>REGX01355719.1_pt1 | contig 10881 bp, 13 predicted proteins | sample 2276321 | NCBI WGS metagenome assembly REGX01 (sample SAMN08335021, study PRJNA423103) | bovine gut metagenome | biome: bovine gut metagenome; feature: rumen; material: feed digesta; isolation source: rumen digesta from from 15 high feed efficiency cows and 15 low feed... | host: Bos taurus ... | reverse complement strand
GCTTCGCAGGCTGATATGGAACTGTCAAAGAGTTATGTTGATGAATTTACCAAGAACATCGTAGAACCTATGAAAGATAAGGTAAATGATTTGGAGAGAGTGGCAAGTGGTCTTAAGAGAGAGATGGCAAGACTGCGTAAGGCTATCAACAAAGCTAACAGTTGTCAGTGGCTTGACAGTTGTCCTGTTGTTCGTGAGTTGCAAAGCTCCGACAAAGAGTGTAGAGACGATAAAGAGCAGTCAAGATTATTTGACGGTCAAGATTGACAGTGTGATATACAGAGATAGTATATGGTTAGAAAAGAAAAATGACACAGTATATTTAACACATAATACGTATAAAGACAGATGGCACAAAGATACAATACGACGGACGGATACCATAAGGGTAGAGAAAGACAAGATGGTAGTCCAAAAAGAGATAGTAAGAAAGACGGACTGGATAAAAACACTATCAATAGCGATAGGTTTGGTAGTCCTATTAGGATTAATACGATTTATAAAAAGAAATAAGATATTATGAGTACATCAATAAAAATAACAAGAAAAAACGGTGGGATAAAACCTTTGGCAGCCAATAATGATGGTTTGAGCGGACTTGTATGTTATGTGCCAACAGCTGATATACCAGCGGTAATGACTGAGGTAAAGAAAATATCTACCTTAGAGGAAGCGGAGGCGTTGGGTTTTAGTGATGATAAGCAGACATATAAAGGCGTGATATATTATCATCTTAGAGAGGCTTTTCGTTTGAATCCATCGTTGGTTGTTTATCTTGGAGTATATAGCAATGAAAATATAGATTACTCAAAGATAAAAGAGGTAACTAATGTTGCAAAGGGAGAGTTGAGACAGGTGATAGTGTTTGACCCGACAACAGAGTTAGTGAAGACAACAGTAACAAGTTTGCAACAAGAGGCAACATCTTTAGAGAGTGATGATAAACCTCTGTCAATAGTATATTGTCCGAAGGTTAGTGATTGTCAGAGAATACCTGATATAGCCACAGATGGTTACAGAAATGTCAGCGTGTCTGTTGGTGAGGATTTGGACAGTGATTCTATAGCAGAGGATTACAGAGGAGAAGACCTCGTTGTAACAATGGCTGGTGTTATACTTGGCATATTGTCTTTGGCTAAGGTTTCTGAGAGTATAGCATGGGTGAAGAAGTTTAACACAGGCATGGGAGTAGCAGGCTTAGTTGATGGAACGAAGTACATTAACATGACTAAAACACAGATAAGCGACTTAGAGGCTAAGCGAGTACTGTTTGCTAAGACATACGTCGGCTATGATGGAGTGTATATGAATGACTCATATACTATGGACATAGCCAAGAGCGACTATAATGCTATAGAACGTATGAGGACGATGGATAAAGCAGCGAGAGGAGTGCGAGCATATCTGTTGCCATACGTAGCAGGTAATGTTGAGATAGATGCTTCAACAGGTCAGATAGCTAAGGATAGCATAGAGGTGATGAAAAACGAGGGTAATAGGTTCTTAGAACAGATGGAGAGAGATGGCGAGCTTAGTGGTTGCAGTGTAGAGATAGACAGCAATCAAAATGTGTTGGCTACATCAACGATAAAAGTAGTAATACAAAATGTTCCTATGGGTGTTAGTAGAAATATTAGCATAGAGATGGGATATGCAGAAAGTGTTTAATAAGTAATAAAAAAGCGTTTAAACAATGAATGAAGGATTGAACAACGGAATACCGGCAATAAACGGAGAGATGTATGGCTGGGCGGACGTAAAATGTTTTATCAACGGTACATTGGTAAAAGGCATTACGGCTATCAAGTATGATGACAAACAGACGATAGAGAAAGTGTATGCTTCGGGTCGTTATCCTGTAGGCTATGGAAAAGGCAGGATAGAGTGTTCAGGGAGTATAACACTGCTGAAGGAAGAGATAGTGGCTTTGCAGAGTGTGGCACCAAGCGGAAGAATACAAGATTTGCCGGCATTTGACATAACGGTGACATATCTGCCGGAGAATGGTATATTGACAACAGATGTGTTGAAGACATGCAAATTTACAGAAAACAAACGTGAGCCAAAAGAGGGTGATACTTCTATAAGTGCTGAATTGGAACTTATGGTGATGAACATAAAATGGGGCAAACCAAGTCAATAACATCAAAAAAATAAGGACATGAGTGAGAAAAAACATATAGGCAAAGCAAGCGAGGAACAGGTGAAAGCCTGGAGAAACCGATATAGAAGGGTCGTAGAAGTGGAAGTAGAGGAACAGGATAATATATATCATGCATATTTTCATACGCCAGATATGAAGACTATGAAAGCAGCTATGCAGGTGAGCAAAACGGACGAAATAGAGGGTGCAACTGTGCTGATTAATAACTGCTGGATAAGCGGAGCTGATATAATGAAGGAAGATGGGCTGCTGTTTATACAGATGGCTCAGCAGGTATCGGTGTTGTTCGGACAGACCCAGGGCAGGTTAAAAAACTTGTAGAGCGTTGCCGACTGAATATAAATGATGATGAGGATTTTATAGCAAAAGGCAACGCAATAATAATGTACACGTTCAAACGAAAACCTCCACAGACAATGGAAGAATGGGTAAGAAGATATAGTGAGGCTGTATATGTGGAACAATGGCGGCTGAAGAATTTTGCCATGTTGTTCAGAGATAAGAATTAGTGAAAGATATTCCAAGGCCAGTCATCAGAATAGGATTCGTTTTTCTTGAAAAAACTATGCATATCCTGACAGAACCAGATGATTAGTCCAAGGAATCCAAGAAAACCGATAACGCCGGCTAATATTGTAAATATAATGCGAATCATAATCTAAAGTGCAAAGATATAAAAATGTTCGGAGATAACCAAATATTATTACAAATAAATATAACAGGGGATGCTAATACGGTTATAACTCAACTGTCTAAAAACATACAAGGGTTGAGTGTTACAAGTGTTAGATCTGTAAAAAATATTACCAGAAAATTTGGTGAATTGTCTTTGGTTGTCAATCAGGTAACACAAACGATACAAGGTATTGGACAAGCTTTGCGAGGAATAAATGCTCCCGCAGTGGAGTTTGACAAGTCATTGCAGGAGTTATCTGCTATAACAGGCGTAAGCGGAGAGGGGCTGAGAGAAATAGGAGACATGGCACAGGATGTGGCAAAGAAATTTGGCACAGATGCCGCTCAAGGCGTAGAGAGCTTTAAATTGTTACTCAGCCAGCTTTCGCCTGAACTTGGCAAGACACCTGAGGTTATGAAAAAAATGGGAGAAGACATTGCCGTGCTGTCCAAGACGATGGGTGGAGATACTACTGCTGCAGCAGAGGTTCTGACCACAGCGATGAACCAGTTTGGGGTAAGCATGGATGACCCTATACAAGCCGAAAAAGAGATGAGCCGTATGATGAATGTGATGGCAGCAGCGGCAAAAGAGGGCTCTGCAGAGCTGCCACAGATTCAAGAAGCATTGAAGAATGCCGGAATGGTGGCTAAGACGGCTAATGTAAGCTTTGAGGAGACAGCGGCAGCAATAGAGGTGTTGGACAAGGCAGGAAGAAAAGGAGCTGAAGGCGGAGTGGCATTGAGAAACGTGCTGTCGGTATTGGGTAAGGGTAAGTATTTGCCGAAAGATACGCTGGCAGAGTTGCAGAGAGCTGGAGTGGATATAGGTGTATTGACAGACAAGTCAATGAGCTTCAAGCAAAGGCTTGAAGCTTTGCAACCGGTGATGAACAACCAGGCACTGCTTACCAAGACCTTTGGCTTAGGCAATGCAGCATCGGCAATAGCATTGATACAGAATACTGAACTATTAGGAGACTATACCGAGGCGGTAACAGGCACAAACACTGCACAAGAACAGGCGAACACAATAATGCAGTCATACGAGGAAAGGCATAAAAGACTGCAGGCTCAGATAGATGGGCTGAAATTGAAGTTGTTTGATATTACAGGTGGACTAACAATGTATGTGCAGACATTTGGGGAGATGCTTGTGCCGTTGGCTCAGATGATACCTTTATTTTCTGGCGTGGCAAAGGGCATAAAGGGAATAGGAACGGCAATAAGAATGTTAGGACCGGTATTTACCGTCTTAAAGACGGGAGCGATATCTGCTTGTAGAGCAATAGGGGTGGCGATAATGAACATACCTATAATAGGGTGGATAGCAGCTATAATAGCGGCATTGATAGCTTTGTTTGTGTATTTTTGGAACACATCGGTGAAGTTCAGGGCAACGATAAAAGGTGCGTGGGCTTACGTAGTATCTATAACACAGGAAGCATGGGGTGTATTGAAGAAAATATTTGCCAACATAGCCGAGATGATAAAAGCTGCCATTAGTTTGGATTTTGACGGAGTAAAGAATGCGGCTAAAGGATTTACAGAGGTGTTTAAGGACTTTGGAAAGAAAAGTGCCGAGGCATACAATAAGGCATATAATGAGGAAATGGCTAAAGAAAAAAAGAAAGAGGATGGAAAGAATAAGAAGAAAAGTCAAAAGAATAGCTCGGGAGGGAATGTGAAAAGTCAAAACACTTCAGTAAATGCAGGGAATGGAGATAGTGGGGCAGTAAATGCAGGAGGATATGTAAATGACGGATACAGTGGAACAACAGGTGGAGGTGGAAGCAGCAGCGGAGTGAAAAGCATAACGACAAACATAGAGAACCTTATAAAAGGGGATATAATAATAAAGACGACAAACATGAAAGAGAGTGCTGCAGAGATAAAGAGGGTAATAATAGAGGCATTGCAAGATGCAACGAATGAAGTTACGATGGTATAATGGATGAGACAGACAGAAATATAGCAATGTACAGTGCCAGGGTGGCAGCACATAGGATAAGTTTTGCCTTGAGAAAAGAAGAGCAAAGCGAGATGGCAAACTATGAGTTTGATGGTGAAAGTGAGCAGGTATTGGATTATGGACAGGAGTTTGTGCTGGTAGATGAAAAGAGTGGGAAAAGGCTTGATTTGTCGGGTATGGTAACGATGGATACGATAAGAACAAAGAACATAGTCTCTACACAAATCAACGGTCAGAGTGCTACAATAAAAGAATGGATAAACAATGGAGATTATGCGATAACGCTGACAATAGTAATAACGAGTGAAGAGGATGTATATCCGGAACAAAGGCTGAAAGAAATAATGAATATGTGTGATATTAATCGCACGCTGAAAGTGGAGAATGTTTATTTGAATGAGGTATTGAGGGTAACAAGAATAGTGATAACAGGACAGAAAAATACTCCTGAAATGTGGAAAACAAACCAGATGGTAGTGCTGGACTGTATGAGTGATGAGAGTTATATAATAGAAGAAGAGTTATTGAAATAATGTTGGTGCCTACATGTAAAATATTGATAAAAAGGGTTGATGATAATCTGGATGTAAAGCAATGGACAATAGAAAGGGTTCATGGCGTTAAAATAACAGGCGATAGTCAGACATTTGCAGACACTTGTAGGATAGAACTGCCGAAGAATATAAAGTGGGCTCAAAGTGAGGAATGTCCTATAAGAAGAGGCGATATAGTAGAGGTGTATATGGGATATAATGATATGATGCAAAAAAGATTTGCCGGTTGGGTGAGTGAGGTAAAAGCTGGTGTGCCTACGGTGATAACTTGTATGGATGATGTATTTCTGTTAAGGTCAGTAACGATAAAAAAGAAGCTGTATACCAATACAAGCATAAATGAGATAATAGAAGATATAGTGCCTAAGACGGTAAGGGTGAAGATAAGCGGAGAAATAAAAATAGCGTCATGGCGGACAACGGCGGAAACAGTAGCAGGAGAGATAGGCGAGATGGAGGATAGTTTTCCGATAAAAGCCTTTTTTGAGTTGGATGAGGATGATGAACCAACATTATTCATCTTCACAGCTTGGATAGACGGCAGAAGGAATGCAGGCAGTTTTGAAGAGACAAAAAATATAATATCACATAATTTGGAGTATAGACGCAGTGAGGACGTGAAAGTGAGAATAAAAGGAGTGTCTCACCTTGTGAATGGAAAGACAATAGAATATACGGAAGGAGATGGCGAGGAGATAACAAAGAACTACTATAATCTGACGATGGCAGAACTCAAGGAAATGGTGAAACAGGAGATAAAGAGAGAAAAATGGAGCGGACTTAATGGAAGTTTTGAAACCTTCGGAATGCCGAAAGTAAAGAAAACAGATACAGTGGATTTGAAGATAGAGGGTGTGAGAAAAGGAAGATATGTGGTCAAAGGTGTAAGTGTGAAATTTGACAATGGAGGATATAGACAAGAGGTGGAACTACAAAGAAAAGTTGTTGATTTATGACAGATATAGCAAAATACATAAAGAAGATTGCAGGCGGAAATAATGTGATATACACAGGAAAGGTGAAGAGCGTGAATAGAACGGATATGACCTGCATAGTTGTTTTGGAAGGAGGAGCTGGAGAGATAGAGGCTTCGTTACAAATTGGGGATAAAAGTAAAGGGCTTGTACAGATACCCAAAGAAAGTAGTATGGTGATGGTAGTAATAAGAGGCAAGAGTCAAGGTTTCGTCGTGATGGTGGAAGAGGTGGAAGAGGTGATAATACGAGGAGGAGAAAATGGAGGGTTGATAAAGATAGGCGAGTTAGTAGAGAATTTAGATAAGATGACGAAGAGGATAGATGGAATTATTGAAGCGATAAAGAACTCAACGCCTGTGGCACAAGATGGAGGTGTAAGTATGAAAGCAAGCATAGTAGCCTCGTTGAACACATTGACGGATAAAGAGAATTTTTCAGCAATAGAGAACGAAAAAATAAAGCACTGAAATGACAGGAATATTACTTGATGAAGATAAAGATATAAAGATAAGCAATGGAACGATTGTGTTAGGAGATAACACAATGGATATGATAGAAAACATTATTGACAGTAATAAAGGAGAGTGGAAGGAGAATGTGTTTTTGGGAGTGGGAATAAAGAAGATGATAGCACAAAGTGGGAATGATAGAAGTATAGCAAATGAAATAGTGGAAAATCTTAAAAGAGGCGGAATAGATTATACAAGTGTAAGGGTGAAAAATGGTAAGATAGATATTGAGATATGAGCACAATACAGGAAATAAAAAAGGAAATGACGGATGCTTTCATGACAGATAGTGTGGTGAGAGAAAAGTGGGGATTGTTGCCTACGGATGAGTTTGAGCAGAAATTTAAGCCGGCTTCAATTGAAAATATGTTGTTCTATATAGTAGCCTTATGTGTATGGACTCGGGAGGAATATCACAAATTATGGAAGCAGGATGTGGAAAACACAGCATTGAGAACCCGTTACGGGACAAAGCAATGGTGGCACAAGATGGCATTGATGTGGCAACATGGAGAAGCGGTGGAAATGTTTGACGACGGGTCTATAGGTTATACAAATATAAATGAAGAGAAAAGATTAGTAAAATATGCTGCCATAGTGAGCGAAGACAGAGCAGTGTATGTGAGAGTAGCAAAAGAAACAAACGGAGTATTGGCAAAGTTAGACGATGATGAATTGGAGGCTTTTCAGACATACATCAATCAGATAAAACCAATAGGAATAAGTGTGGTAGCTCAAAGTCAAAACGCATGTGAGGTAACGTTTCATAACAAGATATACTGTGATGGACAATATAATAAAACGGAGGTTTTAAATAATGTTAAAACGGAAATTGAAAAGTATTTAAAGAGTATTGAATTCGGAGGAGTGTTGTATATGAATAAAATAATAGATGTAGTACAGAGTGTGGAAGGAGTGGTGGATACAAACATAAGATGTATAGTATATGATACAGACGGCACACAAAAAACGGTAGGAAGATGTTATATATCCAAGAGTGGTTATTATATAATGAGATCTTGGGGAGTGGGAATAGAAAACGAAAATTTGGAATAAGATGATAAACTGGTTGAGATATATATTGCAGGCAATACCTGTAAGACTAAGAAAGAGCGTTCGGTTGGTTACTCTTATATGGTGTTTGACAGCATGGACAAGGAATAGGTTGAAGGAAGAACAGGAGTATATAAATTATCTTGTAAAAGAGTTGAGATGTACTTCGGTGGTGATGTCAATAAAAGAAGCAATAGAAAAGCATTTTAACATAAGTGTGGAGATAATGGACAGCCAGGATGCAGTGATAAGCTATGTCTATGAAAAAGAAAATAACAGAAAGGCTATAGCGGGCTATAACTTGATGGCTATACCAATGAATGAGACGGATATTGGATTTGATTTTAGGATCAAAGTGCCGCAAGAAACGAATAAAACAGCTGTAGAAGACTTTGTAAGAAGATATGTATTTTTAGGATTAAGGTATGAAATAATAAACTGAAATGAAAAGAGTAATAACACCAGGTGTACAAAGGCAGGTAGTGCCGGAAGATTTTAGCTTCCTATCGGAAGCTGATCAACAGATATGTCAGGCAATGTATAGAATGCTGTGTAGAATATATGGCTGGGATGGAACAAAACCTATTGTTATAAGTGGTTTGGATTTGATAATGAGTTTAAATTCAATGTCGCAGAATAAGAGTGTACAAGTAACGGGCGGAGTGCTACTAACGGCAGAGGGTGATGTTGTAGAGGTAGAGGGAATACAATTTACAGTGAATACAACAATAACAACAGAACAGATACGGCAAGCTCTGACAATAGAAATAGCAGAAACAAATGTAAGCCCATCACCGGTATATGACAAGAATGGAAACCTGAATATATATTGCCATAAACAGAGAGTTGGCACAATAAGAAATTGGCTTGCAGAACAGATGCTTCCAATATCTCAAAGTAATAGGATAATATATGCTGAAATGGATTGGCTGTATTGTATGGATTTGGTTATAAATGATCTGGTAAGAAGAGTGGAAGCATTGGAAACAAATGAATCGGAGGAGTGATGGTAGTAGAGGCTAAAGTTGGACAGTCGCTGATGGATATAGCAATGGAAAATGCTCAGATGGAAGATATTCTGAGTATAGCGAGGGAAAATAATTTACCTATAGACTATTGTTTTGACAGAACGCAGAGGATAGATATTCCGGACAATGTGGTAAATCCAAGAATATTTGAAAGGGTATCAACAGGAGAAAATGGCAAAAGCGACAAACAGTGGTGGCTTCAAGGAGGCGAACAGTGTGAAGAAGGATGTTGGGTTGATAGCGAATTTTGGAGAGATTAAACAAGAAGAAATAAAATGGCTAAAAGATTAGAAATATTAAATAACGGAGACAGTGCTGCTGTAATAAGAGATAAGTTAAACAATTTGATAGACCTTGCATTGAGGAATGAGCAGAGTATAGCGGGTGACAACAGAGTGTTGAGTGAGGCTGTTGATAATATTGCTATGCTTATAAGTAATGGAGCGAAGTTCAAGGGAATAGCGAGAGAGGATAGTAGTTTGGATACGGATAAGGATAGTGTTTTTTATATTACTTCTTTGAGAGCGGATGCTATAACTTATGAGCATTTGGGAGGTATTACAGTTCCAGCGGGAGTTATAGGATTGATAAGTTTTAATGTAGATACAAAGGCTGGCACGAGTGGGTTTGTGTATGAACCTTTGGTTAGGATAGAAGAGAGTATAAGGGAAGGGAGTATTTATCCTGTTATGGCGAGAGGTATAGCGGAAGCTATCAATAGTTGTAATGTCAGCGGGGTAGAGATAAAAATATCTTCACATACTAAGAATGAATTAACACTGCAGAATAAGATAACTCACAGTGATGGGCGAGATAAGGGTGGTAGTGTTACTTTGCCGAGTGCGACACAGAGCAAGTCAGGCTTGCAAAGCGGAGATGATAAGAAGAAATTAGACAGCATAGAGGAGAATGCCACGTTAGGATTTCAGAGTATTCATGATGTACAGACGAATCAGACGTTGCGAGCGTATAGGGATAGACCATTGAAGTTGGTTATAGATAAGACGTTGATAAGGGTAACTTTTAATGATGAGTTGCATCAGATGATGATAGACCCTGTTGGATTAGCGAAGATAAGTGAGGCAATAGGTGGAGGAAGTACGAGTGTTGTTCAGAATGAAGATAATATAAAGATAAATGCGAAGTTACAGAGTGTAGATGGTCAGAGAGAGGAGGATATAATTTTTACTATACCGTTAGCGAGTGCAACGAAAGCAGGGTTATTATCTCCGAGTGAGAAAGGGCAGATAGATACCAATAAGAGTAATATAGCTACATTGAGTATTAAGGTCGGAGAATTAGAAACTAAGAGTGATAATTATGAGGATAGGTTGAAGACGTTGGAATTTGATACCAACAGGGACTTTTTTGTCGCGGGTTATGTTAAGGATTCAACGGATGCTAAACCTACAAAGGAGTATGGTAATAAGGCTATTTTAAGTGAGATATATCCATATCTAATTGATACGAGGACTACGGATAGTAATGGCAATCCTATAGATGCTATAAGTAAGGACGGAGAGAGATTAAGACCTGTTGGGCAACTGATGAGCAATAACTTTTTGAGATTTACTGATGGAGATTTTGCCCCTGTTGTTGGTATCACGCAGGAGCAGTATGACGAGTGTATGACCAATACTTTGTATTTGGATAGCAATGGAGATGATATTTATTGCGAGGCAGGTAAATACAATGCTGAAAAATATTTTGAGGAGATAAGAGAAGAATTGCAGGCAAATCCGTTGGTGGAGAATCCGAAGAAACTTTATAAGAAAACAGGAGATACATACGAGGAGGTTACACATTATTTAAAACCATATGAAACGATAGACCCACATTATAGTATAGTTATGGGAGCACCTCATAAGTTGTATGTTTTAGACGAAGTGGAGGGAGAAAGCGGTTTGATATGGAAAGGTATCTTTTTGAATAACACTATATGGGACGGC
>REGX01289029.1_pt1 | contig 10911 bp, 15 predicted proteins | sample 2276321 | NCBI WGS metagenome assembly REGX01 (sample SAMN08335021, study PRJNA423103) | bovine gut metagenome | biome: bovine gut metagenome; feature: rumen; material: feed digesta; isolation source: rumen digesta from from 15 high feed efficiency cows and 15 low feed... | host: Bos taurus ... | reverse complement strand
GGAGCGTAGTGATACCGAATATAACAGCATCAACAGTTATGTGATGCTCCACGCTATCTATAAGTTGAATATCTTTGGAAGTAAGGAGGCACGCGAGAAAATGATGCAGGGACCTCAGGGACGTCCAGACTTTGGAGGAAGAAACTTCAGAGAAGGACGAAATGGAGGAAATCGCCCACCTATGGGAGGTGGCTTTGGAGGACCTAGATAATTATAGGTCCTCTAAAACCTTCTCGATGACGATTGGAAAATATTTCATCTCGAGAATATGTTCTTTGGCTGCGATATCATCTGGAGTGTCATCCGGGGATATCGCAGTTTTGTATTGTGCAATGATCTCACCACCATCGCAAACATTGCTCACCCAATGCACGGTCATACCTGTTTCTTTTTCACCTGCGGCCTTTATTGCCTCGTGAACATGATGACCATACATACCCTTACCGCCATATTTTGGAAGTAGGGCAGGGTGGATGTTTATCATCCTTCGATTAAACTTCTCGATAAGAAAATCAGGAATCATTAGCAGAAAGCCTGCCAACACAATAAAGTCGATGTGATATTCTTCCATAAGGGGAAGCAACTTCTTACTATCGTTAAACTCAGCTTTGGGCATAACGACAGTCTTCACACCTAATTTTTCTGATTTATCAATTGCTCCAATACCCGATTTGTTGGCAACAACTAGTGAAACATTTACTTTATCAGAATTCTTAAAGTATTTAATGATGTTCTCACAGTTGGTTCCAGAACCGGATACAAATATAGCAAGGTTGGTAGTTTTAGTCATAATAAAATCTCTCTTATAATAAAATCTCTTTGATCTAGATACTTCAATATTTCATTATTGAGTATCTCGATATTTTAATCTTCCTCCTCCCAGTCATCCTCAAATCCAAACAGAGAAGGGTCAACAAAAGCATCCAATGCTCTTCGCTCTTTCTTGGTAGGTCGGCCTGTTCCCCTGGCTCTGTCTACAAATCCGCTGATGCGGCTCATCTCCAGAAGTTCATATTGCTTAGGGTCGGTAACATTCTCATAAACCGTAATGAGAAGTTTGGCACCTACACGATTCTCAATGCAGTCGAGAACCTTATAAGAAAAGGTGATAGGAGGCTTCTTAACACTGATGATTTCTCCGCGTTTAATCATATGGGAAGGCTTAACATTAACCCCTCCCACAGTGACGCGTCCATTCTTGCATGCTGTAGCAGCCAGTGAACGTGTCTTGAATACACGGGCTGCCCATAGCCATTTGTCTATTCTGGCAGTATCATTCATCTTATTTCTTACCTAACTTATTAAACTGGTTCATGGTAATATTGATACCTGCAAGCACAAAGCTCTTGATAATTTCGCAGGCAGTGTCGATACTAGGCTGTAACACCTTCATGTCGTCAGCACTGTAGTGACCAAGTACCCAGGCAACCTGAGCACCCTTAGGATAGTCGTTGCCGACACCCATACGCAGTCTGGCATAGTTCTGACCAATGAGTTGCATAATATGGCCAAGGCCATTATGACCACCATTACTGCCGTTAGCCTTCAATCTGAAGGCGCCCAGAGGAAGAGCCACATCATCACTGATCACCAGGAGATTCTCCTGCTTGATATTCTCCTTCTCCAACCAGTATCTTACGGCATTACCACTCAGATTCATAAACGTTGTGGGTTTCAGCAGAATGACTTTTCTTCCTTTGATGGAAGTTTCGGCGATGAAGCCATATCGCTTATCCTCAAAACGAATATTGGACGCTTTAGCAAAAGCGTCCAATACCATAAATCCTGTATTGTGTCGAGTATCCTGATATTCATCACCAGGGTTACCCAGTCCACAAATTAAATATTTCTCCATTTAATTACTCAGCATCCTCAGCTGCATCGCCTTCAGCTGCTGCCTGGATTGACTGACGAGTAGCCTTGATAGAGCAAACTACAACGCTCTTGCCTGTAGCGATCTCAAGACCTTCGAAACTCAAGTCACCAACCTTGATGCTCTTACCAAGCTTCAAGCCTGTAACGTCGATGTCGAGGTGCTCAGGAATGCTCTGATAAGGAGCTGTAACAGCGATCTTACGGATAGAGAGGTTCATACGACCACCATCACGTACACCCTGTGCAAGACCGTTCAACTTAACAGGAACACCGATAGTAATAGGCTTCTGATCGTTTACCTCGTAGAAGTCAACGTGAAGAGGAGCGTCTGTTACTGGGTGGAACTGAATCTCCTTAAGGATAGCAGTACGATCAACACCGTCGATAGTGATTTTGATAACGTAGATGTGTGGAGTGTAGATAAGCTTACGAAGATCAGCGAAAGATGCTGCGAAAGCGAATGAAGTAGGAGCACCCTGCTCGTTCTTCTCCTCACCGTAGATGTTACATGGAACCATGCCCTGCTTACGCAAAGCCTTAGAAGCTTTCTTGCCAAGGTCTGTACGCTTCTGACCTGAAATTGAAATTTCCTTCATTTTGTGTTACTCTAAATTAAGTTATTAATTTTGCTTGCCTTAATTCGCCATCACACGGATGTGCTCAAAAAGCGGGTGCAAAAGTACGACTTTTTTCTGAACTACACAAATTTTATCTTAAAAAATAAATATTTTCCTGTTTATCGTTGGCGTTTACAACTAAAATATCTATCTTTGCAATCGTAATTACATATTTTAGAACGAACAAAAAAATACATTAGAGAATGATTAATAGGGAGTTAATACGAATTAAGATTGTCCAGTTAACCTACGCATACTATCAAAACGGGAATAGAAATATGGATAATGCGGAGAAGGAACTTATGTTCAGTCTCTCAAAAGCCTATGATTTGTATAACTGGCTTCTTGACCTCATCGTTGCAATTACGAAGGAGGAGAGAAAACATGTAGATGTCGCAACTGCTCGTGCTGAGCGTGGTGACGGTAGTATCCCGTCTTCAAAGTTTGCATTTAATAAATTAGCAGTGCAGCTTGAGGAGAATAAAATGCTGAATTCTTTCCTTGAGGTGCAGAAGAATAATTGGGAGGATAACATTGAGTTTGTTCGCAAGCTTCATTCACAGATTGTTTCTAGCGAGGCTTATCAGGAGTATATGGCTTCTGGTGAGGATAGTTATGAGGAGGATCGTGAGTTGTGGCGCAAGCTTTATAAGTTGTTTATTATGAACAATGAGGACTTGGATGCCTTCCTTGAGGAGAAGAGTCTTTATTGGAATGATGATAAGGAAGTTGTTGATACTTTTGTTCTCAAGACTATCAAGCGCTTTGAGGCTGCCAACAAGAGCGACCAGGAACTTCTTCCTGAATATAAGGATGAGGAGGATCGTGACTTCGCACGTAAGCTCTTCCGTTCTTCTATTCTTAACTCTGATCAGTATCAGCGTTATATGAGTGAGGCTAGTCGCAACTGGGATTTCAGTCGATTGGCATATATGGATATCGTGCTGATGCAGATTGCGATTGCAGAGCTTTGCACTTTCCCTGGCATTCCTGCTAGTGTAACCATCAATGAGTATGTGAACTTGGCAAAGCGCTACAGTACATTCCGTAGTGGTGGTTATGTAAACGGTATGTTGGATAATATTGCCCGTTTCCTTAACGAGGAGGGTATTATTACTAAGCCAATGGAGCCTAGACCACATCGCCGTTAATAAAGTTGTATATAATAAGGTATAAAATAATAAGAATATGACAAATATGATTCTTGCCGCTCAGGCACAAGGTGGAGGTATGGGTATGATCATTATGATGGTCGCAATTTTTGCAATTATGTGGCTTTTCATGATCCGTCCTCAGCAGAAGAAGCAGAAGGAAATCCGTAACTTCCAGAATTCTTTGCAGGAAGGTGCTAAGGTTGTAACTGGCGGTGGTATTTACGGCACTGTAAAGCGTATTGATCTTGCTTCTAACAAGATTGATGTTGAAATCGCTCGTGGTGTTGTTATTACAGTAGATAAGGGTTACGTTTTTGCTGATGCTGCAGCAGCACAGGAGCCTGCTAAGTAAGTAAATGCTTGGTGGCATTCGCAAAATATTGCATCTATTCAGGAGCTTCTTGTTCAGTTCGCTTAACAAGGAGTTTCTGATTTTTTTGTTCTTTCTTGCGTTAAGTGGAGTCTTCTGGTTATTGATGGCTCTCAATGAGACTTACGAGAAGGAATATGCAATACCTGTGCGCCTGATTGGTACACCACGAAATGTGGTGATTACTACCAATGTCAATGATACCATAAGGGTAACTGTGCGTGATAAGGGTTTCTCGCTGATAGCTTATTCTTTTGGAAATCAGTTCCGTCCTCTGAACTTCCGCTTTCAAAGCTTTGCTAATGAGGATAAGGAACGTGGAACTATTCCGAATTCGGAAATTCAGAAGCAGGTTTATGCCCAGCTCTATAGTTCTACAAAAATTGTTCAGATGCGTCCGGATAGACTGGAGTTTTATTTCAACTATGGTTTGTCCAAGCGCGTGCCTGTTCATTTCAGGGGAACGATAACGGCAGGAAAGAGCTACTATCTGGCCCGTACGGCCTTGTTTCCTGATATTGTCACGATTTATGCGAGCAAGCGACTGCTTGATAGTGTGAAATTTGTGACTACTGAGAATATTCGAATGGAGAATGTGGAGGATACTGTTTATCAGCGTGTCAAACTGCATGCTATTCGTGGCGTGAAGATAGTCCCTGACTTTGTGAAAGTGGGCTTCTATCCTGATATTCTCACAGAGGAGGTTATTGAGGTGCCTATTGTGGCCATTAATATGCCTTCGAATATGGTGCTTCGCACTTTCCCTGGTAAGGTGAAGGTTCGATTCATTGTTGGCGCAAGTCAGTTCCGCTCCATTCAGCCTGATATGTTCAAGGTGGTGGCAGATTATAAGGACTTGATCGCTCATCCTTCGGATAAGTGTCTGCTGACGCTGAAGAATGTACCAAAGTCGGTGAGCCGTGCTCGTCTGGAAATAAATCAAGTGGATTATCTGCTAGAACAGCGATAAATTGCTTTGATGAACTTCTGAAAAGAAAATGAAATGGAAAAAATAAAAATCGCAATTACTGGAGGCATCGGTTCTGGAAAGTCGGTGATTTGTAAACGATTGGGGCGTCGAGGCATCCAGGTATATGATTGTGATGATGCTGCAAAACGCTTGATGCGTACAGATGTGCAACTTCAGAAGGATTTGCAGCAGTTGGTGGGCGAGGAGGTCTTCGTTGATGGAGTTCTTCAGAAGCCTGTGCTGGCAACCTATCTTCTGGGAAGTGAAGCGCATCAGAAAGCGGTGGGTGATATCGTGCATCCAGCAGTGGCGAGAGATTTTCTAGCCAGCGACTATAGTTGGATGGAAAGCGCCATACTATTCGAGAGCGGTTTTGATAAACGCCTCGATTTTGATATAATTGTCTGTGTGACAGCCCCTCTTGAGTTACGAATTCAGAGAGTGATGGAACGTGATGGCATTACCCGGGAGAAAACACTCGACTGGATGAATCGCCAATTTCCACAGGAGGAGGTTCGTGCCCGCAGCAATTACGAACTGGTATCGGGAAGAGATGATATTGAAGAGCAAATCGACCGGATGCTAGAGGATATGAAGAGAAAATATAAAATTAGTATTTAAAATAATAACATTTAAAAATAAGTAGAATATAATGGAAACAATTCTTTCAATTGCTGGTAAGCCAGGTCTTTACAAACTGGTAAGCCGTGGAAAAATGAATCTTATTGTCGAGGCTCTCGATGAAACACATAAGCGTATTCCTGCTTTCGCAACTGACCGTGTAACAAGTCTTGGTGACATCGCTATGTATACCGACTCTGAGGATATTCCTTTGTGGCAGGTTTTGGAGAATGCTGGTAAGCACGAGAATAACGGTGAGTCAAAGATCAACTTCCGCAAGGCTAGTGCTAAGGAACTTAAGGACTGGTTCACAGAGGTTCTTCCTAGCTGGGATAAGGATCGTGTTCACGATAGCGATATCAAAAAGCTTATTCAGTGGTATAACATCCTCGTAAAGGCAGGTATCACAAACTTCAAGGAAGTGCTTGCTCCAACAGAGGGCGACAATATTGACGACCGACAGGACGCTGAAACTGCTGAGTAAAAAATGTGCAAGTAATTCTTAATAATTTATCTTGTTGTAAGGTATTATTGGAATTATTTATTATATTTGCAGCTAGAAACACAATTAGTCAAACTAATACGAATAAGTTATGAAAAAAACGTTTTTGATGTTATCTTGTGCAGCTGTGATGCTTTTTGCAACTTCTTGTAGTGAAAAGAAGGCTCCTGTTCAGGCAGCTCCTCAGGAGGAAGAAGGTCCAGACAGTGTGACTCTTCAGGTAATGGATTCTATCGCTGGTGATTACAAGAGTGGTGATGATAGCAAGGTTATCTCTTTGAAGAAGGACGGTACTGCAACTTCAAAGGGTCCAGATGAAATCCATAAGTGGGCGATTCCTGGTGGTGCACAGCTTGGTGCAGAACAGTATTCTGTAATTCTTTACAAGAAGGGTCTTGAGAATGATGTTCCTGTAAATGCTGTTATCAGTTCTGATGAGGCCGGAGCAAAACTTACTTTGAAGAATGAGGTTCTCCGTATTCGCAAGTAATATTCAAAGCTTCGAACTTTTTATTTTATAATGATATATTCTGCGCATTCCCAAGGGATGCGCAGAATTCGTTTTAATGCCATTCTGTCTTGCTATTATGACAGAATGGCATTATTTTTGCTACTGGTATGGAAATTGTATTACTCCTAGTGTAAGGCCTTCGAAAATCGGAGGTTGAATTAATAAAAAAAGAATGTTTAATTAAATATAGGAGATAATGACTATGTATAGAAATTCATGGCTTCCAGAAGTGTTCAACGATTTTTTGGATACAACAGTAATGCCTCGCACAAAGGCTACTGCTCCTGCAATCAATGTAAAGGAATCTCAGGACAAGTATCAGGTAGAGCTTGCAGCTCCTGGTATGCGCAAGGAAGATTTCGATGTAAACATCAATGCTGATGGCGATTTGACCATCAAGATGGAGAACAAACACGTAGAAAAGGAGGAGAATGTGCAGTATCTGCGCCGTGAGTTTGCTTATGGCTCTTATGAGCAGACTTTGATTCTGCCAGAGGATGTTGATAAGGAAAAGATAGGTGCAAGAGTTGCCGATGGTGTTCTTACCGTCGATCTTCCTAAGATAAAAGTTGAGGAGAAAAAGTTTGCTCGTCAAATTTCAATAGGTTAAGGTTAGTTGATTAAGGTATATATTATTGTGTGATTGTTAGAAAATAGCCTTGAATACGAATGTATTCGAGGCTTTTTTGTTATCTTTGCACCCATTATGATTTTGAATGTCGTTTTATTAATTGTTGGCGTTGCCATCGTGTTGTGGGGCGCCGATCGCTTAACAGATGGTGCTGTCGGACTGGCTGAGCGTATGGGAATTTCTCAGGTAGTTATTGGTCTGACGGTTGTGGCCATGGGTACTTCAATGCCTGAGTTTATGGTATCTTTGGTTTCTGCCATAAAGGGTACTCCCGATTTAGCGGTAGGAAATGTTGTGGGTAGCAACATATTTAATTCAATGCTCATTGTAGGTTGTTCTGCCATGGTAGCTCCTATGGCAATATTGAAGACTACAGTTCGCAAGGATATTCCTTTCTCGCTTATAGCAAGTGTTGCCCTTTATATGATGGTGGTAGATGGAACTTCCGCCGACATTACCCGATGGGAAGCTGGTATTCTTTTTGCGATGTTTATCATCTTTATGATTTTTACACTTCGTAGTGCAAAGAATGAAACGCAGAAGGTGGAGGAGCAGAAGAATTTTATGAATCCTTGGAAGGCTGTGTTCTTCCTTCTTTTAGGTCTTGGCTGTCTTATCGGTGGATCAAATTTGTTTGTTGATAATGCGTCGCAGGTAGCAAAGTCTTTGGGGGTGAGTGATGCTGTGATTGGTCTTACTGTTGTTGCGGGAGGAACTTCTCTGCCAGAACTTGCCACCAGTATAGTTGCAGCTCGAAAGGGCAATAGTGGAATCGCTATCGGAAATGTTTTGGGTAGCAATGTTTTCAATTTGCTTTTTATCCTCGGTATTACCGGTATGATTTCTCCAATGGCAATAGAGGGGATTACTTCTGTTGACTTGTCGATGATGGTAATTAGTATGATTTTGCTCTGGTTGTTCTCTTATACCAAATACACTATTGAGCGATGGGAGGGTACTTTGCTTACTGTTCTCTTCCTGGGATATATGGGATATCTGGTTCATGGTGCAATGTAAGAGCAGCTCTCTATAAAGAAGATAGATCTAGTATACTATTAAAACAAAAAAGCTTCTCCGAAATGGAGAAGCTTTTTTTGTTGATTTCAGTGAATCAGTTTTAGCTCGTAAGTAAGTAATAAATGTAATGCGAATGTTTTAACTTTTAACACTGCAAAGATACAAAAGATACATATTCTTCTGGTGGCAAATATTGTTTTATTGGGGTGTAAATTTTAGCTAAATGTCCAAAATGAACAAATTGGACGGTGAAAATGTGCGTATTTTGTCCTTTTTTGATGTTTTTGTACGCCTTTTGTGATAAAATTGACATTTGAATGGCTTTGTATTTTTGTTATTTCATTCATTGTCGGTTTTTGGTAAAAAAATAAAATGACTTTTTATTTTTCTTACTTTTTGCTTGTAAGTACTTGTGTTTTAGTGAGTTTGGCTGAAAGCAATTATTTTGCTTTTGTTTTTGGGGTAATCAACTACGATCTATATCCTTTTGGGAAGGGATACAATAGTTGAACTCTTCTACTATAAAACATTATCTGTTGTTTTGAAAAACCTTAACTTTTTTGCTCAAAAAGATCAAGTCTTTCAATGTTCCTAAGCTATATAGGCGAGATAGGAGGGCTAAACCGTCGGTTTAGATGTGCTAAATAGCCTCTTTAGAACCGGTAATTCGTTTAGATGGAAATCTGTAATAATAAAATGTAAAAGTGTTGTGGTTGCTCCTTCTAGTATAAAATGAAGTTATAAAAATTGCTTTCAGCCAAACCTTCTGAAACATAGGTACTTATAAGCAAAAAGTTAGAAAAATAAAAAGTCATTTTATTTTTTTTATTGGTTTTTCATCGATTTGTGATCAATAATTCGCGTGGATTGTCAATTCTATTTATCTCTTCCCTAAGTGGCTGTTGATAGTTTTGAAAAATCCCTACAATCATCGGAAAAAGCCCATAGTTATTGTATTGATTTCCTACAATCTTAAGATTGTTCATCTGCTATTTGACACATCCTATTTAGATTGGATAATTCATAGAAGGATCATCTTACCATACTTACTTCTTCTCCGCTTGCTAGGGAGATTGGGAGAGGGTATGCAACAAAATAGAGTGGCAAAGCTATTATTAGTTAGCAAATAAACCTTGTTTGTGGCATACCCTCTCTTTGATCTCCCCCCACAAGTGGGGAGAAAATGCTGGAAAACAAGACCTTTAATTGCTCCAGGTTAGGTAGTTTTTATTGATTTAAAATAAAAAAATCCTCTTTCACCACTTATCAAGCAAATTGATAAGTTGATGAAAGAGGATTTCTATCCGATTCTTCTATCGATTATTTTTTACTGAAGATCTCCTTAAGTTTTGTCTGGAGTTCCTCACCTCTCAAGTCAGAGGCAATGATCTTTCCATTAGGATCGAGGAGAATGTTAGAAGGAATGCTGTTTACGCCATATACATCATGAGCCTGAGTTTGCCAACCTTTAAGATCGCTCATTTGAGGCCATTTCATACCAAGGTCCTTTACACCTTTTTCCCAAGCATCCTGCTTACTGTCGAAGCTGACACCTACTACCTCAAAGCCGTAAGCCTTGTGATAACGATCGTAGGCATCCTTTACGTTTGGCATCTCCTGTCGGCATGGTCCACACCAGCTTGCCCAGAAGTCAACCAAGGTATAGTGACCTTTCACGAACTGTGAGAGTTTTACCGATTTTCCCTTTAAGTCCTTGCCGGATAGGTCGGTATATTGTATGCCAGGACGACGTTTCGCCAAACTTTCACGCATCTTCTTCACCTTGTCCATCAATGGATGATTGGCAAAAGCATTTGATGGATCGAGCAATGCGTTCAGTTCGTCATAGCTGTAACCATAGATATTGTCAACAATGAAGTAAGCTGGAGTAACATCGTTTTTGTGATCCTTGGTGTAGCCATTAATCTCCTTGAGCAATTCAGCATCTAACTCATCAATCTGATCCTCAAGAGTCTTTCGCTTGGTAACAGCTTCAACCGTCTGAACGCCTTTCAAGGCGCGCCATTCCTTAATGAGATTCTCCTGCTTTTCCTCAATTTTAGTAACTTTCTTTTGAAAATCCACAAACTGAACGTTCAGCGCAGAGCCTTGGATATTCTTGTCACCCTTGAATACAACTGGAGTGCGATCGTTCACAACAGTTGTCATATTATGAGTGTTAGGAGAGGCGATAGTGATGAAAGTATTGAGAGGTTGCTTTCCTGAGAAAGAAAAGTTGCCATCCTTTGTTTCAATAGCTTGCATACCTGCTCTATTAAAAGCAGCAACAAGTGTGTCGGTTTTTAAAGTGCCCGAAATCTGAAAATCCACATCCTGTGCTTTCGCTCCAAGTGTGAGAATTGCCAGAAGAGCAATGCTAATAATTTTCTTCATAAATTCGTTTAATATAAAATCTTTCTTGTTTATACTTGCAAAAATAGAAATAAATTCCGAATAAATTGCCTGTTTCATAAAAATTAAGTATCTTTGCAGCCCAAATTCAAAACTATCTTGTTGGCTTTCAGCCGGAAAGATGGGATAGGTATTAAACAGGGGTGCTTGAATACCCCCTTTAACAAAACAAGAAAATGGAAACAAAACATCAGTCGGTGAGTGTGCTGTTCATGCTTTTCAGCATTCTCT
>REGX01208495.1_pt1 | contig 10976 bp, 9 predicted proteins | sample 2276321 | NCBI WGS metagenome assembly REGX01 (sample SAMN08335021, study PRJNA423103) | bovine gut metagenome | biome: bovine gut metagenome; feature: rumen; material: feed digesta; isolation source: rumen digesta from from 15 high feed efficiency cows and 15 low feed... | host: Bos taurus ... | reverse complement strand
CCTCCTACGTGGGCGTCATCGGCGTGGGCCGCATCCAGCGCGGCACCGTGAAGCCGAACCAGACCGTAACCATCATCGGCCGCGACGGCTCGACGAGGACCGGCAAGGTCGGGCAGGTCCTGGGCTACCTCGGGCTTCACCGCCATGAGGTCGACTCAGCCTCGGGCGGCGACATCGTCGCCATCACCGGACTCGGCGACCTCAAGATCTCCGACACCATCTGCGATCCCGCGAAGCCCGAGGCCCTGCCTCCCCTCGTCGTCGACGAGCCGACCGTAACCATGACCTTCCAGGTCAACACCTCCCCGTTCGCCGGCCGCGAGGGCAAGTTCGTAACCTCCCGCAACATCTGGGAGCGCCTGCAGAACGAGTGCCGCCACAACGTGGCGCTCCGTGTCGAGGGAACAATTGACTCCGACAAGTTCACCGTCTCCGGACGCGGCGAGCTGCACCTCTCCGTCCTCATCGAGGAGATGCGCCGCGAGGGCTATGAGCTCGCCGTATCCCGTCCGCAGGTAATCCTGAAGCACGTCAACGGCCAGACCCTCGAGCCCTATGAGCTCCTCGACGTCGACGTCAAGGAGGAGAACCAGGGCAGCGTCATGGACGCGCTCGGGCAGAGGCACGCCGAGATGCGCAACATGGTCCCGGACGGAAAGGGGCGCGTGCGCCTTGACTTCTACATCCCGTCCCGCGGCCTCATCGGCTTCCAGAACGAGTTCATGAACCTGACCTCCGGCACCGGCATCATGTGCCACACCTTCGAGAAGTACGACAAGTTCCTGGGCGGCGACATCGGCCGCAGGAAGAACGGCGTGCTCATCTCGAACGCGACCGGCAAGGCGCTCGGCTACGCGCTCTGGTACCTGCAGGACAGAGGCTACCTCTTCATCGGCCACGCGACCGAGGTCTATGAGGGCGAGATCATAGGCGTCCACAACCGCGAGAACGACCTTACCGTGAACTGCCTCAAGGGCAAGAAGCTCACCAACGTCCGCGCCTCCGGAACCGATGACGCCATCGTCCTGGTTCCGCCTGTAATCTTCTCCCTGGAGCAGGCCCTCGAGTTCATCAACGACGACGAGCTCGTTGAGGTCACCCCGAAGAGCATCCGCCTCAGAAAGAAGGAGCTCACCGAGATGGACCGCATCCGCGCCTTCCGCCGCAACGCAGCGAAGGAGGCAGCCGCTGTCCAGGCCTCCCTTGAGGGAAATGAGGACAACTGAGGCGCATGAGCCCTGCCTCCGGGCAGGGCATTGATCCTCCTGATAAAAAAGGCGCGCATCTCCGCCGGGAGGTGCGCGCCTTCTGCGTCACTGCGGAGGGCAGGGATCCTTACGATGCCCGGTTCTTTGCCGCGTCGGACATGGCCATTACCTCCCTCTTGAACTCCAGGGGATGGCTCACATAGGAGATCGGAACGGTTACATTGCCGGTTCCCTTGAAGGCCAGGTCGCCGTAGTTCAGGATCCTCCCCAATACTCCCTGCGAGAGGATCACGCTCTCAAGCGCCGTGAGGCTGAGCTCCACGGTTGAGCAGCTGATGAAGCCGGTCTTGGCGAGGACGCGCTTGTTGGTAACGGCAAGCTCCGTGCTCCTTACCCGGAGCATGGTGCCGAGGATGCCGGACACGAAGAAGAAGAGCGGTATGAGGCACTCATACCAGCCGAGGAGTCCCCCGGCCATGATTACGTATACGAGATCCGCGATGAAGAGCAGCAGCCAGGTGCCCGAGCCCGCGTAAACCATCAGGGAAAGCTGCGCTCTTTTTACGACCCTCTCACCCGGGATCAGGGAATCATCAACATAAGACGACATAAGAGCTTTGAATATCCTCATCTGAAGCAAAAACTGCCGGCATACCACCGTGCCCGCGCGGACGCCATCGTCACCCAGGGCGGGGCGGCACCGCTCATCAGAGCGCGCAGGCCTCTGATTTTACCTGATTTTCTCTAAGTGGCCCGCGCCGGAGGGAGAGCCGTGGCTGCTCCGGCCGCTCCGGGGAGCCTGCGCCCAGTCCCTGACGGCATCGGCTCTTTCCATGACTGCCTTCCTGAACTCAAGCGGGCTTTCCACATAGTCAGCGTTCACATAGCCGCCGCCTGTTCCCATGAATGTCAGGCTGCCGTAGTTCAGCCATTTGCCGAAGATGCTCTGTTCGACGGACACGCTCTCAAGCGCCGTGAGGTCAAGCTCTGAGGAGGAGCGGCTGGCGAGGCCGGAGCTGTGGAGGATCCTTCTGTCGGTCACGGCAAGCTCCGTGGTCCTGAACCTGATCCATACAGTGATGAACCAGGCGGCGCCTGCAATGAGGCCTATGATGAACTCATAGCCGCCCATCCAGCCCCTCTGGATATTTACGAAGATGAAAAACCCGAAGCCGAGCAGTGTTACGGCTGCCGGAGTGACATAAATCTTCCCGGAAATCCTGGCCCTTTTTATGACTCTCTCTCCCGGGACCAGGGAAGCATCAATATAAGACGCCATCAGCAGCTCCTGATATCCTTATCCGCCTGAAAAACACCGGTATCCTGTAACCCGGGCAGAGATGATATCCTGTCCAGCGGCTGGCCACAGCGGCGTGTCCTGGCGGAGGCTCACCAGCCATCGCCCATCTCCTGTCTCATTCTCTCGCAGATCTTCTTCCAGACGTTATCGGCGCCCTCCCTGTCGCAGAGCTCCTCAAAGCGCCTCCTGAACTCCTCACCGAACTCCCTGACGGCCCTTTGCCTCAGTGCCTCTGGCATCTCCTGTCCCTCTGCCTCAGCGCCCATCTCCTCCCCCGCCAGGGTGCCGGTCAGGGGCCCGCTCTCATCTGCCATAACTCACTCCTTCTTCATCTCAGAGGCGGATTTTTCCGTCCCGCACGAGCGCCTTCAGGCACTCGCCCGCGTCGGCGTTGCCGTTTCCTGCCGCCTCGCGGTACCACTTCGCGGCGAGCCCGAAGTCAGGAGCGGTGTCTGAGCTCTCGGCTCCCGAGTAGATGTCGCCCAGCATCTTCTGCGCGTCCGCGTCGCCGTCGCCCGCGGCCTCGAGGAACCACTTCATGGCCTTCCTCCGGTCGCCCGGGATGCCCCTCTGATCCGGAGTGCCCCTCATGCCGCGGAAGTACATCACGCCGAGCCGGTACTTGGCCTGCACGTTCCCCTGCGCCGCGGCCTTCTCGCACCACATGACGGCCTTAGAGAAGTCCGGCTCGAGCCACTGCCCCTTGTAGTACATGCACCCGAGGCGGTACTGCGCGTTAGCGTTCCCCTGGTCGGCGGCCTTCTGGTAGAGCCCGGCGGCCTGCATGTAGTCCTGCCTCACTCCCCGCCCGAAATAGTAGAGCTCCCCGAATATGTATGTGGCGTTCTCGTCGAGGACCGGGAGCTTCCCGCGCGAGGCGGCCTTCTGGTACCACATCGCTGCCTTGCCGTAGTCCTGCTCCACGCCGTGCCCGAAGTAGCACAGCCCCGCGAGGCCGCAGAACGCGTCGGCGTTCCCCTGGTCGGCGGCCTTCTGGTAGAGCCCGGCGGCCCTGCTGTAGTCCTGCGGGACGCCCGTTCCGGAGCAGCAGAGCTCCGCGAGGCGGCACTCCGCCGGCACATGCCCGTTCCACGCGGCCTTCCGGTACCACTCAGCCGCGGCGGCGAAGTCCTGCTCCACGCCCGTGCCGTTCTCGTACATGCCTCCGAGGCGGTACTCCGCGTCGGCATTCTCCTGCCCGGCGGCCTTGCGGTACCACTCGAGGGCCTTCCCGTAGTCCTGCCTGACGCTGAGGCCCTTGTCGTAGAGGCGCCCCAGGCGGTACTGCGCGTCGGGGTTCCCCTGCTCGGCGGCCTTCCTGTAACACTCGAGCGCCCGGTCGTTGTCGAGCCGCACGCCCTGCCCGGTGTAGTACATGCCTCCGAGGCGGTACTGCGCCTCGGCGCTGCCGCTCTCCGCGGCCCTCCGGTACCACTCCGCGGCCTTGCCGTAGTCCTGCCAGAGCCCGTGCGCCCCTGAATAGTAGAGCTCGGCGAGGCGGCACTGCGCCGCGGTGTCTCCCTGCTCGGCGGCCTTCTGGAACCACCTCACCGCCTCGTCCATGTCCTGCCCGGCGGCGGTGCCGCTGCTGTAAATCTCACCGAGGCGGTACTCCGCGCCGGTGTGGCCGCTCCCGGCTGCCTTCCGGTACCACTCGAGGGCCAGGTCATTGTCCTTCCCTACGGTGATGCCGTTCTCGTACATGGTGCCGAGGCGGTACTGCGCGTCGGTGTTGCCCTGATCCGCGGCCTCCCGGTACCACCCGAGGGCCTTCGCCGCGTCCTTCTCCACGGCTGAGCCCTTCTCGTACATGGTGCCGAGCCGGTACTTCGCGTCGGCGCTCTCGTTCACGACGGCCCGCAGGAACCACCCGAGGGCCTTCTCACCATCCTCCGGGACTCCCTGACCGTCGCTGTACATGCACCCCAGGCGGTACTGCGCGTCAGCGTTCTCGTTCTCCGCGGCCTTCCGGTACCACTCCAGGGCCTCGCCGCTGTCCTGCGTCACGCCCTGTCCCAGGTCGTACATGCGCCCCAGGCGGTACTCCGCGTTGGCGTTCTCCTGCTCGGCGGCCTTCTGGTACCACTTGAGGGCGCCGTACCACTTGAGGTACTCGTTCTCGTTCAGGTACTTCTCCGCGAGACCCTCGTCATACATGAAGCCGAGCCGGTACTGCGCCTCTGCGTTCCCCTTCTCTGCCGACTCGTGGAAATACCTCGCCGCCCAGGCGTACTTCCGGTCGCCGAAGCAGATCTCCGCTAGCACGCAGAGCGCGTCGGCGTTGCCCTGCGTCGCGGCCTTCCGGTAGAGCTCCTGCGCCTTCGCGCAGTCCTGCTTTATGCCGCGCCCGTAATAGCAGAGGTCGGCGAGCCTCACCTGCGCGAGCACATGCCCGTTGAACGCGGCCTTCTGATACCACTCCGCGGCCTTCCGGTAGTCCTGCGCCACTCCCTGCCCGTAGTGGTACATCTCCCCCAGGCGGCAGATCGCGTCGTCGTTTCCCTGCTCGGCGGCCTTCTGGTACCACTCGAGGGCCCTCTGGGTGTCCTGCCTCACGCCCTGTCCTTTGTCGTACATGGTGCCGAGCCTGAAGGGCGCGAAGGCGTGCCCGTCCTCCGCCGCCTCCCGGTACCACCTGAAGGCCTTGCCGTAGTCCTGCTCCACCTCCCCGCCGTAGCAGTACATCTCACCGAACCTGAACTTCTCGTCGGCGTCAAGGGTGAGCCTCTGGCCGTTGTCCGCGGCCTTACGGTACCAGTAGGCGGCCTTCGCGATGCTGCGCCGGCCGCGCGAGTAGTAGTACATCTCGGCAAGCGCGCACTGCGCGGCGGCATTGCCGTTCTCCGCGGCCCTCCGGTACCAGAGCGCGGCCTTGGCGGCGCTCTGCTCGACTCCCTGCCTCCAGAAGTACATCTCCCCGAGCCGGTACTCCGCCTCCGCGTTCCCCTGCTCCGCGGCCTTCCTGAACCACTTCGCGGCCTCACGGTAGTCCTGCTCTACCCCCTCTCCCCGGTAGTACATCGAGGCAAGCCTCAGCTGCGCCTCCGCGTCCCCTGCCTCGGCGGCCTCACGGGGGCACTCCTCAGGAGGGCAGGGCTCCTCCTCCGGGGCGTCAGGCACCGCCGCGGCGGGGGCTTCCGGGGGAGTGCTTATGGCTGTATCCGGTGCTGCGGGGCTTTCTCCGGCGCTCTCACCTCCCGTGGCAGGGGCAGCGGGGGCCGTCCCGGGCTCTGATGCGGTGTGCCCCAGGGCAAAGGAGAGGCTGTCAACGGCGAGGAGGGCGGTGTCATGATCAAAGTGCCAGGACTCCTCGAGGGACTTCCTGAGGTAGCCGGTGTAGAGGGCGAAGTCTGAGGCGATGTTCCGGCGGCTCCTTATGAGGAGCTCTTTGAGGCAGCCGTTCTCCGAGAGGCATTTCATGGCGTCGCGGAGGGCCGGGCTTCCGTCGAAGGACCGGAGCCCCGTGAGCTTCGTTACGATGCTCTCCTCCTCCAGGATGCCGTGCCCGTACTGCCTGAAGAGCTGCTGCAATGACTCATATAGCTTCATGATCATATCCCCCTTCCGGAGCGCTCCGGGCGCCCGGGGCGGGCCAGGCTGCCGGCGTTATGCGCGCATTCTGCTCATTATATGAGCAGAAAGGAAGGGCCTGCCGTGACATAGTATGCAATGCGCGGAGCGGGCGGAGACTTTTTCTGGAATCGTGCGGCAGTTCACTATAGAATTTTCCCCTGAACTTCAGAGGAGGAGAGCTGATGGGCGCAGGCAGGCGGGTGACGGGCGGCAGCGGAAAAGGGCAGTACGGGCGTCCGGCGCCTCAGTCGGTACGCGGCGCGTCCCATGAGATCCGGATTATCGGAGGGAGCCTCAGGGGCAGGAAGATTAGGGTCCTCTCCGCGCCGGGGCTCCGCCCTACGACGGACCGCATCCGGGAGACGGTCTTCAACTGGCTGATGTTCAGGGAAGGGCTTGAGCGCTCAGTAGACGTGTTCGCCGGGACCGGGGCGATGTCCTTTGAGGCGGTCTCAAGGGGTGTCTCCTCGGCGCTCATGATCGAGAAGAACCCCGCGAACGCGAGAATGATCAGGGAGGAGGCCCTTAAGCTCATCCCCGGGAAGGCGGAGGTTGTCACGGCGGACGCGCTCGTCTATCTCAGGCAGAGGCCGGGGAAGCCCTATGACCTCGCGTTCCTCGATCCGCCATTTGAGTGCGGCCTCCTCGCGCCTGCAGCGAAGCTCCTTGCTGAGAACGGCTGGCTCAGGGAGGGGGCGCTTGTCTACGCAGAGGCGGAGAGCGCGGCGGTCTTTGAGGGGCTCCCGGAATCATTTGTGATGCTGAAGGAGAGCCATGCGGGGCAGGTCTCGTACAGGCTCTATGAGTTCAGGAGCGGAGGAGAGACGCCGGCAGCCTGAAGTGTCGCTTGGTGCGATGTTCCCGGAAGGACGGCTCTGAGCGCTTTCAGAGGCGTGCGGCTCCTCAGCGCCCCGCGAGGGCGCTCTTCGCCCGGGCATTGCCATGGGAGGCGGATTTGCGGTACCATTTCTCAGCCTCCCTAGGATCCCGCCTGACACAGTCTCCCATGCTGTACACCTCTCCGAGGTTGTACTCCGCGTCGGAGTTCCCCTGCGCCGCGGATGCACGGAAGAGCCTCAGCGCCATGCCGCAGTCATGGTCGAACCGGTCTCCGAGATAGTACATCTCGCCCAGGTTGTTCTGCGCCTTGGCGTTCCCCTGCGCCGCAGCTTTCCTGAACCATTTAGCCTCCTCCTCGGCCCATTCAAAGGACTCGGTTGTCAGGCCATTCCCCGGAAGATGGGTGGTGCGGTACAGCTCTCCGTAGCTGTTCTGGGCCTCGGCATATCCCTGCTCGGCGGCTTTTAGGTACCACTTCATGGCCTCCTCATAATCCTGGCTTCCGTTACGGTAGAGATCGCCAACCATGGTCTGGGCATGGGGCTCGCCGTGGTTGGCTGATTTCCACAGCCACCAGGTTCCCTTCTCGACATCCTGGTTTACTCCAAGTCCGGCTGTATAATGCGCTGCCACCATGAACTCCGCCCCGGCATCGCCCTGCTGGGCAGCTTTCATGGCCAGACTGAACGAAGCCCTGTAATCCTGCCTGACACAGCTGCCCATAAAATACATATTTGAGAGCTCAATCTGCGCTTTCGCAATGCCCATATCTGCCGCCTGCCGGATCTGCGGCAGCTGATCGCAGGAAGCACCTGCAGCCATTGCCGGGAAAGCCAGCATGCACGCGGCTGCCGCGGCGAAAATCATACTCTTCATAACGGTTATGCTCCATTCTGATGAAATGTCCTTCTCAGGGAAGCTCATGCGTGAGCCGTGCGTGGCTCAGGGAGCACTGAAGTCCATCACTCCTCTGGAAAGCACGGAAGCCCTCTTTGAGCCCAAGCCCCGCTGCCAGGCGGTTAATATGAACAGCATAAAATTGCCTGCATGGCAGTGCATGGGTATCATACGTCAAATGGAGAAGGGCGGCAGAGGCTCTGTTGTTTCAGAAAATCAGAACTGTTCCCGGGTGATGTGCAGCAGACTCCGGTAGCGGATTTTTAGCGGCACTGGCGGGGAGGCTGTTGTGGTGCAGGTGGGATGGCGGGCGCCTGGGCAGTGCCTCAGGAATCCTCAAGTCCTGCCGCACGCTGTGTCAGCTGAGGAGGGCTGCTCTCAGCTCTTCCATCGTGCTGTATCCCCTGGCTCCCGGATCCCGGGAAATCCTCCGCGCCTCGTCTATGGCTGAGAGAGCCTCAGGGGAGAAGGGCGGCATTTCAGGGCTTTCCCGGATCCTCTCCGCGGCGGTGCTCCCGGTGGCATTGACGGCTGGGGAGACATCATGGCACTGCCGCCCGGAGAGCGCTCCGGACTTCTTCCCTGCCTGTTCATCAGCCATTGCCGCGTCTCTTTCAGACATCATTCCTGTACTCCGTTTCCTTAAGCTGCTGCTGTTCTGCCGCGTTTACTGCGGGAGCGGCCCCACGAGCTTCATGACGCATTTGCCGCAGTCGGTCTGCACGCTGAACTTCCGCCCGCTGATTACGAGGACCAGATCCTCGTGGTTCCCGGTCTCGGGGAAATACTTCGGGCAGAGCCTGAAGCAGTACTTGAGGCAGTGCTTGGAGACAAGGACCACTGACTCCTCTGGCGCGGGCTTTTTGATCTCAAACGCGGGCGCGGTGCTCTCCGCGCCGTGCTCCTCATAGAACTCCTCTGCTTTTTTATTCGCGATGTTGAGGCGGTAGCCGGCGTTCATCTCGTCCCTGGGCACGGTCGCGCCCGGGGTCTCTTTCCGGGACCATTCCGTGCGGCGCGTCCTTGCCGCGGTGAGCTTCTCCGTAACCTCCCGGCGGAGGGCGTTCATCGCGCCTGCGGGGATGAAGAGGTGCTCGGACAGGCGGAGGCTGAGGGATGCGAGGCGGTAGTCGGACTGACCGAGGCGCGAGAGCTTCGCGCGGAGGTTGTCCTCAAGGGCTTTTTTATTCTCGGACTTCTCGGGCTTCTCCGGGCGGTACTCGGCCGTCGCCCTGTTGCCGTCCTCGTCCTCGGCGGTGAGCACCGCGTGATCGCGCAGCTCCTCATAGGTGAGTATCAGGTCAATCTTCCTCACCGCCGCGTCAGGGGCGCTCAGCTGCTTCTCGAAGGCGGTGTCGCGGTTCCGGTAGAAGACCGTCCCCGGGGCAATGCGCGGGATGTCCTGGAAGACCTCGGCCTCGGAGCCGTTTGCGGTGCTCGCGCGGAAGCCCGTGAGCTCGCCCTTCCTGTCATAGTAGTTGAGGCAGTCGCCGTTCGAGAGCGTGACGCCCTTTTTGAGATGGAAGCGGAGACGGTTCCCTGATTCACCGGCGAGGGTGCCGATGCGCTCGCCCACGAAGCCCGGCGCGTCGAAGTTCGCGTAAATCTCCTTCTTCCCGTGGGTGTTGTACTCGGTGAAGCCGCGGTTGAAGCTCTTCTCGGGATCGGGCCTGAAGGAGAGAATGCTCTTCCCGGAGGACTCGCGCCTGATGTCACGCCCCACAAGCGCCGCGTCGAGGTGCTCCCGGTACCAGGCGGTGATGTTCTTCACGTAGTTCCGGTCCTTGAGGCGGCCCTCGATCTTGAATGACCTGATGCCGGCGTCGAGCATCTCGCCGAGGTTCGCGGTCTGGTTGAGATCGCGCATGGAGAGGAGGTAGCGGTTCTCCGCGAGCGGAGTGCCGTCCTCCTTATAGAGGCTCTGCCTCACCCGGCAGAGCTGCGCGCACTCGCCGCGGTTCGCGCTCCTTCCCGTAAGCGCCGCGGAGAGGTAGCACCTGCCGCTCACGCCGACGCAGAGAGCGCCGTGGACGAAGGCCTCGAGCCTTATATCCGGGGCTGCCGCATGGATTTTGCGGATCTCCGCAAGGGAGAGCTCGCGGGCGAGGACCGCCTGCGCGAAGCCCAGATCCTGCAGGAATTTCACCTTCTCCGGGGTTGAGTTGTTCTGCTGGGTGCTCGCGTGGAGCTCAATCGGAGGGAGGGAGCACTCAAGGAGCCCCATGTCCTGGATGATAAGGGCGTCTGCGCCGGCCTCGTATAGGTCATTCGCGAGCCTCTCGGCCTCACGGAGCTCGTCATCCGTGAGGATGGTGTTGAGCGCAACATGAATCTTCGCCCCGAAGACATGCGCCCTTTTCGCGAGCTTCTCAATGTCTTCAAGGGAGTTTCCGGCGCTGCTCCTCGCGCCGAAGGAGGGGCCGCCGATGTAGACGGCGTCGGCTCCCGCCGAGATGGCGTCAAGTCCGGTCTCAAGATCCCTCGCGGGCGCAAGGAGCTCCGCTGTGCTGCAGTCTGACATGTCTGTCCTCTCTGATTGTGGCCTGCCATTATAGAACGGGGAAGGCGGATCTTAAAGGATGATGGCAGGAAACCGAGGACTTCCGGCTCCTTCCGGCCTCCGGAATATCTTCTGTGTCAGACATTTTAATAACATAACTGAACATCACAGAATTTCAGCAGACATCATCATAACATTACTGAACATTTCAAAAAACTTGTCAGACATTACTGCAACATTTTAATAACATTATTTCACATTTCAAAAATTCCAGTCAGCTGAAATAATATTGGGTCAATCACATTTTCTGTGTTTTCGGTGATTCAAACATCTGCCTTCAGTGGTCTAGAAATAGATGGTAGACTGTTATCCGGAACCGGTAAAAAGCGGGGGACATTATGAAAAAATTACCAATCGGCAAACAGGGATTTGACGCAATAATTGCCGGAGATATGGTCTATGTCGACAAGACTGATATTATCTGCAGGATGATTGAAAACAATGACCAGTGCTTCATCTCCCGCCCGCGCCGGTTCGGCAAGAGCCTCCTCGTGTCAACTCTTGAAAGCCTGTTCTCGCGCGGCACTGAAATGTTCAAAGGCCTTGCCATAGAAAAACTGTGGACAGAAAGGACTTACAGGGTACTGCGTTTCGATTT
>REGX01354126.1_pt1 | contig 10985 bp, 7 predicted proteins | sample 2276321 | NCBI WGS metagenome assembly REGX01 (sample SAMN08335021, study PRJNA423103) | bovine gut metagenome | biome: bovine gut metagenome; feature: rumen; material: feed digesta; isolation source: rumen digesta from from 15 high feed efficiency cows and 15 low feed... | host: Bos taurus ... | reverse complement strand
TTTAATGGAGTGTATAGCTAAAACCGTTCATAAGGGCGGTGCTCAGGTCTATGGAGTTGTGCCAACGATGGTGGAGCAGCGTGGACGTGTGTCAGACTATAATGATGTGGAGATTAGATGCGAGAATCTCAGCGACCGAAAGGACCTGATGCTGATGCATAGCGATGTTCTCATTGCTTTGCCTGGAGGTATTGGAACTTTGGATGAGATCTTCACGATTGCTGCTTCCCATACCATCGGCTATCATCGCAAGAAGATAGTGCTCTATAATATGAAGGGGTTCTGGGATAAGCTTATCGCTCTTCTCGAGGATTTGCAGGAGAAAGGGTTTATTCGTGGCAACTATCAGGATTATATTGCTGTTGCCAATAACCTCGAGGAATTAAAGAAAATCGTTAATGAGAATATTTAAAATACACGATGAATAAAAGATTAAGCCCTCTTCCTCGAAATGGGAAGAGGGCTTAATTTATTTTGCCTTGATTTCGTCAAGCAATCGGGTAGCGTGTCCCCACTTATCCATCATATAGATGACATAGCGGATATCTACACCAATACATCTAGCCAGACGACTATCAAAGTTGATGTCGCTGGAAAGACTATCCCAGTTACCATCGAAGGCAAGACCTATCAATTCGCCTTTACCATTGAACATAGGAGAGCCAGAGTTTCCTCCAGTAATATCATTATTTGTAAGGAAGCAGAGTTGCATCTTTCCGGTTGCTGCATCCTTGTACTTTCCAAAATTCTGAGAACCAAGGAGCTGTTGCATAATAGGCTCGGCCTTATAATCGAATACACCCTGGTCGCCACGTTTCATCTTCTCTACAATGCTTTCGGCTGTAGTATAGTAACCTGATGGCTTGCCGCCCAGTTCATAGCCGCCTACCTTACCATAAGAGAGGCGCATAGTGAAGTTGGCATCGCTATAGTGAGGCATATCCTGTTCCATACGTACCTTGGCATCACAAAGATATCTTTCCTGTTCTGCAATGCTATCCTTGAAGGCACCTAGACGTGTGCGGAGATCGCCCATAATCTCGAGAAGGTCAAGACCCACATTCACACCAGGATCCTTCAGATAACTGCTCTTGTTGATATAGATCTTCTCATCCTTGTGCATCAAGAAACTATGGGTATAGAGATAGTTCACATACGCCTTGTAGTCATTGCGGAAGTCTTTCTGGATGGTTTTGTAGAACTTAGGCAGATATTCTTCCTTTACATGCTCGCGGTAATTCTTAAGCATAGCGGCGAAAACCTCCTTGTCGAGGGCTTCATCCCACTCGTTGCTATTGTCGTCGAACATCACATACTGCTTCTTTCTGCTTTCCTTAGGACCCAGCACCTCCATGCGGTCGAGTCTTCTTGCACGATTAGTGAACTCATTGGTATTGCCAAAGGCCTCCATAATGTTCATATATGCCTGGTCGTATTCTGTGCTTTTCTCGTAGAGTCTCTTCAGAAGTTTGAAATCAAGCTTTCCTTTGAGATAGCCTGTCTTGTCCTGCCACTGCTGAATCTTCTCCTCGAAATCTCTCTTTTGCTGAATAATTCCGATAGAATCGATACATTTATTCATACCAATAGAGTTTTTCCAATAGTTGGCACTCTGCGCATATTTGCTGTCGTACTTGATTCTAACAGCCTCGTTGGCACGCATATGGCGGGCCATAATCTCCTGCTTTACGCCACGAACCTGAGCACGTACAGAATTCTCTGCATCACGCATCTGCTGAATGCCATAGCTGGAGAGATAGCGCTCGGTAGAACCTGGGTATCCGATGGTCATCGCATAGTCGCCATCCTTATAACCCTGCAGACTTACTTGAGCCCAGCGCTTTGGCTGATAAGGAACATTATCCTCTTTATAGGTTGAAGGCTTATTATTCTTGTCGGCATAGATGCGGAATACAGAAAAGTCACAAGTCTGGCGTGGCCACATCCAGTTGTCGGTCTCACCACCAAACTTACCCATACTTTTTGGGACGGTGAAGACAAGACGCAAGTCATCAAACTGCTGATAGGTAGTAGCATACCACTTGTTTCCCTCGAAGAAAGCATCGATTTCTACATGATAGCTGGAATCCTTCTTGCGTGCTTCATCGGTTAATGCCTGCTGAAGTGAGTCGATAAGAACCTCCTTGCGGTCCTTGCTCATATTGTCGATGCCCAGAGATTTTAGTTTATCGGTAACATCTGTCTGGTCGATCATAAAACTCACGAACATATCCGGATTAGGCAATTCCTCGCTGTAGTCCTTGGCATAGAAGCCATTGAGCATATAGTCGTGCTCTACAGTGGAATGAGAACGGATAGCATCAAATCCACAATGATGGTTGGTGAATACCAAACCGTCTGGAGATACAACAACTCCTGAGCAGTAGCCTGAGAAATTTACTACTGCAGCCTTCAAAGCTTTGTCACCATTATATAAGGAATCGTAAGACATCTGAAAGCCATATCCCTGCATTGTCTGGAATACTTGCGGAGGGAGATTGTATATTGTCCACATACCTTCATCTGCATGAGCAGGAAGGAAGGCACAAAGACTAAGAAGTAAAGAAGAGAAAACTCTCATTGCTCTTTTTTTCATATTTTATTCTCGTTTTATATTATTTTCTGAATTTCTTGCCGATAACAGGGAGACTTGCCAATGGAAAATCGCGCTTGATAATAAACGCCAGGAATCCAATTATCAGCAATGTGTTTACGGCAAGTGCTGCTGCTATAGGCAACTGGGCATTGCTGAAACTGATGCCGGCAAAGAGAATACCTGTTATTACCAGATAAATGGCAATATCCTTGATAGGATAGTTGATCGGATAATATTTCTGTCCAAAAATGTAGCTGATCACCATACTGATGGCATAGGAAATAAATCCTGCCCAGGCACAAGCCCAATAGCTGAATCTTGGAATGAACAAGATGTCGACTACTATCAATACTACGGCTCCGATACCGCTGAAATAGGCTCCCCACATAGTTTTGTCGATGAGCTTATACCAGAAACTAAGATTGAAGAAGACGCCAAACATAATTTCAGCAGCCATTACGATAGGTACAATCTCAAGACCTTCCCAATAGCTCTTGCCTACTACATAGCGAAGAATGTCCATATAGCCCATTACGCAGAGGAAGGCCAACAGGGTGAAGATGATATAGAACTTCATCGCCTTGGCATAGGTATCCTTGTTGTCTTTATCCTTTGACTTACCAAATACGAATGGCTCATAAGCGTATCGGAAGGCCTGGGTGATCATCACCATAATCATGGCAATCTTTACGCAGGCACCATAGATACCCAACTGGGTGTGTGCTGCTGTAGTATCGCCATCATAGACATATGGGAAGATAATCTGAGACGCACACTGATTAAGCTGTCCTGCGAGTCCCATTACGAGCAAAGGCCATGTGTAAGTAAGCATTCGTTTGAAGGTAGCTACATCAAAAGGACACAGGATGCCTTTGAGTTCCTTGCCAAGGAAGAGCAGGGTTGCTACTGAGCAGAATGCATTGATATAGAATATCCAAACCACATCAAGTGAGAAATCATTATCGTAAATACCAAAGAGATTGATCTTGAAATATGGCAATACGATGAGATAGAGTACATTCAAGGTAATATTGAAGATGATATTCAATATCTTCAGAGATGCAAACTTGATAGGGCGATGTGCATATCTAAGATAAGCAAATGGGATTGCTGCAAAAGCATCGATAGCTACTGTGATATACATCACCAGAATATATTCAGGATGATCGGTATAGCCCACAAGATCGGCTATCGGCTGATTGAAGACTGCAACTAGAATGGCAAAAATCAGGGAAGTAGTTCCAACTGTCTTCAGTGTGGTAGCATACACCTTTTCAGGATCTTCTCCGTCTTTGCTCATAAAGCGGAAGAAGGTTGTCTCCATACCATAGGTAAGGAGTATGATGAGCAATGCTACATAAGCATAGACATTGGTAATGATACCATACTGTCCGCCTGCAGCATTGAATTTTGCGGTCTGGATTGGCACGAGCAGATAGTTGATGAAACGTGCCATGATACTGCTAAGTCCATAGATAACGGTATCCTTAGCAAGTGATTTTAAATTAGCCATTTTCTTTTTTCTATTTTGTTATCCAAAGAACATATATCCTATCAGGATGGCGGCAATGACTCCAGCCAAGTCGGCCAGAAGTCCACAAGCTACTGCGTGACGGGTATAACGAATATTTACACTTCCGAAATATACTGCCAGAATATAGAAGGTAGTATCGGTAGAACCCTGGAAAAGACAACTCAGTCTGCCGACAAAGCTATCTGGTCCGAAGTGGGTCATAGCATCCAGCATCATTCCTCTTGCACCAGAACCCGATAGTGGTTTCATAAGTGCTGTAGGGAGGGCATCCACCCAGGCTGCATCTATGCCAAGTGATACAAAGCACCATTTAATGCCGGCAATGAGTGCATCCATTGTGCCTGAAGCACGGAAGATGCCGATAGCTACAAGGAAGGCAACAAGATAAGGAATAATTCTCACAGCTGTGGTGAATCCCTCCTTAGCTCCCTCAATGAAAGCATCATAAACATTTATCTTCTTTCGCATTCCTGCCAGGATAAATCCCACTATAATGCTCATCAGGATGATAGCGGCAACAGATGTGCTGACTGTTTCCATCATGGCTGGAGCTAGAAGGCTGAAACCATATACGATACCAGCAAGGAAAAGGCAGAAGCCACCTAGTGTGAGCACCATTGTCTTGTTGAAGAGATTGATGCGCTGATAAATGCTGGTGATGATGATACCTGTGATGGTGGCAACAGCAGTGGCTAATAGGATAGGGATGAATACATCCGTAGGCTGTGCTGCGTGCTGTTGTGCTCGATAAGAGAGAATACTGACAGGAATCAAAGTTAAACCGCTGGTGTTGAGCACCAGGAACATTATCATCGGATTGGTTGCAGTATCTGGCTTTGTGTTGAGAGTCTGCATTTGCTCCATAGCCTTTAAGCCAAGTGGAGTGGCTGCATTGTCAAGTCCTAGCATATTGGCGGCAATATTCATAAAGATAGCTCCTGTAGCAGGATGATTCTTAGGAATATCCGGAAATAGTTTGGTGAAGACAGGGGATAGAATTCGGGCAAGGGCATTTACAAGTCCTGCTTTTTCTCCTATTTTCATCACACCTAACCATAAGGCCAACATACCTGTCAGTCCTATTGAGATTTCGAAAGCAGACTTACTCTGATCGAAAGTAGAGTCCATCATTGCTGGAAACACGCTGACGTCACCGAAGAAGATGAGTTTGACAAGTGCTACAGCAAAGGCGATTACAAAGAATGCAATCCAAATGTAGTTTAGTACCATAACGGCTGCAAAGATAGCGATAATTTTTCATTTTTATCAACTTCTTTTCATTAATCATTAATAAATTAAAAAAGCCAGTACTTATTTAAAGTACTGGCTTTTCGATATTTTCGTGTTAATGACTTACTTCACAACGAATTTCTTTCCATTCTGGATGTAGATACCCTTTACAAGTTTATCGGCATTCACCTTAACACCCTGAAGGTTATAAACTGCATTGTTGGTTTTCTTGGTAACAGCCTTTGCTTCTTCGATACCGGTGGCAACTACTTCCTCTGGAGTTACGCCAACCCACTTGATTTCTTGACCATTAGTGGTAGCCTGTGCTAAGCGGATATAAAAGCGTCCTTCCTTCTCTACATCGATGTTCAATGTTTGGTTCTTGCCATCGTTGAAATCTGCAACAAAGCGAACATTTCCCTTTTCGTTGACAAACTTCATTGGGTAACGGTTTCTGGTTGTTACAGTATAGACACCGTTTTCATAGTTTTTTTCGTCTTCTGAAATCCAATTGTTTGCACCTGCAGAGGTTAAATTACGAGTGGCCTCTGTATAGTAGATGGTGTGTTCACCTGGAGTTCCGACAAGGATGAAAGGCGAAGCATTGCAAACCATAGAATCGCCAACTACAGAATTGAAGTTAGTGCTTGTAGCAGAAGAAGATACCCATGCAACAGAAATGTCCTTGCCTCCGAAGAATGCTTTTTCTGCATTGAATGGGAGATAGCCTGATTCTGGGATAGTAACCTTAACTTCAGTTGTTCCATCGGCAACAGTATTATACTCTGTTGGCTGAATAGTGTTGGATACAGTGAAGTCGGTTGTTGAGTTGTTGGTATCGTAAAGAAAGTAATTTCCATCATGGTTAAGAGCTGTCTTGCGATAAGCAACAAAGCCATCCTTATACATAGCTTCACTGGTGAGGACATAGCCGGCATCTTGTGTGTTGTTGATGCGCTTGCGGCTAGCGTCTGCCTGATAAGTATCATTTTGCTTCTTGTTTCTCAGAATCTCCACGGCATCCATACTTTTATAACCGCTGATAACGAGATATTTGCTTCCAGATGTTTTACCTTGTGCATAAGTATAAGCTGAAGAAGTTCCTGGAGCGATAGCTTTCAAGTTTGTAGCAGAGAAGATCATAACACCAGCATCACCACCTGCAGCAAGGTTTACTTTGGTAGTTTTCTCATTGTAGGTATGCAATAGTTCCAAGTTTGGTGTGTCTGCATTATCATTATCCTCACCACCAAATTCAAAGTCTGCTTTAGAAAGATCTGCTCCTTTTTCTGCCAAATCTGTATGATTGATAGCAGAGGTGGCAATAACGAGGTCTCCCCATGGTTTGATGATGACAGGATTAGTGTCTGGAATCTTATAGAGCTGTTTCAGTGCAACGGCATAGGATGGAGTCGTGATACTTCCTGCAGTCCATGCACCTGTAGAACTTTCACTTTCAATGAGACCAATACCCATTCCTGCAAGATCATATTCAGTATTGGTGTTATTGTGGAGTACAATATATTTCTCACCACCAGTATAGACCTTTGTTCCGCCTTTCTCTATTGTTCCAGCATAGTACACCTTACTGATGAGAATACCAGAACCTGGCTTTTTTACAGTTTGTGCCTGAAGGCTAGCTGTACCTAAAAGTGCAGCAGCTAACAATGCGACTGTTTTTTTTGAAGTAAAATTTCCCATAAATTATCGTTTTTATGATGTTAATATTTAATTGAATAGTCCGATGGTGATGCCAAAGGTATTGGCATTCAGATTATGTTTTGCCTGAAGGGTTTGTGCGTATCCCTTTATATACCATAGATTCTGATAGCCTTTGACGGTTATCGGTAACTGATAGGTTATTTGCAACTTACCATTCCAGTAATTGGCTGCATAATATTCCATGTCAGGAAGAAGTACATTTTGGGCATATATAGTACTTTCATCAGCAAGGTTCAGCTCTGCTTTATTGCTGAAATGATAACCGGTATTAGCATCCAGCCAGAGACGATGATTGCTGAGTAGGGCAATGCCATATTCCAGGTTGACATCCATTGCGTGATATTTAAAGGTGCTCATTGGCAGCAGATGCTTCTGATGAATGCTGTTGAAGGCTCCTGTAATGCCGAAGTAACTGCCGATCGCATCGCCTTGCAAGAGATTTGCACGGTAGTGCAGGCCGACTGCAACAGCTTGTAATTGGTATCGCTTTTTATAAGTGAACTGGTTTACATAAGTGTTGGAAGTATATCCGTGTACACTATCGGTTGTGATTATCAACTGTGGACGATATTCATCAGCATAAGCCTGCTGATAACTTGCCTTCAAGTTGATTTCGTGCAGCATCTTCTCGGAATGAATACGGTTCTGAGTCTGGAAATCATAGAGGTAAGTGTAGTATCTTCCTGGCTCACGTTTGTATTGCTCGTAGATATATTCGGTACCTCGCTGTATGCTCATTTCTGTTACATTCTCGAAACTTCTACCCTTATAGCCATAGGTGAGCGCTCCTCCGAAGTTATGGTTCACGTATTCACGGTTGTAGCCTGACCAACCTTTCAGTTTACCTTCTGCCACTTCCATACCTTTCATCTGATAGTAGTAGAGATTTGGCTCTTCCTGTATGGTGGTTGGAGTTGGTTGGCTTTCCTTGTAGCGATTATAATGTCCGCTCAATCCAAGGGTATGTTCACCAAAACTATAGGTAATGGAAGGGGTAATCTTATAATCCAACATTTTAGAGCGCGATCTTGGGTCTCTCAGTCTGCTCAAGTCACCAACTTTATAATCCAAACTTGCACCGAATCTCCATCCACTGAAATTGATGGTGGCAACTCGGGCTGTAAGATCGAAGTTTTGGAAGTCATATTTGCCAAAGATACTTGAGCCGGCAAAATATGGATTACTGTTGTAAGTGCGCATCACGTCACTCCAGGCACGTTCTTTGGTACGTCCCATATTGAAATGGAACTTTCCATAGCCATAAAGATAGCTGCCCATCTTCTGATAGCGTTCTGTGAAGAAGTTGAGGGAGTTGGTCTGAGCTCCCTCCTGAACCCGATGATAGCTGCCCGATGTGTGGTCGAAATTGAAATGCGCAATACCTCGATCGCTGATAGAGTCAATGGTCATACCTGCTGTATTCTCGGTATTTCGCCACAGTTGACTGGCGTCATTATATCGGTATTCACTTTCTCCACTCAACTCTTTCTGGGCCATTGCTGGTAAGGTAAGCAATAGAGAAGCAGCGATAATATATAGATTCTTATTCGTCATAATTGCGAGGTCCTATGGTTGTTGATACATTGAAGTCGTTGGTAGAATTGTTGGTATCTACCAAAACCTTGTGTCCATTCTGCATCTTGCTGGTCTTTCGATAGATAATTTCGCCACTTAAACCAGTAGTAGCATTGATATAGGTATATCCTGCATCGATATAGTTCCAAAGACGTTTCTCATCGAGATTGAAGCCTGTAGTCCTGTTTCTCAGAGATTCTACTCCATCGAGTATGTATTTTGTAGGAGCTACTACCCATTCTGTTCCAGAGGTCTTACCATACTTATAAGTCTTCTCCCATTTCTTAGGATCCTCATCTGTACGGAAGATTACAACACTCACCATACCATTCTGTAGCATATTGATGACAGAAGTTCCTGTATAGATGTTGTAGATTACCTCCATGGAAGGAGTAGATGGATTGTTTTGATATTTACCGGTGACATCCTTAACCTCAAAGTCAGCATTCAACAGATTATTCTCCAAATCATCATTGGTAGTATGGTCGATTGCACTATTCGCAATAAGAACAGTTCCACCAGGAGCAACCTTAAAGTTAGCATTTTTCGGGATGCGATAAATCTGCTTCAGAAGGATTACACTATCACCAAATGACTCTCTCAGGTTATCCAGGGTATAGGCTGGAGTACTTTCTGCCTCGCCTAGACCGATATAGAGTCCTGATACATCAATGCTGTCATCGCTCTGATTAAACAACTCGATAAACTTTCCTGCAAGATATGTGCGGTTGTTATTGTCCTTGGAACCTGAGAAGAAAACCTTTCCGATAACGAGGTCACGATTGATGGAAACATTGGTTGGGAGAGATAGGGTAGAGTTGCTTCCAACCATCTGTGAGTTGAGACTTCCCGAAACTGTTGCTCCCGAAGTAACCTCATTGCTACCTGTAGCTGCTTTATACTCATCTCCAGTCATATCCCATGAAGTGGAGAAGGTATAGATATCTGGAGTGATACCATTGAATGTAGCAATACCCTGCTCGTTTGTGAGTGCGCTTCGGGTGGTAGTTCCCAAAGAGGCTGTAACGGTCTTGTTGGAAAGATCCACACTACTCTTGAAATCGGTTGGCTGAACCACCTGAATGCTGACAGAGGTCTCCAGAGTCGCATCATTGAAATCGACACAGGATGTCAGCGATATAGCCAATATTAGTGCGATGCTATGGAGGACTGTATTTTGAAAATTGAATCGTTTCATTTCTTCTTTATTAAAGATTCAGAGATAATTCTGCACCAAAACTGAATTTGCCAGTATTCCGCTGACTAAGGGTTGAGGTGTTGTTGCTCTTGAGGTATGGCTCGTAATAGAGGCTGTTATTTACATAAAGGGAGAGGCCGCCAATGCGTCCAAGTTCCTTGGTGAGTCGTGCTGAGAGGTTCCAGGTGATTGGATTTTTGTTAGGAGTACTGTCTGAGTATTTCTTCTCCAGGTCGCTGACCTTATATCCGAAAATTTCTGTCTGGCCATTTGTCAACTCATGATAAACAAGATCTGAGTCAAACCATCCGATAGGGCTCTTGTCGGCAACATAGCTGAGGTTCCAGTCATACCAGATAGCCTGTCCTGTGAATGATGCCACCATCTTGAGGGATGGGATATTGGTGATGATTCGCAAAGTGTTGATAAACTTGCGATATTTGGTATAGTCGAGACCGGATGGATACACCACCTTGAATGGAGTGATGTTGTAAACCTGATATTCTGAAGGAAGAAGTGTACTCTTAACCGATTCTACATTTCTATCTGTTGACCAGATTTTTGTTTCCGACCAGGCACCACTGAAATTAAAACGGGTGTGGATTGCTTTGATCTCTCCCATATCAAAATCGAATTCCATTCCTCTATTCTCAGTGGTATTGGTATTTCCAATCTTTCCTGTTGTCATATAGGCTGTGAAACTACGATATGGGTTGTTGTAATCGATTGTTGTAGCCTGTCCTGGAGTTATATTGAGTCCTTGCTCTGCTGTATAAATCTGATAAGGATAAGTATAGTATTCTGTTACGTTTCCAAATCCATTTGGAGTCTTGTCCTTATAAGCAAGCAGACTAAGTGTTCCGCCCCAAGGTAGTTTGATATCTACACCTGCTTCTACCTTTGTGGTGGTAGCATTCTTCAGGTCTTTGCTTTTTTTCACATCATACACTTCTGTATGATAAACGCGGATTCAACAAGCAAGTGCAAATTTAGCTTATTCTCTTCATAAAACACTCTTTTGGTGTTGAAAATTTCAACTTGGCTCTTGGTCTGTTGTTAATTTTGTCCATGATTCTTGTTATTAGTTGTTGGCTGACGTGTTCAAACGTCGTAGATTTTGGTATGTATTG
>REGX01132093.1_pt1 | contig 11055 bp, 8 predicted proteins | sample 2276321 | NCBI WGS metagenome assembly REGX01 (sample SAMN08335021, study PRJNA423103) | bovine gut metagenome | biome: bovine gut metagenome; feature: rumen; material: feed digesta; isolation source: rumen digesta from from 15 high feed efficiency cows and 15 low feed... | host: Bos taurus ... | reverse complement strand
GTACACACGTCACGCATAATCATTCCGGCAAATACGGGAACATCCGGGAGTCCAATTCCCAGAACACCAAGACCGACACCGGACACGCCGGAGAGAATCATTCCTCTCATGCTGTCCTTGGTCGCTTCCCTGGAGATGTTTTGAATGGAGGATGTATCCCGAAGGATCTGGGCATGATGGATGTTCTCTTCCCATCGGTTTTCGATCCCTCTGCGGTTGATCGTCCGCTCCACCGCGGGCATCCCCCGGTCAAAGATCACCTGGAACGCCTTGCAGAACGCTTCATTCAGTTTTGACTGGATCTCTTTTGGGACCCGGTCCTCTGCCAGCGCATTGAGCAGCGTGGTCTTTCTTTTTGCCCGTTTCCTCAGATAGTCTTTTTCCTTCTGCTCTGCCCTTTTCAGTTCACAGATGTAACTTGAATTATCTGCATTCATAATAGGTCGCCAATTCTTCTCTTGACATACTCTTCCAGAAATTCCACAGTTCCTTCCACACCGAGACGGGTGCTGTTGATGGTCAGATCGTAGTTTCTGGAATCTCCCCATTTTCCATCCGAATAATAGTTGTGATAAGCTTTTCTCTTCTTATCTGTGGCGCGGATCATTTTCTGTGCCTCCGAATGGGAAACATGCTTGCGTGCCATAATGCGGGAGATACGCGCATCCATATCACCAAGCACAAACAGGCGGATCAGTCCGTCATACTTGGAAAGAACAGTCTCTCCGCAGCGTCCGATAAGGACGAAAGACTCGCCGCTTTCCGCGATATCGCGGATCATCTGAAACTGCATTTCTGCCACTGCTTCCTCAATGGACGTGCTGTAGCCGCGAACGGTACGGTTCATGAGAATACGGGACGGTTTTTCATCATATTTCGTCAGCATCTCCTCTGCGACGCCCTTTTTCTCGGACAGATTCTGAATGATCTCGGCATCATAGAATCCGATGCCCAGCTTCTCAGCCAGCATTTCTCCGATAACATGTCCGCCGCTTCCGAATTCTCTTCCGATGGTAATAATCAATTGTTTCTCAGCCATAATCAATAACCGACTGCGTAAAAACGCCCTTTCATATCATTAAAATTGTTTCCTTCTAAAAATATTATCGCACCAACGGAAGTCCATTTCAAGCGCCAAGTTGGCAGTCATCCCAGCATCAGCATGGCATGTTCCAGAATACCCTGAATGGCCTGAAGATCCTCCCTGGCAGCCTTGACTTTCCCGGGAAGGTTGATGATGAGAGATCTCCCCCGGATCCCGGCCGTCATTCGAGACAGGACGGCATTCGGTGTGATCTCCACCCCCTCCTTCATCATGAGATAGGGGATTCCGGGTACTTCCTTCTCCAGGATCTCTTTCGTCACTTCCAGTGTGATGTCCCGTTTGGAAAACCCGGTGCCTCCAAGAGTGAGAATCAGCTTTATTTTCTCCTCATCCGCGCATCGGATCAGTTCCTCCCGGATATTCTCTCGGTCACTGGGGATGATGGTACGGTATTCCACCAGGAACCCCATTTCTCGGATCATCTCGTCCACTGCCGGTCCGGTCTCATCCTCCCGTTCCTCACAGAAACAGGCATCACTGATGGTGATGATAGCGGTGGTCATGTTCATAGTTGTTCCTCCCAAAAAGGATATTAAAAATAGGAAGCTGCTTAAAGCAACTTCCTATTCTGGTTCTTTACTTAGAAATAATCGATCTAATTATTTCTTTGCAAGGCCCTTCTGACGTGCATACTCTGCTGCACCCAGTGCGCCCATCAGCTGCGGGTCGGTCTTCAGCTCAACAACTTTCAGCTTCAGAACTTTCTCGATAGCTTCTTTCAGGCCGTCGTTCTTTGCGCAACCACCGGTCAGGGTGACGGAGTCAACAGCGCCGGCTTTCTTAGCCATAACGAAGCAACGTTTTGCAACGGACATCTCGATACCAGCTGCGATTTCGTCAGTCGGTTTGCCTTCGCCGACGAGAGTGATAACCTCGGACTCAGCGAAAACGGTGCACTGTGCGGTGATGGGGATAACGTTCTTAGCAGTCAGGGACAGCTTGGAGAACTCGGGCAGAGATACTTCAAATGCAGAAGCCATAGCCTCGAAGAAACGACCAGTACCAGCAGAGCACTTATCGTTCATTGCGAAGTTCTTAACAGTACCGTCGGTATCAACGCTGATGCCCTTAACGTCCTGTCCGCCGATGTCGATGATAGCGCGAACGCTGGGATCGGTGACGTGAACGCCCATAGCATGGCAGGAGATCTCGGAGATGTTTTCATCTGCGAAAGGAACCTTGTTACGGCCATATCCGGTACCAATCAGGTAAGCCAGATCTTTGGAGCCCTTCAGGCCTGCGGTCTTGCAAACTTCTTCCATAGCGAGCTTTGCGCTCTCTTCGGAGTTGATTTTGCTTCTGATGGTGGTATCAGCTACGATTTTTCCCTCTTCGTCAAGAATGACTGCCTTAGTGTAGGTGGAACCTACGTCGCATCCGCCAAAGTATTTCATGTTTTTTCCTCCCATAAATTTTAAGTCAACGACAATGTCTGTACGAATGTGTGTCTCTTCACAGCAGATCCAACCGCTGTTCTGATTCCGGCTTTTCCTTGAAAACGACCGGAAAAATCACACCGGAAAGACCTTCCTCTCATTCCCGTTCGAAGACCTTCGCCAGTGCATTCGACGTTGCTTTTTCTTGGTGAGTTCAGTATAACTATTTTTTTCACAATGTGTTGTCTCACAGATGGTGTGTTTGTGACATTTTGTCCTAGCGTTCAAAAAGTGTGACAAAAAATTGACTTGCGTTTTTTGTCACACTTTCTTCTTTTGAGATTATGTTAATTGTAGAGTGTTTTTCGCGGGATAATCCGTCGTTTTGGAGCATGATCCGCCGTCACAGGGAGGTCAGATTCTGGGCAACAAGTGCCCCGTACCGGTACATTCCTCCCGCCGCTTCATCGATGTGATCCTGGTCCATGGGTGCTTTTCCCCCGTCACAGGCCGCCAGCAGCGCTTTGATATAGAGACTGCGTATGTGGTCGTCGATCCGGTCGGCAGTCCCGCTCCCGGGAGCGATCCCCTGCATTTCCCAGCACAGGGTTGCCAGTTCTTCTGCCTTTCGTCCTGCCATCAGAGTCTCCGGGAAATCCTCCTTCTTCAAAGCGGCGGGATCGATCCGCTCCCAAACTGCTGCCAGCATGCCGGCATAAGCTCCCAACTGGATATACTGCATGGGAATCATGGAGATCTGATCCGTCCCCTTGCAGTAGGCTGCGATTCCCTCATAGATCTTCCGGCACACCGCAGTCTGCTGCCGGAGGATCGCCTCCGATACCGGAACGGAAGGGACATCGATCCCCTTGGCTGCTCCGTCCGCGATAAGTTTCGGTAATACTTCTGCACTTGTGGCCATGTTGTTCCTCCTCGATCCGGTCAGGTCGCCCTGCCGGCAAACTGAGTGTTGTACAGAGAATAGTACTGCCCCTGTCTGGCAATGAGTTCCTCATGAGTCCCGGTCTCCGCAATATGTCCGTGATCCATGACGATGATCTGGTCGGCATCCTGGATCGTGGAGAGACGGTGGGCAATGATCAGGCTGGTCCTTCCCTCCATCAGACGGTACATGGCATCCTGAATGTTCTTTTCGGTCCGGGTATCCACGTTGGATGTCGCCTCATCCAGAATCAGCACATACGGATAGGACAGGAACGCCCGCCCGATGGTCATGAGCTGACGCTGTCCCTGGGAGAGATTGGCGCCGGATCCGGTGAGCACTGTTTCGTAGCCCTCCGGAAGGGTTTCTATCATGGTATCGCAGCAGGCAAATTCCGCGGCTGTCCGGATCTCTTCTTCCGTGGCGCCGGGCTTGGCATAGGCGATATTGGAACGGATAGTATCTGTAAACAGCACGGTCTCCTGAAGAACGATGCCGATGTTGTCCCGGAGATCCTTCAGCGGGATGTCCCGGATATTGACTCCATCCAGCGTAATCTCTCCGCTGTCGATATCATAAAAACGCATCAGAAGATTGATGATGGTGGTCTTGCCGCTGCCGGTGGACCCCACAAGCGCAATCTTCTTTCCCGCCTCCACCTTCAGATTGAAATCGTAAATGATCTGTTTTCCGGGCACATAGGAGAAGTTTACGTTCTTGAACTCGATAACGCCCTGTGTCCTCGGCATGCGAAGTGTTCCGTTGTCCGTCTCGTCCGCATAATCCAGAACTTCGAAAATACGCTCAGCGCCGGCCAGTGCCGTCTGGATCTCACCGTACAGCTGTGCCAGCTCATTGATGGGCCGGGAAAACTGCTTGGAATAGATGATGAACGCTGAGATCACACCCACCGTGATGGAGCCCCGTATGACAAAGATGGCTCCGAAGACTGCCACCAGCACGAATGACATGTTGTTGAGCATATTCATCATAGGCCCCATGGCATTGCTGATGATCTGGGCAATGATACCGGTTCTGGTCAGTTCATCAGAAGTCTCTGAGAACTTCTTTACGGCCTTCTCCTGCTGGTTGTAGGCGGTCACCGTGCGGTAGAAGCTCACTTCCTCTTCCACAATACCATTGACCGATCCCAGCAGTTCCTGCTGTCTCAGATAGTATTTGCGGATCGCCTTGGACAACAGACGGGTAAACAGTACCGAAAAGATGATGACCGAACAGGAGATCAGGGTCAGCTGCCAGGAATAGATCAGCATGACCGTGAGGGTGCCTGTCAGCATCAGCACGCCGGAGCAGAGTGAACTGAAGGACGAAGACACCACATTGGAGATATTCTCCGCGTCGTTGGTCATTCGGCTCATCAGATCTCCATGGGAGTGACTGTCCAGATAGGCCACCGGCAGCCGAAGCATCTTGCCGAAGAGATCGCCGCGCATCCGTTTGATGATCCGCTGACTGAGGTGAGCGCTGACATATTCCTGCAGCAGCGTAAAGCCGCTGTGAAGCAGATACATGACGATCATTAAGATAAGAAACTTCGGCAGAGCATCAAACTGTCTTGCAGTGATGCTGTCGATGGCGCTGCTCTGCAGAGTGGGTGCGATAATGGAAGCCGCGGCTCCCACCGCCACGCAGATGAACAGAATCACGAGCCGTCCGATCTCCGGCCGGAAATAGCGGATCAGCCGCCGGAAGGTCCTGCTGCTGTTCTGTGCCTTTTCCACCGGAGCACCGATGTTGCGATGCCCGCCCTTGCGGAAGGAAGGCTGCTGCGCATTATTCTGATTCCGGCTGGAAGTGCTCATTCGGCCGCACCCCCCGTCTTCACCTGGGACTGATAGATGTCCTGATACGTACCGCATGTCCGCAGCAGTTCCTCATGGCCGGCACAGGCAATGATGGAACCGTTTTCCATGACCGCTATCCGGTCAGCGTTTCGGATGGAGGCAATGCGCTGGGCGATGATGATCCTTGTGATCCCGGCATAATCCCGGTCCAGTGCGTCGTAAAGCTTCGCCTCCGTCACAAGATCCAGTGCACTGGTGGAATCATCCAGGATGAGGATCTCGCCCTTTTTCAGAAGCGCCCGAGCAATGGCGACGCGCTGACGCTGGCCTCCGGAGAGGCTGGTTCCGCCTTCCGCCACCGGTGTTTCATATCCGTGAGGCTGTTCCAGAATAAATTCCTCCGCCTGGGCGGCCTGCGCCGCCGCACGGATCTCATTCTCATTGGCCTGTTCCCGTCCCAGAAGGATATTCTCCCGGATCGTCGTACTGAACAGTTCGTTTTTCTGCGGAACGGCTGCCACCCGGTCCCGCAGTTCCTTCAGCTTGTATTCTCTGATGTTGACGCCGTCCACTTCCACCGTGCCTTCCGTGGCATCGTAGAGCCGGCTGATCAGATTAATCAGACTGGTCTTTCCGCATCCCGTGGATCCGATGATCCCGAACACCTCGCCGGGGCGGATCTCAAGGTCGATATCATGGAGTACTTCCGCCTGGTTGTCGGGGTAGGAGAAGGACACGTCCCGGAAGCATACACTTCCCTTTACTGCCGTCTCCCCCACGCCCGGTCCGTCCGTGATCGCAGGCTCCGCGTGCAGGATCTCATTTATGCGCCGACCGGAGGCAAATCCCCGGGAGAAGGTCTGAAAGATCATAGCCAGCATCATCATGCCGTTGAGGATCTGTGAGATATAGGTGATGGCCGCCATGACGTCACCGGGACGCATACCACCTGCTTTCGTCTGGATCGCCCCGATCCAGATCAGAGCCACGATGGCCATGTTGAGAATGATATTCATAATGGGGCGCATGAAGCTCGTCAGGATCAGCACCCGCATCTGGGTCTCCACCAGTTCCGTGTTGGCTCTGTCGAAACGCTCCGTCTCCGTCCCCTCCTGGATGAAGGCACGCACCACACGGGCGCCGGAAATGTTTTCTCCGATCACGGTATTCATCCGGTCGATCCGCTTCTGCAGGATGCCGAACAGCGGGTTGGTCTTCCACAGGATAAAGACGATGTCCAGGATGACCAGCGGGAATGCACAGGCCACCACGATATTGAAATGCACATTCAGGGACAGGAGCGTAAAGGTTCCTGCAATGAGAAACATGGAAGAACGGATCAGGCCCCGGACGATGGACATCACCAGCCTCTGCACCTGGGACACGTCATTGGTGACGCGGGTGATGAGAGAACCGGTGGTGAAGGAATCCGTCTGTTCAAATGACATCTTCATGATGTTCGAGAAACAGGCTTTCCGCACCTCATTGCCGTAACTCTGTCCGCAGATATTGGTCATGGCCGCACACAGGATACCGCAGAGGCCCCCTGCCAGCACGATGAGGAGCATGCGGATCCCCACCGTGGTAATGAGAGAGATATCCGGGGTCCCGTTTCCGGAAAGCCCCAGGATCCCGTCATCCACGATGCCCGCCATCAGTTTCGGCTGGATCATATCCGCTGCCACTTCCCCTATCATGAAAAGAGCGGCCAGCAGTGCGAAGATCCAGTATTTCTTCATGTATCGGAGCATTCACTATCCCCTTCCGACTAAATTTACAACAATGGTGCGATAGCTTTTACCAGCACAGCGGTGATCTTGGTACGCAGCTTCTCTTCGCGTACCATTTTCCTTGTAACCCGCCGGCACTGCCTCAGAGTCTGCTGAAAATCCTCCTCGATATCCGGAATGCACGCTGTCCGGTAAAGATACGCGGCACACTCAAAATGATGATACAGGCTGCGGTAATCCAGATTGATTGTCCCTACCACGGCACGCACATCATCGCTGACGAAGACCTTCGCGTGAACGAAACCGGGCGTAAATTCATAGATCTTGACACCGGCTCGAAGCAATGACATGTAGTGACCTTTTGCCAAAGCATACGGAATCGCCTTGTCCGGGATCCCCGGCAGGATGAGCTTCACATCCACGCCGCGGGAGGCTGCCAGCTGCAGCGCCGCAGTCAGTTCGTCATCCAGAATCAGATAAGGTGTCATGATATGAACAAACCGGGTAGCGTGATTGAGGATATCCATGTACACAAACTCCCCGACTTTGTCCCGATCCAAGGGATTGTCTCCATAGGGCAGCACATATCCCATGGCGTTCTTCGGTACTTCTGCAGGAACACTGAGATACTTGAGATAAGACTCCGCTTCTCCCGTAAGGTTCCATGCAGACAGAAACATAAGGGTAAAGCTTTTTACCGCCTCCCCTTTGAGCATCAGCGCCGTATCCTTCCACTTACCGAACCTATCGATCTCATTGATATATTCATCGGCGAGATTCACTCCACCGGTAAATGCCGTTTTTCCATCGATCACCATGATTTTACGGTGATCTCGGTAATTATAGTGTGTGGAAATAAAAGGTCGCAGGGGCGAGAACACCCGGCACTGGATGCCCAGTTTTTCCAGTCGTCTGGGATAATCGGAAGGAAGTTTTGTGATCTCGCAGGTACCATCGTAGATCACCCGGACATCCACACCCTCCCGAGCTTTTCTGGCAAGGATCTCCAGGATCTTCCCCCACATGATCCCCTCATTGATGATAAAGTATTCCAGAAAGATAAAGTCTTCCGCTTTATCCAGCTCCCAGAGCATGGTCTCCAGCATATCCTCACCCAGCGCAAAATAGCGGACATCCGTATTACTATAAATGGGATAACACCCGGTGCGTTGGATATAGTGCGCTATACCGGCAGTCTCCGGGCTTTCTTCCTGCACCTGACGCAGTACATCCGGATCCTGAGCGATCAGTTCCTTTTCCTTCTCTGTGATCTCTTCCGCTTTCCGTTTCAGTTTTCGGTGCCCTGTATCCATCTGACAGTACAGATAGAACAACGCACCGAAAATAGGAAGGACGCTGATGATAACGATCCAGGTGATTTTTGCCGTGGAATCCATGGGACTGTTGATCACGACGAGCGCCATGATCGCATCCAAAGCACCCATAACCACCATGTAGTGAGGCATATAGTCCCGCAGACTGACGATCCACAGGACAACCAGAGCAATCTGCAACAGCAGCAGCAGGATTATGACTCCGGTACGGCTGAACAGCATGGACAGAAGGCCCTTCCTGCTGCGTTTCAGCAGCTGGATGCCATTGGTGTTGAAGTCATCATTGATTTTGGATTCTTCCAGAATCTGCTGTATGTTTTTTTCAAACGGTTCCATGACTGCCGCCCCCTTAAGCTTGTATATTAATGTATATTTAATTGTACACTAACGGAAATCAAATTGGCAATTCTCCCTTTTGAAGATGTGGCAGATTCGTCATTGGGGCCCCTGTATCCCCGCTATAATGAAATCAGAAAGAAGGTGTATTTCCATGGCAAATCATTTATCCTCGGAAAAATCTCCCTATCTGCTTCAGCATAAGGACAACCCGGTAGACTGGTATCCCTGGGGTACAGAGGCTCTGAACCGGGCGAAAAAGGAGAACAAACCCATCTTCCTCAGCATTGGCTATTCCACATGCCACTGGTGCCATGTCATGGCGCACGAATCCTTTGAAGATTCTCAAGTGGCAGAGATCCTCAACAAAAACTACATCCCCATTAAAGTCGACCGGGAAGAACGGCCGGATATTGATGCGGTGTATATGAATGTCTGTCAGGCAATGACCGGTTCCGGCGGCTGGCCGCTGACAGTGATCCTCTCCCCGGATCAGCTTCCCATCTATGCCGGTACCTATTTCCCGAAATACAGTTCCTATTCCCGGGTCGGCCTGCTGGACATCCTCAACCAGATCGCCCCCATGTGGCAGAAAACGCCGGAAAAACTGACGGAAAACGGGAACAAGATTGTAGACTATCTCAACCGTATATCCGCCCCGCGGAAAGGACAGCCCCGTCCGGAGCTGATGGAAAAGACCTATGAGATGCTGCAGAAGAACTTCGGCACCGCGTGGGGAGGCTTCAGCACTGCGCCGAAATTTCCCACACCGCATCATCTTCTGTTTCTCATGCAGTACGGCGAGCATCATCCCGGATCCGAAGCCATGGCCATGACGGAGAAGACTCTGGATGCCATGGCCCGCGGAGGACTGTTCGATCATATCGGCGGCGGATTCTCCCGGTATTCCACGGATGAAAAATGGCTCCGTCCTCATTTTGAAAAAATGCTGTATGACAACGCGCTTCTTCTGACAGCCTATACAGAAGCTTATCAGCGGACGAAAAAAACAGAATACGCCGATATTGCCCGCCGTACGGCGGACTATGTGCTCCGGGAAATGACTTCCCCGGAAGGTGGCTACTACAGCGCGCAGGATGCGGACAGCGAAGGTGTAGAGGGTAAATACTATCTTCTCAGCGGCATGCAGATCCTTCAGGTTCTGGGAGACGATGACGGTCATGAGTTCTGCCGCCGCTACGGGATCGATCCCACCTCCAAATTCCCGGAGATTCCAAACCGGATCGGTATCGAAGAAGCACCTTGGAAGAAAGACGATCCCCGGCTGGAGCGTCTCTATGCGTACCGGCAGGATCGCACGACCCTTCACTGTGATGACAAGATCCTCCTGTCCTGGAACTGCTGGATGATCATGGCCATGATGCAGGCCGGGATGGTGTTGGAGGAGCCGAGGTATTCGGAGAGTGCACTCCGGGCTATGAACTTTCTCTCCTCCCATATGGTTGCGGAAAACGACCGTCTTTATCTGCGCTATCGGGATGGCGACGCATCCAATGACGGCCAGCTGGAAGATTATGCTCTGCTCTCATTGACCGAACTCTCTCTTTACCGATGGACCGGTGACAGCGTTTATCTGGAGCAGGCCACACACCGTGCCCGGCAGATGATCGAGCTGTTTGAAGATCCTTCCGCCGGAGGCTACTACCGGTCAGCAGAAGACAGCGAAGTGCTTATCATGCGCACCAAGGATATCAATGACGGTGCCGTTCCGTCCGGAAACTCCTGTGCCGCCATGGTACTGTCCCAGCTGACTCTTCTTACAGGAGAACTCTTCTGGTCCGATGCTGCAATGCGTCAGCTTACCTATCTCGCCGGTTCCGCGGAACAGTTTCCCATCGGATTTACCTATGCCATGCTGGCCATGGATCTGATGCTCTCTCCCCATCAGGAGCTGGTATGCTGCACCTCCACGAGGCCAACGGAGCATCTGGATTATCTGAAGAAAACTCCCGCCCGCAGTCTGAGCATCCTCATCCGGGATCCCGCCGGAGAAAAGATTCTGAACAAGGAAGCTCCCTTTACCGCCGGGTATGGAATCCCGGAAAGGGGGACCCGGTGGTATCTGTGTGAAAACGGCGCCTGCCAGCTTCCGTCGGATGTCTTTCCACTGACAAAAAAAGATGACTGAGAAAACTCAGTCATCTTTTTTTGAATCGTTCGTTATTACTTGTTGTCGTAATGCATCAGAGCCCAGGCAACTACGGCAGCCACGCGGTCCTCGTTCACGACGCTGTATCCTTCCGTTACCATACGGTAAGTTGCGTTTTCTTTTTTCTCCGCTTCGCTCATGCCGTCAAAACGGGCAACGATCTCTTTGGATTTGACCTTCATCAGAAGCTTGTTGATGCCTTTGCGCTTCTTATAGTCATATCCGCCCTGCACATAATAAACATCCATGTACGGCC
>REGX01356061.1_pt1 | contig 11058 bp, 6 predicted proteins | sample 2276321 | NCBI WGS metagenome assembly REGX01 (sample SAMN08335021, study PRJNA423103) | bovine gut metagenome | biome: bovine gut metagenome; feature: rumen; material: feed digesta; isolation source: rumen digesta from from 15 high feed efficiency cows and 15 low feed... | host: Bos taurus ... | reverse complement strand
ATATAATTTACAACCAACAGAATAACAGTATATTATGAGACAAGAAATACTATATGAAATGAGTTCGCCTTATCGTGACAACTTCCGTATAAGGGGATTTCATTTTGGCGATGGTAAACCTACGGTAGCTATAGTAGGCACAATGCGAGGCGATGAAATACAGCAGCAATATGTATGCAGTCAGATAGTAAATGAATTGCGCCAGGCAGAGGCCGCAGGAGAGATCGTTGAAGATAAAAGCGTGCTGGTAATACCTACTTGCAACCCTTTTTCGATGAATGTAAGTCATCGCTTTTGGTCGATGGACTCTACAGATATCAATCGTATGTTTCCTGGCTATGAGAAAGGTGAAACAACCCAGCGTATAGCTGCTGCAATATTTGACTATATCAAGAATTTTGATTATGGGTTGCAAATGGCAAGTTTCTATATGCCTGGCGATTTTATCCCACATGTGCGTATGCTCAAGACAGGCTATGAAGATGTAGAGACAGCAAAGCTTTTCGGTTTTCCGATGGTAACGCTGCGTGCACCTTTACCTTATGATACTACACTGCTTAATTATAACTGGCAACTATGGAACTGTAAGGCCTTCTCTATCTATGCTGGTAAAACCGACCAGATAGATGGTGATACTTCCCGACAGACGATAGCAGCAATTATGCGATTCCTGAATAAAATAGGTGTGCTGAAATATCGAACGCGGAAGGCTGGATATGAGAGCGTTGTAGTAGATGAGGCAGACTTGATAAATATCAAAGCTACCCATGCTGGTATTTTCAGAAAATTGAAAACTTCGAGTATGCACGTTGAGAAGGGAAAAGTTCTCTGCCAGATATTAGATCCCTATACGGGAGATGTAAAGACTGAGGTGAAAGCACCATGCAGCGGAGATGTATTCTTCGTGCACAATAAGCCTCTTTGTTTGCAGAATGCTATATTGTACAGGCTAATTCAGATATAGACATCTCAAATTTTTGTATTCAGGTAACAAAGAGAATGGGCAGCGATTTCGCTGCCCGTTCTTGCTTATTTTCTGATGATAGTGACTTTTCCGTCTTTTTCCAACTTCACGATGGAAGATGGAGTATGAGGCAAATGCTCTTGGCGACGAGTCCAGCAAACATAGTCGACAGCCTCGAGAATCTTAGGATCGATATCGCCATAGTTCTGAGCTGTTTCCTCTCCACTGATGTTGGCACTAGTGCTAACGATAGGCTTCTGCATACGGTAGCAAAGCTCATGAGAGAACTTCTCGTTGGTAATGCGAACAGCAAGACTTCCATCCTCGGCTACAAGATTATTGGCTACACTGGTAGCATCGTCGAGGATAACTGTGGTAGGCTTGTTTGATTCTGCAATAGAATCAAATAGCTGCCAGGCTACATTAGGAATGTTGCGGAAGTAGCGCTGAAGGCGAACGTCGCTGTCGACAAGGCAGATAAGCGCCTTGCTGTCGTCACGCTGTTTGATTTTGTAAACCTTGGCTACTGCCTCAGCATTGGTTGCATCACATCCGATGCCCCATACAGTATCTGTAGGATATAATATGATGCCGCCACGGCGCATACACTGTACGGCATTCTTAACATCTTCTTCGATTGTCATAACGTTATATTGCTTTTAATTGATCAATATTCTGATTTCCGTTGAGGAATGATTTAGCATCCATACGCTTCTTGCCCGAAAGCTGAAGCATAATAAGTTCAAGCCATTCGTCCTGGCAGGCAATATAAAGATGTTTGCCTTCGATACTTAATGTACCTGGCTCAGCCTGGCATGCCTTGCCGCTCTTGGCTGTCTGGAATACCTTGAGAACGGAATTGTTGTCTAGGTTGGTCCATGCTCCTGGGTATGGACTAAGACCACGCACAAATTCGTACACCTTCTTGGCTGGCAGGTTCCAGTCTATCTTGCAGGTTTCCTTGAAGATCTTTGGTGCAGCCTTCAGACTATCGTCTTCCTGCTGAGGAATTGACTCTATTTCACCATTACCTGCAATCAGTTTGTCGATAGTTTCAATAGCGATCTCAGCACCTAGATGCATCAATCCATCGTAAACATATTCTACATCAGCTTCGTCAGGAATAGGGAAGTGCTTCTGCATGATAATGCGGCCTGTGTCGATATCCTTGTCGAGGAAGAAGGTGGTAACGCCAGTCTCGGTTTCGCCATTGATGACAGCCCAGTTAATAGGAGCTGCACCACGATACTGTGGCAGCAGAGCTGCATGCACATTGAAGGTGCCAAATCGAGGCATATCCCATACAATTTCTGGTAGCATACGGAAGGCTACTACTACCTGCAAATCGGCATTGTAGCTGCGTAATTGCTCCACAAATTCTGGATCTTTCATCTTGACAGGCTGAAGCACTGGCAGATTCTGTGATAGAGCATACTTCTTGACCTCAGATGGTTGAAGAGTATCCTGGTGACGACCTACTGGTTTATCAGGCTGAGTAACTACTGCTACTACATTATATCCGCCCTCGACGAGCGATTTGAGAGACTCCACTGCAAATTCGGGAGTACCCATGAATATGATTCTTAAATCTTTTTTCTCCATGTTTGTATTTATGTTATTCTGCCGAGAGATCGGCTACAATCTTGCGATAGGTGGCATACATCTTCACACGGCTGATATAGCCTTTGAGCTGATGGTTGACATCGACTACTGGCAACTGTGCAGCATCTGTCTTGTCGAATTTCTGCATGATTTCGTCCATAGGGTCGTTTTCTCCAACGACAGCATCAGGGTCTTTCATCAGCTGACTAACCTTAAAATGAGTATATAGTTCTGTGCGGAAGATGATATGGCGAATGCGAGTGATATCGATTACGCCAAGCAAAATACCTCCATTATCAAGTACAGGAAGGAAGTTGTTGTTGCTTCGGCTGATTTCCTGTACCAACTTACCCATTGGAAGGTCTGGGGATACTGGATGGTAATCCTTATCAATAAGACTCTGTGCATTCATCAATGTAAGAGCTGAATTGTCGATGTGATGAGTGAGCAATTTGCCCTGGCGAGCCAAACGTAGAGCATAAATGCTATGCGACTCGAAGATACTGATGGCAAGGTATGCACAGATGCAGACAATCATGAGCGGCATGAAGAGCTGATATCCACCTGTAAGTTCGGCTATCAGGAAAATACCTGTAAGTGGTGCATGCATGACGCCTGCCATGACTCCTGCCATTCCCATGAGGGTGAAATTCTGCTCAGGAATATAGATGCCCAACTGATATTCGTTCCAGAAACGAGCGAAAAGGAAACCTGAGAATCCTCCTACGAAGAGGGATGGCGCAAAGGTTCCACCACAACCACCAGCACCATTGGTAGCTGATGTTGCAAATATCTTAAAGATGATGACCAGACCTACATAGATGAGTAATAGATTCTGGTGGCCATAGAATAGCGAGTTGTTGAGAATAGTACTCCAGTCGGCCATCGTCTGTCCACTCAAGAATACATTGACAGCTGTATATCCTTCTCCATAAAGAGATGGGAAGAGGAAGATGAGTGAACTAAGCATGAGTCCACCGCATACTAATTTGACATACGGATAATTAGATAGTTTGGCAAACCATCCTTCGCAAGTACCCATCATGCGCATAAAGTATAAACTGACAAATCCACAGAAAATACCCAATAATATACAGGCAGGTACACGCTGTACAGTCCAAGGGTCGGTCAGAGTGAAATCAAATAACGACTTGTCGCCCTGGAACATATAGGTGAATGTGGTAGCAGTAACGCATGAAATAAGAATAGGCAGAAGTGATGCCATAGAAAGGTCGACCATCAGAATCTCGAGGGTAAAGACCAATCCTGCAATAGGAGCCTTGAAGACTCCGGCAATAGCAGCACTGGCTCCACAACCTACAAGCACAATCATTGCTTTAGAATCAACCTTGAAAAGTTTGCCTAGGTTAGAGCCAATAGCAGATCCTGTAAGAACGATAGGAGCCTCAGCACCTACAGAACCACCAAAACCAATGGTGATACTTGAAGCAATAACTGATGACCAGCAATTGTGACCCTTAAGACGAGCACGCTTGGTAGCCATCGCATAAAGCACACGAGTAATACCATGCGAGATATTATCACGCACTATGTACTTGATGAAAAGGGAAGTAAGATAGATACCGACGATAGGACATACGAGATAAACCCAGTTGTAAGAATCAACATGGAGACCCTCGGTGAGCATGGTCTGTATCTGATGGATAATCCAGTGAAGGGCAAGTGCTGCGAAAGAAGCAAATAGACCAACAAAGAAAGATAGTATGAGCAAGGTGTGTCGGTCGGAGAGATGCTCCTGCCGCCAATTGATTACTTTGTCCATCCATGTTTTTTTCTCTGTTAGTACTTCTTCCATTTATTCCCTTACTGATTGTCTAAACCTATTTATCAACAAATCACAAAGGTAGTAATAAAATTAGAGATATGCAAAGAGATTGACGAAAAAAAATATCCACGGATTCAAATGAGTCCGTGGAATATTAATTATATGAGTAATAGTCCTATTTGGAATGCTATGGCTGATACTACCCAGGCAAGAACGGTGGTGTATATGGCAGCAAATGATGCCCATCGCCAACTGCCAGTTTCACCCTTTATGGCAGCAATTGTGGCTATACATGGGAAGTAGAGCAAGACGAAGAGCAAGAAACAGTAAGCTGTAAGGGTAGCTATTGGCTCGGCTTCTGCTTTACTTATGCCATGTTTGGCCTGTACTTCACTTACTATCTGCTGGCGAAGTTTTTCATATTTTCCACCATCGTCGGATACTTCTGTATCATCGGCAAAACTGTCGTCGTTGCTGTAGAGTACACCCATGGTAGAGGCTACGATTTCCTTTGCTCCTACACCAGCAATCAGTCCGACATCAAGTTTCCAGCTGAAGCCCTGTGGAGTAAATACTGGCTCAACAGTTTTTCCAATTTTTCCGATATAGCTTTGCTCTTGCTGAGCCTGAGTATCAAGTTCCTCGTTGTGAGGGAAATATCCTAAAGCCCATACAATGATGGAAGCAACAAGGATAATACCACCCATCTTCTTAAGATACTGTTTTCCCTTTTCCCAGGTATGACGGCACACGGCCTTCGTTGTAGGGAAACGGTAAGGAGGAAGTTCCATTACGAATGGAGTATCTTCGCCCTTGATCATGAACTTAGTAAATATCTTGCTCATGATAACAGCCATCAGAATACCAGTTAGATATAATGACATCATGACAAGCGACTGATATTTAACAGCAAAGAAACTGCCTACAATCATAATATAGATTGGAATGCGGGCCTCGCAACTCATGAGAGGGAGTATTAGCATAGTAACCAGTCGGCTGCGTCGGCTTTCGATAGTTCTTGTAGACATAATAGCAGGTACATTACATCCAAATCCCATGATGAGCGGGATAAATGATTTACCGTGAAGTCCCATCTTATGCATTGCTTTGTCCATAATAAAGGCTGCACGTGCCATATATCCACTGTCTTCCATAAAAGAAATGAAGAAGTAGAGGATAAGTATCTGTGGAAGGAATACGATGACACTGCCCACACCACCAATAACTCCATCGATAAGCATGGCCTTCACTGGTCCTTCAGGCATGTATTCACCTATCATATCTCCTAGTAATCCTATACCTGATTCTATCCAGTCCATCGGATATGCTCCGAGTACGAATGTAACCCAGAACATAATGAATATCAGTAAGATAAAGATAGGGAAGCCTACGATTTTATTAGTAAGTACACGGTCGATGAAATGAGTCATCTGATAAGTGTCCTTATCATGACCAGTGGCATACTGGGCTTCCTGCAAAGCACCATGTATAAAACCGTATTTAGCATCCATGATAGCAGTTTCGCTATCTTCCTTAGTTTCTTCCTTGACGCGTGCTGCAGCTTCATCACGATGCTCAAAAATCTCTTTGGCATCTGGCATTTGCTTGATATATTTCTCTACATCCTTATCGTTCTCAAGTAACTTGATAGCTAGATATCGGGTAGAGTAGCGCTGACGTACATCGTTTTCATTCTTCAGGTGATGCTGGATGTCGGCAATACCATTTTCAATCTCATGTCCATGGTTTATATGGATATGACGATAGTGAGGATCGTCGCCTTCCTGCATTTCGTATATCTTGATGACTTCGTGGAATAGATTTTCAACACCTCGGCCATTGGTGAATACGGTAGGTACCATTGGAACACCAAAGAGCTCGCTCAATTTATCGAAGTCGACATTATCGCCTCTTCGTTCTGTTTCATCAAACATATTGAGGGCAACAACCATCTTTACGTGCATATCAACCAACTGAGTGGTGAGATAGAGATTGCGCTCAAGATTACTTGTATCAATGACGTTGATGACGATATCTGGAGTATGCTCAATGAGCTGCTTGCGTACATATAGTTCCTCTGGAGAATAGGCTGAGAGGGAATATGTGCCAGGTAGATCGACAAGGTTGATCTTATATCCTTCGTATTCAGCATGACCCACTTTGGCATCAACAGTTACACCAGAATAGTTACCCACACGTTCATGGGCACCAGAAGCAAAATTAAATAAGGATGTCTTGCCACAATTAGGATTACCTACTAGTGCAACATTAATTACGCGGGCACGTGAATTTGCTTCGGCAACAAGCATTTTGTCGTCGGTGTCATTACTGTCTACAGTCTTACTTAGAGGCTCGTTGTTTTCAGCCTCATCGTTGCTCATCGCTTTGGCTTCGGCAGCAGAAACCACCTCGATCTGTGCGGCTTCACTGTGTCGGAGTGAAACCTCATAACCCATGATTTTATATTTTACAGGATCCTTGAAAGGGGCATTGAGCAATACCTCAACGACCTTACCCTTGATAAATCCCATTTCTATGATTCTTTTGCGAAATCCGCCATGGCCAGAAATCTTAACGATCACACCGGTTTCGCCCGTCTTCAGTTCTGATAACTTCATAATGCTATTATCCTTCTTTTTATTTCCCGCAAAGTTACAAATATTATTTTGCAACTTTGTTGCAAATCTGTCCTTAGAAATGCAAAATACCTACTAATGGGGATACCGAGGATTACTATACAGCAAAGTAATCCTCGAGTTCTGTCTCTGCACTGCCATTCTCGTTGGCAAGATCCTTAATAATTACTCCATGTTCCATCAGTGCAATTCGATTGCTGATATCGATCGTATGCTGAAGATTATGTGAAGATACCATGATTGTAGCTCCTGTCTCCTTATTATATAAGGTGAGGAGTTTCTTCAGTGCATTCTGGCTGGATGGGTCAAGGAAATTAAATGGTTCATCAAGAATCAGCAACTTTGGCATGCCAATCATCGCAGAAATGATACCTGTCTTTTGTTTATTTCCGGCTGATAAGTCACGGATCAGTTTTTGCTGACCTAGAATCTCTCCACCCATTAGCTGGTTGATAAGTTCGGAAAATTCAGCTGGAAAATTGGCCAGGATATCATCAGGATGCTCTAGGTTTTCGGCCTTGGCTATGAAGTTGAAGTATTCCTCTGGGGAGAGAAAATCAATCAAGAATCCTTCATCAATATATGCACCTACAGTTTTTTTCCATTCTTCACCCTTGGAAGGATTGATGGTTTCGCCAGAAGGCATCACATAATTGACTTCACCTTCTGTAGCTTGAGTAAGATCAAGACTCATGCGGAAAAGAGTAGTCTTACCTGCGCCATTATTGCCAACAAGTCCGAGAATATCACCAGACTTGACACAAAAATCGGGGATAGACACAACAGTCTTATCCCCGTATTTTTTTGTAAGATGATTAAATGTTACGTCCATGGCAATTCTTGAACTTCTTGCCGCTTCCGCAAGGACAAGGATCATTAGGACGAGGCATCTTCTCGGCAACGATAGGAGTATGGTTTACCTGGTCGGCACCCTCACGGGTATCCTGACTGGCAGCTCTTTGCTGAGCCTCACGCTCAAGGCGCTCGCGCTCTTCATCAAGATCCTGCTTCTGCTCGTTGTAGCGCTGGCTGTGCTCCTCAGGTGCAGCTTCCTGTACAGGACCCTGCTGCATCTCTGGAATCTGACCGCGCATCAAGATGCTTGCGATACGATTATTCATCTCATCGATCATGCTATCCCAAAGCTTAACACTCTCGAGCTTGAATACCAGCAATGGGTCTTTCTGCTCGTAAGAAGCATTCTGTACTGAATGACGAAGTTCGTCGAGCTGACGAAGATTCTCTTTCCAGTCATCGTCAATGATATGAAGCATAGTAACCTTCTCAAACTGCTTAACTACTGATTTAGCCTCAGAGTTGTAAGCCTCCTTGAGGTTACATGGAATATTATAAACGCGCTTACCATCAGTGATTGGCACCATGATACGCTCGTAAACATCACCCTGTGTTTCTTCTACCTGCTTGATGATAGGCCAAGCTACAGCCTGGATTCTGTCAGTCTTGCGCTTGAAACTTGCCATTGCATCCTGATAAGCACGCTCTGCAAGATTCTCCTTATTGCCATTCTCGAATTCGTTCTGGTCGAAAGGAATCTCCATAGCAAGAATCTTAAGGAATGCTTCCTTAGCACCAACATAATCATTGGTAGTTACTATATTAAGTACACGGTCCCAAATGACGTTAGAGATATCCATTCCGATACGCTCACCCATCAAAGCGTGACGACGCTTTTCATATATTACGGTACGCTGCTTGTTCATTACGTCATCGTATTCAAGCAGATTCTTACGAATACCGAAGTTGTTCTCTTCTACCTTCTTCTGAGCACGCTCAATGCTCTTAGAAATCATTGGGCTCTCGATACGCTCGCCATCCTCGAATCCAAGACGGTCCATTACCTTAGCAATACGCTCGCTAGCAAACAGACGCATCAGTTTATCCTCAAGAGATACATAGAATACAGAAGAACCTGGGTCTCCCTGACGACCTGCACGACCACGGAGCTGACGGTCAACACGGCGGCTTTCATGACGCTCTGTACCAATGATGGCAAGACCACCTGCAGCCTTAACTTCATCGCTCAGTTTGATATCGGTACCACGACCAGCCATGTTGGTAGCAATAGTTACTGCACCCTTGCCATTCTCGTCCTGACGACCAGCTTCGGCAACAATCTGAGCCTCGCGCTGATGCAGCTTAGCATTCAATACATTGTGAGGGATGTTGCGCATCTGAAGCATCTTGCTAAGTTTCTCACTGATATCGACAGATGTTGTACCAACCAATACAGGACGGCCGATATTACGCATCTCTTCGATTTCGTCGATAACGGCTTTATATTTCTCGCGTGCTGTCTTGTAAACACGATCGTCAAGGTCCTTACGTGCGATAGGACGGTTGGTAGGGATCTCAACAACATCGAGCTTATAGATATCCCAGAACTCACCAGCCTCAGTACTTGCTGTACCGGTCATACCAGAAAGTTTGTGATACATACGGAAATAGTTCTGAAGGGTGATGGTAGCAAATGTCTGTGTAGCTGCCTCAACCTTAACGTGCTCTTTAGCTTCGATAGCCTGATGTAAACCATCACTCCAACGACGGCCTTCCATGATACGACCAGTCTGCTCGTCAACGATCTTAACCTGATCGTCCATGACTACATACTCATCGTCTTTGTTGAACATGGTATAAGCCTTGAGCAACTGCTGCAAGGTATGAACGCGCTCGCTCTGTACACCATAGTGTGACATGAGCTCATCCTTCTTGTCTACATATTCCTCATCGTTAACCTTCTTGTCTTCGTGCTCTTTCTCAAGTGCAGAGATTTCTGATGTAATATCAGGGAGTACGAACAAATCTGGATCGCCAGTCTGCTTAGACAACCATTCTGTACCCTTGTCGGTAAGATCGGCAGAGTTAAGTTTTTCATCAACTACGAAATACAGGACCTTAGTAGCCTTAGGCATCTCGCGGTTGTTATTAGCCATGTAGTATTCCTCAGTCTTGAGCATACCAGACTTGATACCTTCCTCAGAGAGATACTTAATCAATGGCTTATTCTTAGGAAGAGCCTTATAAGAACGATAGAGGGCAAGGAAACCTTCCTCGAAGAGCTGTGAAGCCTGCTTCTGATCCTTCTCGTTCTGAGCAGCTTTGATTTTAGTCTTTGCTTCAGCCAAGAGTTCTGTAGCTTGCTTACGCTGAACTTCGTAAAGTCTTTCTACCAATGGCTGATACTCCTCGAACATCTGATCGTCGCCCTTTGGAATAGGACCAGAGATAATCAATGGAGTACGAGCATCATCGATGAGGACAGAGTCGACCTCATCGACAATAGCATAGTTGTGCTGACGCTGTACAAGGTCGGCAGGACTAACAGCCATGTTATCACGCAAGTAGTCGAAACCAAACTCATTGTTGGTACCGAATGTGATATCTGCCTGGTAAGCCTTACGACGCTCTTCAGAGTTAGGACGATGCTTATCGATACAGTCTACAGAGAGACCATTGAATTCATAGAGAGGGCCCATCCATTCAGAGTCACGCTTAGCCAAGTAATCATTGACAGTTACAACGTGAACACCATTACCAGTGAGGGCATTTAAGAATACTGGAAGGGTAGCAACAAGAGTTTTACCTTCACCAGTTGCCATTTCGGCAATCTTACCCTGATGCAGTACGGTACCACCAAAGAGCTGAACATCGTAGTGAACCATCTGCCAGGTCATCTTATTACCACCTGCAGTCCATGAGTTGTGATAGATAGCCTTGTCGCCATCAATATCTACGAAGTCCTTGTTAGGATCAGCAGCAAGCTCACGGTCGAAATCTGTTGCAGTTACAATAACATCCTCGTTCTCAGAGAAACGACGAGCTGTATCCTTTACGATGCTGAATGCTGTAGGCATTACTTCGTTGAGGGCTACCTCGTAGTTATCAAGAGCCTGCTTGTCAAGCTTGTCAATCTCATTGAAGATATCCTCGCGCTCATCGATTGGAGTATCTTCAATTTTAGCTTTCAGTTCAGCGATCTTCTCACGCTGCTCTTTGCCTGCATCTTGAACATACTGCTGAATCTCCTTGGTCTTAGCACGGAGTTCGTCGTT
>REGX01156714.1_pt1 | contig 11070 bp, 6 predicted proteins | sample 2276321 | NCBI WGS metagenome assembly REGX01 (sample SAMN08335021, study PRJNA423103) | bovine gut metagenome | biome: bovine gut metagenome; feature: rumen; material: feed digesta; isolation source: rumen digesta from from 15 high feed efficiency cows and 15 low feed... | host: Bos taurus ... | reverse complement strand
CACGGGCGAGAAGATACAGCGAAATATCGTGATAATCAATGAATAGCAATAAATGGTAATCACAATTACTAATTGCTAATTTCTAATTACTAATTAAAAAATTATGTTTGATTTTGGTAAAAACGCTAGAAGATCAGTTGGTATGAAGATTTGTACTGCTGATGATTTCAATAGAATAATTGATGATACTATGGTATCAACCATCTGTGCAGAAATCGCCGATCTGCGCGAACAGAAGATGCGTGGCGAACTTAATAAGGAGGACTTTAAGAAGGCTAAGAATGCAGCTAAGATTAAGCTGCCTGTGTTTACCTTTATGTCTCATTATACTAATGGGATTCGCAGGAATGAGAATGCTGTTCCTTCTGGATTGTCAATCTTTGATATTGACGGCATGACTGGAGATCCTCAAATTTTCTTTAAGGAAAAGATTGAGCCTAAGATCAAGGATTTAGGGATTGTATTGGTGCATATTTCACCATCCCAGGAGGGCTTGCATATCATCTTCGTAACACCAGCCGATAAGACCTATGCGGAAGCACTGGAGTGGATGGGTCAAAAGTTGGACTGTGAGTTTGATACAACCACCAAGGACCCTGCTAGATGTTCATTTGCTGTACCTCGTGATTACATCCTTTATATGAATGAGGAAGAGCTGTTTAAGGAGAGAGACCTCTCTCCCCGCTCTCCCCTTCAGGGAGAGGGCCGCAAAACTGCCAAGCGATTGCTTGCTCGTGGTATACCCTCTCCTAACCTCTCCCGTTCCACGGGCGAGGGACGCATTTCTGCTAAACTTTCAGAAGCTGGAGGAGACAATGCTAATCTTTCATTAGCAGAAGTTAGAGGAGGCAAAGCTAATCCTTCATTAGCAGAAGCTGGAGGAGGCAAAGCTAATCCTTCATTAGCAGAAACTGGAGGAGGCAATGCTAATCTTTCATTAGCAGAAGTTAGAGGAGGCAATGCTAATCCTTCATTAGCAGAGGATAACGCCAATACCTTCTCCCCCGCTCGCGGGGGAGATAAGAGAGAGGGTATGCCACAAGAGACCCACTCTCAAGCGGAAACAGAAGTAGCACTCGCAGAAACAGAAGCAGTCGAAACCCCAACAGCCCTCTCCCTGAAGGGGAGAGAGGCTTTATCTAAGGCCAACTACGCTTTCAACTTATGTATGAAGGAGGCAAAGCTTCACGAGGTAGATTTAAATGTTGAGGGTGCTCGCCACAACTCACTGCTCTCAATCTTATCAGTGGGTGCAGCTCGCTTGATTCCTCGAGAGCTAATGAATGAGGTACTAAAGTTGCACATGCCAAATAATTGGGATGATGAGAACATTCAGCAGCTGCTCGATGATTTCTACACCAACTATAACAACACCAAGGTGATGTCTCAGGCATTGAGAGATATTCATGCCAAGGTAATGAACTTTACCCCACAACGACTCGCCGAAGGAGAAGATGTTCTCCCTCTCAATGCCGATGAGGAGGAGGATATCGAGCCTTATGAGGTCAAGATTCCGAAGATTGATGAGGAGCATCTTCCTCTAGGATTTAAGGCTTCTGTGAGAGGAGTTCCAGATAATTTGAAGTGGCCAGCTATTGTGGCAGCCCTCCCTATCGCAGCAACTTACGCCGATTCAGTGACGGTTCGCTATTGCGATGGCAAGAAGCAGCAGCTGCAGTTGATGTCAATCATCGTGGGAGCTATGGCATCAGGTAAATCAGTATGCATGGATGTGTTCGGCAAGTGGGCGCGAATCTTCTACGAAGAGGATGATGCCAACTTTGAGGAGGAGCAGGCCATCAAGATTATAAACAAGAATAAGCGACAGAATGAGCGAGGAATCGAGACGGATCATAAGCCAATCCACATCGAAGCATTCAAGGCTTCAGAGGCTCAATTATGCCAACGTATCAATGATGCCAATGGTCATTCCATCTGCTCTGCAGGTGAGGAGCTGGATGATCTGGTAATGTCAAACCAGGGTGCTTTAGGAAACAAGATGCCATTGGCCCGACTCGGTTTTGATGGTGGTCGATACAAGCGAGATATGGCTGGTTCTCAATCAGTTTCAATTAATGTAAAGCATGTAAGGTGGAACTGGATGGTAACTGGAACCTGGGGGCAATTTAACAAGCTCTTCCGAAAGGACAACATAGAGAATGGTCTTTCATCTCGTGTGCTTGTTGCCGAAATGCCAGATATGACCTTTGCCCCAATGCCGCAATATACCACCGAGGATCCAACCATTCAGGAAGAGATCGACAAGGCTTGTGAGATTCTTCGATCAAAGGAGGGTTTCTTCGATACACCTAAGTTGAGAGAAGCCATCTACAACTGGCAGGAGAATGTGAGAATTACCGCCGAGAAGAACATGGATAATCCTAGAGGTGTATTCCGCAAGCGTTCAGCTGTGATTGGATTCCGTGCTGGCGTTATCGCCTTCCTTCTCAACAATGAGCAGGAAACCGAGGATGTTATCAAGTTCGCTCTCAATATTGCCCAATATACAATGGAAGAGCAGGTGAAGTGCTTCGGAGCGCTACTGATGGATCATACAGTTTCTGCGCTTGGTGAGTGTGAGCGAAAGACCGAGAATTCAACCATCTTCGATCAGCTGCCTGAGGAGTTTTCTACAAAAGACGTTAGGGCTTTAAAGGGATATGATACTCCAAAGCAAACCATACATTCTTGTTTTCTTTACTGGCAAGCTCAAGGATGGATCACAAAAATAAAGCGTGGCGTATATCGGAAAGTGACAATATAAAGTATTGAAGTACTGAAGTATTGAATAAGCTTTTGACAAAGGACAAACAAGATTTTCTCCCCCACTTGTGGGGGAGATTAGAGAAAGAGGGAATGCTTGCTCTAGTAGTTTTTGCCTATATTGGGTGATAGGTTTATTTGACAGTTTAATTCTGTTTTGTTAAATTTGTAAAATCTTATTATTACCTGATTATTAAACAATTACAACTTATCTAGCGGTCTATTTTGCTCTTCTGTGATAGAAAATGTAGAATTTTGTAATATAAGTAGAAAATTTTTCTATCAAACCAATAAATACTTGGATATAACCTTGCAACTAGTTTGTTTTTTTTCTATTTTTGGCAAGGTTATCAATAAGAACTTATATTGGCATTAAATACATAAAACGAACAATTTTTACATCTCTAACGAGATGCATTAAACAAAAAGCATTGTATATAAACATTCGTCATTTCACAATCAGGATTTCTATCCTACCCTGTGACTTGCACATAAAATAATTAATTTCAGAAAATGAAACAAGTAGTAGGATATATTATAATAATGGCGTGTCTGTTGTTGGGCATGCCAAATGTGGTGTGGGGACAAACGACGTTCACACTGGACACAGAGAGTATAAAGGATAGCGAAGGAGTTACACCCGATGATGAGGAGAATGAGTTTGACGACAGTGACTTTGCTTTTGTAATTAAAGACAAATTCGGTAATAAGTTCCATTTTGAAAATGATGGTGATTTATATTTCATTGGTTTCGAACTCGCTACCGAGAAAAAAGACGAAATCACGGAACTTATTTTCCCAACAGAAGATGACGTTCGAGGTTCTATAGAAAATCTCGAAGGTATGGATTACGTAGTAGACTTCGAGGGTTTTGAAGGATGGTATAATTGGTACAAAAATGAAGGTGATGGAGAAAATGGTATTACTATTGATTTTACCGGATGTAACAACCTTGAAAAAATCGAGATTCCTGAGGGCTACGATAATGCTTTCTATGTTTCGAATCTAACAGTTGGAAGTGTAACGTGTTTTCCTTACTTCTTTAGCGGTAAGAATAATAAAACTATTTCTATCGGCAACCTTACATTAAAAGGAGTAGAAAAGTATTATGATGATTTGGATATATCAGATATTAAAATAACTGAATCTCTAACATTAGATAATGTCCCAAATACTCCAATTATCACCTTGCCAGAAATGGCAAATGCAGAATTCAAGTCACTTGACAGCAGGGTTTCTCTTGACTTCTCTGTCTCTGATCCAAAGTCTATATATATTAATGGTGGAAAGATTGTATTAACGGGTGATGACTTCCTGAAGACAACAAATCCAGAAACTGTTGATGGCATTTGTGTTCAGAACCTCGAGTCGTTCATCGTTGAGGGTAATACAGAATTCGACTATTACTGGGACTATGACACTAAAACAGGTTTTACTATTCCATATGATGGATATCGCAAATATGGCCGTAGATTCGACAAACTGAAGACGATTAAGATCAATTCAACTTATACCGGCAGAATCTACCTCCCTGCTTTCATGTTTGACGGCTGCTATATGCTGGAGACCCTTGAACTGAACAGCCCTGGAATGACCGATATCCCAGCCTACTGCTTCGCTCAAAGCACAGCAACAACTATCGTTCTTCCTCCTTATGTTGAAGAGATCGGCCAAGGCGCCTTTATGAAGGAGTTTGTTTCCAATGATATGTCTGATGCTGATAAGATTGCGTTGGATGGAGGTGTACTTAATAAGGTTGATAATGGATACTGGAAAGATCAGGCGGTAGCCACTCATGCAGGTGTGCAGGTGCTGAAATATCAGACTGTTGACGATGAAGGAAATCTTCAAGTTGACGATGAAGGCAATCCTATTTACGCAACCGGTTTCCCTCCATCTCTTAAGATCATCCAAGAGAATGGTTTCTATACCCATCAGATGTATGATTGCCATATCCCTAACACTTTGGAGAAGATTGGTGCGTGGGGACTGGCTGGCCTGAATCAGGACACAAAATATCGTTTTGTATTCACCTTCGATGAGCAAAAGAACATCGAGGACTACAAGCGTCCTACTATCTTGGGCGAAAATGCACTCTACAATGCATACGATGAAAAATATTATGAGATTCGTGTGCCACAGGTAGCAGCCAAGTATTTTCTCTATTATGATGCTACAGTTACTGAAAAAACTACTGACAAAGATGGCAATATAATTTCTGGTACTGGCTATTTAGACTCTGATGGCAATATGTTTACTGGCTACAACATTAGATATGCTGTTGCAGACAATGCCGTGAAGCCTTATACCAGCTTCACCACAAAAACAGCTACTGCTGTTGATGCAGATGGATACAGTGCCTACAAGCAGACCTTCTGGCTGCCTTATGCTTGCAGGCCTGAGAAGGTTGAGCGAAAGGTTGCAGAAACAAGTACGAGCCAAGGAGTTTATGACGTCCCAGGCGGTAAGCATTATTATGACATGATAAAATGCGATTTCGACATTAATGCGACTTTGAAGGCATATTATGTGGGTGGAAAGTTTGTCGAGACCAAGGCTGGTGTTAAGTACGACAAAGTGATGTTGAGCCCTGTGAAAGATGATATTATCGGAGCTAACACCCCAGTGATGATCACAAGTGATGCGACATCAGTAAGAAACGGTGGTATCATTACAGACGAATATCTTGTGACCTTTAACTTGTTTTCATCTGCATTGACATCAAGCGGCATCACAACGAATTTGTCAGCTACTGAGGCTACAGGCGACGAGAACTGGCTGAAGGCATATACCACTCTCGATGGCAATGACTTCATGCAGTCTGCTCAGGCATTGAAGAATTCATTTGCCGGAGTGACAGACAACGATCATATCAACTTCGTGCTTAACGACGGCGTATTCAAGATGCTGCAGGCTTCTGGCGATTCACCATTGAGTCCTGGCAAGGCCATCATGAGCATGCCATCAAATAAGTACACACGTACATCAGCCTCTGGTGCCAAGGGCATTCAGATGGTATTCGCAAATGATGAGGATGTAATCACTGGCATCAGCGAGCATTCATCATCTATCAACGATAACCCATCATCAGACTGGTACAACCTCCAGGGACAGCGTGTGGACCGTCCACAGCATGGCATCTTCATCCGTAATGGAAAGAAGGTGGTTGTAAAGTAACAAAGAGAATATTTAGAAATGACAACAATGAAAATAACAAATAAAAAGTTGCTTGGAGCGTTGCTGATGGCTGGAACCTTGATATTGTCGGCCTGCACCAATACTACCGAGCTGGAGGATTCTTATAAGGCTGAGCAGTCTATACCGCTTGCTTTTGATATTTATATGAGCCGGAATGCCCAAACAAGGGCAGCTGCGATCGGCGACATCAGTAGTTCGCGTAGTCTGGCCCAGAAGAAAGGTTTTGGTGTCTTTGGCTATTATACTGAGGGCGAAAGATATGCAGCAGGACAAGAGGCCTTCTATCCGAACTTCTTCTATAATCAGCAAGTGAAAGGTACGGATGAGGATACTCCAACATGGAGCTATGCACCGATAAAGTATTGGCCTAACAACAATGCTCTGGCCGACAATGCTGGCGCCACAGGTGAGAACAAGGGTCTTGTGAGCTTCTTTGCCTATGCACCTTATGCTGATGCTGTAGGTATAACAGGCATCATCGGTCTGCCAACCAATACGGATAAGGTAGATCCTGTACTTTCCTACAAACTCGCTGCGGATGGAAAGAATGTAGATTTGTTGTGGGGAACCTCAAAGACAGAAAGCAGTATTGCAGGCTCTTGGGAAGGAAGAACCGACGATAATACCGGCGAGACGCTTACGGGCGGTAAGGGCAAGGTAAATGCCAACCTCACCAAGCAGGCTACTAATGGAAAAGTGAGTTTCAACTTCAAGCATGCGCTCGCAAAGATGGGATTGAAAGTGCAGCTGGATCTTGACGATAATAAAGGTAATATTAATGGTGGAGAACTTTCCACAGATAAAAACAAGACCAAGGTAAGCGTAGAGTCTGTAACTATCACCACCGACGGTGTTGAGGGCGCTCCAAAGATTCAGGGCAAACTCAACCTGGCTACTGGTGTGTGGGAACTGGAGGATGTGACCACCGCCTTTACTTGCGCACTCAGAGGGGATGAGCTCAACCAGAATATCCTCGACCCGGGCGAAGTATCGGGCGACCAGCCTTATAGCAAGCTCTCAACAAACGGAACCTCATGGGTATGGGATAAGACCGGCGTGCAAACGGCCAGCGAAAATGGCGTTGCGATTCCTGCGATGGATGTATATGCTTTGGAAACTTCGGAGAAGCCAATTCTCTTCATTCCTACCACAACTCCTAAATTCAAGGTGAACATCGTGTATTATGTGAACACCATCGACCCTAATCTGCAGAAATATGTATCCCGCGTTAAGAACAGCATCACCAAGGAAATCACCTTTGGTAGTGCTGTGGAAATGGGAAAGGCTTATAATCTGGTGCTCCACCTTGGACTAACGATTGTGAAGTTCAGCGTGGAAGTGGATAGTTGGGATAATGTGGATGGTATCACCACTGTAAACCTGCCTATCAATGTTACCGATGGCTCTGAGCCAATGCCTAAAACCGACAAGGCCACCAAGACTTTCACTGATGTCAACAACAGCGAAAATAAGCTCACTGTAGAGCGCGATGCAGCCCAGCCAGAGATAGTTTATCCTGTAGTAGGCGATAAGACCAAGGATACTCCTGATGGCGACTACACGCTTGACGACGACAACATCTATACAGTAGAAGATGGGGTAGTAACCAAGATCACGCCAGTGCCAGATGATTCAGATGGAAATCAGGCTGTCGATAAATCTTCGAATGGTGTTAATGCCAGTATCGGTGAGAGCAAGAAATATTTCTAAATCTTATTCTTCGAGAATTTATTCAGAATGAAACGGCCCGAAAGGCTCAGGATTAATACGATGATCGTTAGCACCACAGCTGCTGCATAGGCACGATCCTGAACGGTTTGCTGTGGAGCACTCAACTGGAAGAAAACACTCAGTGGAAGTGTGGCAGCTGGTCGATCGAGACTATCTGGGATGCTATCGGAGAAGCCGGCAGTAAACATTACACCTGCTGCATCGCCAATCGCTCTACCAATCGAGAGCAAGGTGGCGGTGGCAATAGCTGGTGCTATCTGGCGAACCACAATGCCGATGGTTTCCCATCGGGTAGCGCCCAAGGAATAGCTTGCCTCCATCAAATCCTTTGGAATGCTCTTTGCCACTTCATCCATTGAACGGATGAAGATTGGGATGATGAGCAGGGTTACTACGATGATACCTCCCAGAAGGGATGCACGCAAACCCATTGCCACCATGATGGTGAAGCCAAAGGCGCCATAAACGATGGATGGGATGCCAAAAAGCATATCGTAGCACAAGCGGGCTACAGAGCCAAACTTGCTATCGGGTTTGAGATAGACATTCAGATAGAACACCACCGGAATGGAAATGAGCAGACCGATGATGGTGGAACCTCCCACAATGTAGAGGGAACCCATGATGGCATTGAGAAATCCACCCTCGCCTCCTATATAGAAACCTCCACCAGGAATGGTGGTGATCATCTCCCATGAGAGTACCGGCAATCCGCGGCGGAAGATGGTGTAGATAACACTCACTACAAAAAAGAGAATGAACAAGGCTGATAGATACATCAGCGACTTGGCTATTTTTTCGGAAATTACACTTCGGATCATTGCTTGAATTTTTTAAGAACCAAACGAGAGAATAAATTAAATACCAATACCACAAAGAATAGGATGAAGGCGGCAAACATCAGGGCCGACTCGTAGAGGGGCATTGACATCATCTCGCCATAGGCATTGGCAATAAGCGCTGGTATCGGATAGCAGGCATCGAGAATGGAGCCTGGTACGATGGCCAGATTTCCGCAGACCATCAATACGGCGATGGTTTCGCCCAAAGTACGGCTCAAGGCCAGTACCACTGCGGCAATAATGCCTGGGAGGGTTTTGCGAAGCACCACATGACGGGTGGTCTGCCATCGGGTGGCGCCCAGGGAGAGGGAGGCTTCACGATCGTCCTTGCCTACATTGGAAAAAAGTTCGATGAAAAGACTCACCAGCAAGGGAAGTATCATTACACCCAGAACGATTGCACCCGCCAGGATGGTATAGCCGCTCGACGACCTGCCTATCCATGGAGCTACTTTGTCGGACACAAATGGTACAATGAGCAAGGTGCCCCAAACACCAAAGATGACGGATGGCAAACCTGCCAGAATATCGAGCAGCGGATAAATGAATTTTCGCACAAAACTGCGGGAATACTCCGTGAGGTAGATAGCTGTGAGCAAGGAAATAGGTAGAGCGAAAGCCACTGCCAATACCGTTACCCAAAGGGTTCCCATCAAGAATGGGAAGAAGCCAAACTGACCTCGGAGCGGTTTCCATTCGGATGATGAGAGAAGTGTCCAAAGCGACTCCTCCTGAAGAATGGGACGCGACTTGAGATAGAGTCCGACGCCCATTGCAATCACTAAGAACAGAGAGGCGATGGTAAGGGTGGCCATCACCTTTGCGGCTATTGTATCTTTTGCTAAACGTATATCCATAGTTACTTATTTAGAGGAGGCTTGAGCCTAATCCTAAAGCAAGGAATGCTACTGCCTCGAGAAATACTTTCAAGAATTTTGCAAATTTAATTTCCATAGTTCGTGCGATTTATCGTAATTACTTGAGTTTCTTCAATCCTGCATCGGCCTTGGCGGTTTCAATGCGAATGTATCCTTGTCCTTCATTGGCAGCCTGACCTTTGGTGAGGATGTATTTCAAGAAGGCTTTCACAATCGGATTCTTTGGAATACCATGTGCGACAAGATAGAGGTCGCGGGCTGGTGGTGTAGGATATTTGCCTTCGGAAATGGCCTTTGCCAGTTTTGAACGACTGCTATAGAAGTTCTCGTCGGCATCTATCTTTCCATTCTCGTTTACGTCGATTGGAAGAATGGTGATTCCAGGATTGAGCTTTCCTGTCTGACTATCGTAGGCATAGCCGATATTGTTGTATCCAATTCCATTCTCATCATTCTGTACGACGGAAGCTATGCCAGGATCGCCGAATACACCTGTTCCCAGGAGGTCTTCCTGCTTCTTGCCTAAATAGTCGGCCCATGTATCGCCAGCTCCACAAGCATCAGAACGAGTATAAACATTTACAGCAACCTTACTGCTGTTTCCAGCAACCTGTCCCCAGGTCTTTGCATTACCGGTGATCCACAAATCTACAAAAGTCTGGCGCTTTACGCCTTTTGCGAATAGGTCTTTCAATACCGGATTTTTTACATTTATAGTAGGAACCACTGCATCCTTGCCAACAGCAAAAGCCACAGCGCCTCGCTTCAATTCAGAAGGATCGAGCTCACGGCTCACCATACCTAAATCGACAACATCCGAGAGGGCATCGGTCAAGCCTTTACCTGCACCACCTGCAGAAATATCGATGGTAACATCGGGATGAAGCTGCTTAAAATCATTCGCCCATTTCACTGCCAATGGATAAAGAGCAAAAGCACCCGAAAGTGAAATATTGCCAGAGAGTCCATCTCCATTCTTCTGCTTTTTATCCTTTTTTCCGCCACAAGCCACCAAACTGGTGGCAAGGGCGAATAACAGTGTTATACTAGCTAAACTTAAAACGATTTTTCGCATATATTGTCTCTCTTATAAATTATTCATTTTTACGAATGCAAAGGTACGGCAAAAATGCGGTAGGGGAAATACCACTCTGGGGGTAATGTATATACCTAATGTTTGGTATATCGAAATATAGATTGATACTCTACCTTAATTATCTTTATGATAATACCTCTTCTATTTAATATCTGTAATCATTATCCACTAATTTCCTTTTAAATTAATACATTTATCGATTTTTTTTGCTAGAATTATATTTTTTGCGTAATTTTGCAACCAGAGAGAGATTTATGTATTTTAAATTAAACATCGTATTACGAATACGTGTATGCAGAAAAAAAAATTAAAATTACACTATAATCAATATTAATTTATGAGAGCCAAAAAGAAAATTGGTTTGTCATTTTTGTTTGTAGTTGCAGCATCTCAGGGTCTTTATGCTCAGAGTCAGCTGAATGTTACATTCAACGATGGACAAAAAGCACAGAGCTTTCAGCTTGAGAAGTTGGAAAGCATGAAGTTTGATGGCGAAAACCTGCTCCTTAATGAGAAAGCAGGAAGTACAAAGACATTTGCTTTGTCTTCACTTCTGTCGATT
>REGX01043350.1_pt1 | contig 11070 bp, 13 predicted proteins | sample 2276321 | NCBI WGS metagenome assembly REGX01 (sample SAMN08335021, study PRJNA423103) | bovine gut metagenome | biome: bovine gut metagenome; feature: rumen; material: feed digesta; isolation source: rumen digesta from from 15 high feed efficiency cows and 15 low feed... | host: Bos taurus ... | reverse complement strand
TTAAAACTAATTGCGTACCTTCGTAGCGCACATCCTGACATTCTTGTTGGGAAACGCCCAAGGCGTTTTGCATTATGCTGGTATTCATGTTCATTGTTGTTTGGTCGCTACAAAGATACATAATACCAGCTTTTTTTATATAATTTCTGCCATCTTTCTACGCATTTAACGGAAGAACCATTTTTTGCCCAAAAGAAGAAAATGTTGACAAAATAGTAAATTTTCAAAAATCACAAATTCAGCAGCAGAATATTTACAAGCCAATTTGTCTTGCAAAAATATTGGCTTAAAACTTATATTTATATCCCACGTTGATGATATGCTTATCAGCATCCTCATCATTAAATGATCGCTGATAGAGATATCCTACATCAAGAGAATGCCTCTTCGACAAACTAATATCTGTACCTAAACGGAATTTCAGTTTATCCCATCCTTTAGCCATATAGCTTTCGCCACTCATGTATGGTTCCCAAATCTTATTGATCTTATAGCCCAACTCAATACGATTGCGCCATACGTGTTTGGCACTGCCTTTCCTTGAGTAAGTATATCCATATCCTGGGTCATCCTCATCATCCTGCAAATCCATACGCACATTCTGCTGCTCTGGCCGCCAGGTATATTGCCAGCGCTCACGAAGGCCCAAAGACCACTTACCAAAGGTCTTATTGGCTGAAATCGAGGCAAATACGCGATGGCGAGGCGAAAAATAGGTATAGTTCACCTTATTGGCTTTGCCCTTAGCATTATAGGTTGTGTCGCGGGCATTATAGTCGTAGATGAAAGTATATCCTGCATCTGCTTTCAGCCACTTATTCAACTTATAGGTAGCACCTACTCCAAGCCTCCACGAATCCACATTCTGAAAGTCGTTGCCCGTGCGAAGTTCCAACGAGCCATCCAACGACCATTTCTTGCTGATTTTCTTACTGATTTCGGCCGAAGTATATGATCCCCATTCACTCTGAGCCATAGCACCCCATACAGATGCTGCAGCTACTAAAGACAAAACAAATCGCTTATTTTTCATAATCAGAAGCTTTCAGTTTAGTGACTTTATCGATATCGGCAGACCCATTGCTACTGTCAACATATGTTACCTTAACTACAGCCATATCTCGCAAGAAATCAATCCCTCCAACTTCTGCTTTCAAAATTACAAGGCCCGTGCGATCTTCAAGATCAGCGATTAGCTCATCATTCTTTTCCGGACTTATCAATTCTATACGATCGTATTGAATCAGTTTGGTATTCTCCACCTTCAGGAAGCACTCACATAGTGCAAAGGCAAGCGTTACAATTACATTGGTACATATAAGTTCATTTGTAGCCATGGTCACTCCAAGCGCATTGACTACGGCAAGAGCAATGAGCGTAAAGAGATAAGTCATCTCTCTCACGGGCATTGTATCTGTACGATAGCGCATGATACTGAAGATACCAAACAATCCTATTCCAACTCCTATTCCTACCTTTCCCTTCATATCGTCGAGAACGAAAATCATAAAGAATACGAGGATGAAAATCGCCATGGATAGCATTAGGAATGTAAAATAGAAATCACGTCTATGACTCTTACGATAATACAATCGGTCAATAATAAACCAACTGAAAAGGGTGCTGATAAGCAGTCTTAGCAACATGGCTTGATAATCAGCCGAGAAAATATTTTCCATCATAATTTTAATTAAATTAAAACTTTATTAGTAACGTATTATTTTACTGACTTCACGCAATTTAGGTTTTATTCTATTGCATCTCAATTTATAGTTTGTCAATGCTGACCCCATGGTGTATTTGCTGAATCCATGAGGATGAATATGAAGGATTCTGAGCATTTCGAGCACAGGCGAATAGCATCGACCATCACGTTTTAGCTCTACAATTACCAGATTATTCATATTACATTTTTTACCTGTAATTAGATTGAAGAATTGGAGCGAAGTATCTATAGTTAAGCGTTCGGTTTTATCCTTATTCACCAAGGTTATCCTATTGAATTTATTGCGTATAGCAGGCTGAAGATTTTCGGGAGAATAGCGCAGATGGGAAGCTATATAATCATGCACCTCAGGCTCATGTATATCTATCCCATTCACCTCGATACGAGTTTTCTTCGTTCTGCCATGATTGTTCTTGGTCTTGATTTCCATGAACTGCAAGTTGGAGCTCACATAAGTGCGAAACCTGAGTTTCTGTCGATTGGCATGCCCGTTGGCATGCGCGTAATACATGTCGAAATCCCGAGTATCAAAATAAGTAGTATCGTACTCCATGTTTCTTTCGCCTTTGATTTCCTGGATTCTGTAATCCTCGTTGGCCAGCAGCAACAATTGATGAAGTTTGTCAAGATTTGTCACAAACTTAGTGTCAATACGATTCATCAATCTGATATCCTTCATCTCACCGAGCGAAATCGGCAGATATCCCTTAATACTTTCATCTACTATCATAATCAATTTGGTTTCAAATAAGCGTTATTATATTCTATTATATCATTTCTGATGCAAAGAAATATAATTACGAGTATATGGCAAAATCAGTTCAACGAACTTCACTTTTTATTCAGTAAATGATGATTAATAAGATATGGAGTATTTCAGTTAAGCAAGTCTACGCTTTCCGAATCTTATAAATCTTATCCATAATTTCATAACAGGGATATATAAAATATGATGTATCTTTGCACCATAAATTTTAAAAACTATTAGATTATGACACAGAAAGTATTTACAGTAAATGGTATGAAGTGCCCTCATTGCGAGGCACATGTTGCAGACGCAGTAAAAGCATTGGCTGGCGTAAGCGAGGCTAAGGCTGACCACAATGCTTGCACGCTCACTGTTGATCTTGACGAGGCTCAGGTTTCTGATGAGCAGATACAGGAGGCTGTCAACGATTTGGGTAGATATGAGTTGACACTCTAAAAGACACTCTAAATCCCCCTTGAGAGGGGGACTTACTATCCTGCTTACATTAGGATAATGGTCGTTAATTCGCTACACCCTCAGCAAGAAAAACAAAGTCTCCCTCTCGAGGGAGATTTAGAGGGTCTTTTAATATGAAGAAAACAGTTCCAGTAATAGGTATGGCTTGCTCTGCATGCTCTGCAAATGTGCAGCGCAAGCTCGACTCTCTCGATGGTATCAATAAGGCTAATGTAAACCTTGTTGGTCGCTCTGCGTTTATTGATTTTGACGAGAAAGTGATAGCTCTTGAAAATATCAAGAAAGAGATTAACGATATAGGCTACGACATGGTGATTGAGGAAAATCGAAGTGCCGAGGAAATCGAGAAGCGCGAGTATACATTGCTCAAGCGTAAGACTTCACTCTCATGGATTTTCTCTCTTCTGGTAATGTGCGTCAGCATGCGATGGATCGACCTTGGCTCTAAGTCGATGGCCAATCAGGTGGCTATGCTCATCGCTATCTTCAACATGATCTATTGTGGTCGACAGTTCTATATTACGGCTTTCAAGCAGCTCAAGCATGGCGCTGCCAATATGGATACACTTGTAGCGCTTTCTACAGGTATCAGCTTCATATTCAGCGTATTCAACACCTTCTGGGGTGATGCTGTATGGGGCGCTCGCGGTATCAACTGGCACACCTACTTTGATGCCAGCGTAATGATTATCACCTTCGTGCTTACCGGTCGTCTGCTCGAGGAAAAGGCCAAGGACGGTACTGCATCAAGCATCCGCCAACTCATGGGTATGGCTCCTAAAACTGCTCATATCGTAGATGGAGATGAGATACGCGAAGTGCCTATCTCTACCATCGAGAAAGGCGATGTATTGGAAGTTCGTCCAGGCGAGAAAGTACCTGTAGACGGCGAGGTGATTTCGGCCGAGAGCTTCATGACTGCCGATGCAGCTTATGTTGACGAGAGTATGATCACTGGCGAGCCTACTCCTGCTGAAAAGAAGAAGGGATCGCAAGTGCTTGCCGGCACTATCCCAAGTCAGGGTAAGTTCCGCATGCGTGCCCGCCAGATTGGCGAGGATACAGCTCTTGCTCATATCATCCGCATGGTACAGGAGGCTCAGGGCTCAAAGGCACCAGTTCAGCGCATCGTCGACAAGGCTGCCTTGATCTTCGTTCCTGTAGTGGCAGGCATCTCCCTCATCACCTTCTTTGCATGGTTGCTTATTGGCGGTACAGCCTATCTCCCACAGGCCATCATCTCAGCTGTAGCCGTATTGGTTATCGCTTGTCCATGTGCCATGGGTCTGGCTACTCCTACTGCCCTGATGGTAGGTATCGGAAAGGCTGCCGAGAAGCAGGTGCTCATCAAGGATGCTACTGCATTGGAGAGCATGCGCAAGGTGAATGCACTCGTAACTGATAAGACTGGTACGCTTACTATCCCTAATCTCAACGTAGACTTTACCAAGGCATCCGATCTGGCTCTTGAAGAAAGAGAGGTATTGAAGCCAAATGCCAAGGAAGCAGTTAAATTACTGCAGGACAGTGGCATTGAGGTTTATATGATGAGTGGCGACAAGGAAGAAGCAGCTAAATACTGGGCCGATAAGGCTGGTATAGAGCACTATCAGAGCAAGGTGCTGCCACAGGATAAGGAGAATCTCGTGAAGAAGCTCAAGGCTGAGGGCAAGACTGTAGCCATGATGGGCGACGGTATCAACGATACTCAGGCATTGGCTTTGGCAGATGTAAGTATTGCTATCGGCAAGGGTACTGACGTAGCTATGGATGTAGCGCAGGTAACCCTTATGGGTAACGACCTAATGGCAATCCCTGAGGCTATCAAACTCAGTAAGCGTACTGTTAGAATGATCTGGCAGAATCTCTTCTGGGCATTCATCTACAACATCATCTGTATTCCATTGGCTGCTGGCGTTCTCTACCTCTTCGGTATTGACTTCCAAATCACTCCAATGTGGGCAAGTGCCTTGATGGCGTTATCATCAGTATCAGTGGTGCTCAATAGCCTCAGACTAAAATTATAGTTACGAGAATTTTAGTAGTTCATCTATGGCACACCCGTTTGACCAGAAGGTTAAACGGGTGTGCTGCTTTCAAATTATCTGATAATCAGCATCTATTACCCCCACCCTCTTGAGCATATCAATTTAATTTAAAAGCAAAGAATGTTGGTAAGATGCTGCAATAATGGGGCAACTCTATTCAAAGAGTTGTCCCATTATTTATTTCTTTAAATCTTTATAACTTTATAGATTTTAGATTAATTATAATTGGCACTTATAACCTAGAGTAAAAACCATCACATTACTTCTAATATTTGGATATTGTTTACTTTTTCTTTTTAGGATATCAGTAACTCCAATATTATATCTAAAATCAGCAAAAAACCAGCCAATCTCATAACTTACGCCTAGAGGAAATGAAAATTGAAAAGAATTAAAATCTTTTATTTGACCCTCTATTCTTTCCTTGTTATTTCCATTTCTCAAAGAAACCTTAGAATACCAATTCCTACCTATCGCAAACTCGGGTTGAATACCAGCATTAAGCGATAATCCTTTACAAACATAGATATTAGCTAAAACAGGAATTGCTAAATAATTAAGACTAAGATTTACATCATCACCAAATCGAGCAATTCCCTTATCACCCATATTAAATGCAAAATCGTAAGTTTTATAATTATAAGATTGCTCTAAACCATTCAATCCAACAGTTACACCTAAACACTTATTTATTTGATATTGAAAATCTACACCAATAGCAAATCCAACAGTGGAATGAGCATCTGAAAAATTAACAGAAAATGCTGATCCTCCCTGCGAGCCATCATAATAGAATGTCAGTGGCACATCTTTTGTAAAATTACTATAAGTGGCGCCAATTTTTGCAGAGAAATAAAAAGTTTCTGGCTCAGGCTGAGCATGTAAATTTAAATTTGCCATCAAAGTTATTGACAACAATATTAAAAGTTTTTTCATTCGTAAGTCCTTATTAGTTGCATACAAAGTTTATAATACACAATAGTCTCATTAGTTAAGTATTAGCATTCTGTGAAAAATTAGATTCTTTCTAATTCCAACACACGTGTTATATCGAAATAAATAGAATCCTTACCATAATACTTACTCTTCCCTTTTACATCAAACATATCGGTTGGAATCTTTCCCTCAATCAAGTGTTGAGAACCATGTTCTATTTCCAAGTAATTGAACATAAACAGATATTCATCACGAACAGCAATCACATCGAATGGATGTTCCTTACTACCATCACCAGTAGCAGCAATCGTATTCATTATTCGAGAGCCTAAATGAGAATAATATTTCAAATCATCCTTCGTAAAACTTGTATTCTTTGTGGAATCGTTCAATTCATTAAAAATAATATGTAACATCTCATCAATCGCATGGAAATTTAACGGACACTTCTTTAATATTTCCTTGAGCAAATTCTTTGCTGCATCTGTATTATTTTGCTCCAAGTAATTATCGACATCCATCAAGGTCAATTCTACTCCTCTATATTCAGGCAAATAAGTCTGTCCGGCATAGGCTATAGTTCTTTCTTTATAGGTTAAAGTGGTATCAATTTGCGGTCTAATAAATCGCTGAATTAAAGCCCTAACACTATCCGGATTTTTCTTTGCCAACTTACTAATTTGATTCCATTCAACAGGGTATAAGGTTCAATCTCTTTTTCCATAAACATTAGATACGAAAAAAGAAAGAAAAGAAATTAACAAAAATAGAGAATATCTTTTCATAGACATAAAATTATTATAGTCCGAATTTATAGCCCAGAGTAAAGGATAGATTACGATTTTTTGAATCACCGACAACATCGGTAACACCATAGGCATATCGCAGATCGGCTACAACATTATGATACTCATAACTGATACCTACAGGGATGGAAAGGCTCCACCTTTCTGATTTTTCATTACCAATACCAACATAGTATTGATCATATTTTTTTTCTAGTATGACTACATCTGCATCACACTTAAATTTTTCACTAAGAATATATTCAGGCTGTAAGCCTACCTTTAGTGACAACCCCTTCCATACATAGAAATTAGCTAAAATAGGAAGAATTAATGTATTCACATTATATTTGGGATCATCATTAATTTTTATATACCATGATTTATTACTATTAGAATCTATGTTTCCAAAACTGCTATCAAAGTTTCGATACTTACATCCCTGCTGACTGAAATATGCACCTAAAGACAAGCCGAAAACTTTACTAAATTGATACTGACTTTCAGCACCAATAACAAATCCAAATTTCTCAAGACTCTTGTTCTTCAATTCACAAAGTCCATTAGCATCTGAACTATCATAATTATCTATGTAAATCCATCCATTATTAATAGCATTATCTGTGTTAATGGTACCATATCCAACGCCCCATATTGGCATTCCAGAATAATTACTACAATTTATACCCAATTTTGGAGTAACAGAAAATGTTCCAACTTGCTGCTGGGCATACACATTGAAAGCTGTCATCAATAGGACAGATAAAGTTAAAAGTAATTTTTTCATTTTTTCTAGTATTATAATTTACATTTATATCCAACTGTTAAAAGCAAAACATTATTTCGTATCTCTGAATTATTGGCAGCCCCTGAAATATTACTCAGACCAATAGTATATCGAAAATCAACAATAATATTATTATATTCGTAGCTTGCACCAACTGGGAGAGACATTGTAAATTTTTGGAGGTTATCAATCGATCCTTCTATATCCTCTGATTCAGCTTTTTGATCATCTGCGTAATCAAACGAAGAAGTCCAGATATTACGAATAAGGAACTGTGGCTGAAGGCCAACATTCAAAGCTAATCCTTTGAATATATAGATATTAGCAGTTATTGGAATTGTTAAATGTACAAGATTTAATTTTACATTATCCGTAAATTTTCCATAGTAACAACTGAAATCCTTAGCTATAATGGTATTAGTTTGTGACTGCAAGCCTAAGCCCATAGTAACTCCAAAATTTGGCTTATATTGATATTGCAAATCAAATTCCGTACAGAGATCTACTTTCGGTTTGCTCTTGAAAGTATTTGGAAAGTTACTTCCATAACCATAATAATAGCTATAATAATTATTATTATCACCAAAGCAAAAATCTTTGGTAAATTTTCCATAAGTAGCACCAATCTTAGAAGTAAGATAAAAATTGCCTTGATCAGGCTGCGCACAAACATTTATTGCTGCCATAAAAATGACAGCAATAACAGAAAATATTTTTTTCATTAAATTTTTTATAGTCCTATTTTATAGCCTAGAGTAATCGCCAAAACATTATTTCTGATAGAGGAGAAATCGTATGAATCCTCAACTTTCATAACATCAGTAAGTCCGAAATTATAACGAACATCAGCAACAAAATTCTTATATTCGTAACTTAATCCGATAGGGAGGGAGACTACAAAATTCTTATAGTTCTCAGGCTTATCAGACATCTGCGTTGAATAAGAATTAGTGTTATTAGTATTATTAGTACTATTAGTATTAATAGGACTAATTAGAAGATTTCCTTCCAAACTCTTTCCTATATTGATTTCTGGCTGAATTCCACAATTCAAAGCCAAATTTTTGGCAACATAAATGTGAGCAACTACAGGAATTGCAAGATACTGAAGCTTGAGCTTCATATCATCCTTAAAAACAACTGTAGCTTTTGGCTCTGGGTAACCTATATCAAAAGTTCCGTCTTTTGTTTCAAAACTCATACCTTGTGATAAATAAGTTAATCCAAGGGATACACCAAAAGTAGGCTTAATTTGATATTGAACATCAAAACCACAGGCAATTCCTATATTAGATTTATTCTTTGGTGTAAAAGAAAATATTCCTGCTTGAACATCTGAAGGGTCATAAATACCTCCTTGTGGATCTATCTGCATAACAGAAGCATAGCCAACAGCAATAGGAGGGTCATTTGAAAATTTACCTGAAGTAATACCAACTTTCGGGGTAATTGAGAAAGTACCTGGCTCTTGCTGAGCATTTGCAGTGAATGCAGTCATAGAGAGAGCCGCTATAAGAGTTAAAAGTTTCTTCATACTCAAAGTTCTATTTATTTGCGTGCAAAGTTAGTAAAAATATACGATATAAACCAAAAAAGTAGACAATCAATTCTCAGACTATGCAATAATTTGTGTTATCACATAGTCTGAAATCGATTATCTACTATAGGATAGAGCTAAACTTTCTTTTATCTAAAGGATATGCCTTATTATTTGCGCTTGTCGAGATACTCGCGAAGAGCATGACACATAATGTCTACAATATTCTCCTTGTTTCTTACCTTGAACATAGCCATCTCATCATAGAGTGACATAGGCATAAGAATCTGAACGCGCTTAATTTCCTCCTTAGGAGGCATAGGCTTCTTAACTTCAGCTACAGCAGGCTTGCTTGTTTCCAGGGCACTCATTCCCTGCTCAATAACATTCTGACCAGCCTTTACATTTGAGTCGAAATTAAATTTTCTAGTATGTCCCATAATACGAATTATTTATTGTCTTCTGCAAAAAGTTCTTTTGTAACCATTTCATATCCGATTCCAGCAGGACTATAAGGCGCATAATCGAAAATATCGCTATAATTATCCTGCTGCTGAGCCTCATTAATCTTGATGGAACGTTTCACCATAGCATCAATAAGGATCTCCTTGTAGTTTTCTTCGAAATAATCAATAACAGACTGAGCAAGTTTTGTGCGGTTATCCACCATAACTCTGAGCAATCCACGAATCTCCAAATTAGGATTAAGAGCTTTCTTCACCATCTTAACTTGTGTAAGAATTGCCGAAAGACCAGTAACGCTCATACCTTCCATCTGCACTGGAATGATGACACCTGTGGCAACGCTTAATGCGTTGATGGTGCAGTGGGAGAGGGCAGGAGGGCAATCAATAAAGATGTAATCGAAATCCATCACTGTCTTAATTTCGGTATCATCAGTATGATTATCAAGAGGACTTTCGAAGCACTCCTTCAAAATCATGTTTGGCTGCAACTGGCGCAACAAATCTGTATCAATGTCCTGCATTGCAAAAGAACCAGGAACATAATAAATGCCTCGATCGGTTTTATAAACGGGAAGACTGCTTCCACCATTTATCATTGCATCATAAACTGTACGAAGTTTCTCACCTGAATGTTGTTCTTGATAAGAGGTCCAACCGAGAAGATTAGACAAACTCACCTGTGGGTCGATGTCAATTACCAGGACTTTAGCATTATAAAGTCTCTTTAAACAAGCTGCGATACTCTGTACAGAAGTAGTCTTTCCAACTCCTCCCTTGTTATTAGCAATTGCGATTATTTCCTTTAAACTGTGTGTCATCTCATTCAAATTTTCTACAAATATAGACAAAAGAAACGAAAGAGGAGAGGCGTTTTAGCTTTCTTTAAGCAAAAGAGCATAGTTTTAATGCTTTATAACTTTATAACAAATATCATTTATTGATTTATATAAAGTTTTCTTTATAGCTTTATTAATAACTGAAAGAATAACTATATATAGAGGATAAATGAACCAAATAACAAGAGAACTTTACTTTATATAAAGTTTTAAAGCAATAGAAAAATCTAATTCGAAAGTAAAGGAATAAAGTTTTAAAGCAATAAGATTATAGAAGATAATGAGACTGCAAAAGATAGAAAAATTGTAGAAAATAAAAAGATAATAGAAGATAGAAAGATAATAGAAGATTGAGAGATAATAATAACAGCATAAGATGAAGAAAATAGGGAATAATCTAATTAAAATATAGCTTATATTGAATTATGAAATAACAACTAAAAATAAAAAATAGCTCTAAATACATCAGAAAATATAACTTAGGAATTAAATATCTGTAAAAATAATCAATGCCAGGTAGATTCTTATGTTTGTAACAACTATATTGGATAATAATATAATTTCGAAGAAGACTAAATCTGAAATCCAAATATAAAGAATTATAAGATATAAAAAACAGAAGGTGAATGATAAATAATTAATAGGATTTACCAAAAAAAATAGCAATAAAGAAATAAAGTTCTAAAGTTTAAAGCAAATAAATATATAAAGTAAGAATGATTT
>REGX01442506.1_pt1 | contig 11119 bp, 9 predicted proteins | sample 2276321 | NCBI WGS metagenome assembly REGX01 (sample SAMN08335021, study PRJNA423103) | bovine gut metagenome | biome: bovine gut metagenome; feature: rumen; material: feed digesta; isolation source: rumen digesta from from 15 high feed efficiency cows and 15 low feed... | host: Bos taurus ... | reverse complement strand
GGGTAGTCCGCAGGAATCCATGCATTATCTGCAATGGGTACAACAGTTTGGTGGCTATCAGATGATGCCTGCTGGCTATCAGGATGCTCTTCGTGCTATACAATCTCAGGGTAATCTACCTGGATCTTCGTATGCTAGTTTTGTAAGAAGAATGGTTGAAGGTAGTGGAAATCATAATCAGTAATCGTAAAGTATGAAAACTATTAAAATAATATATTTGGGACTACTATCATTGCTTTTTATTTTGGCATCTTGCAATGATACTCCTGTTAATCCTACTCAGGTAAATGCCTTGCCATCTATTTATCCCGATTATGTAGATGTTACTATTCCTGTAGATATTGCTCCGCTTAATTTTAATGTGACAGGCGAAGTTGATGCTGTAGATGTTGTTGCTAAGGGTTCAAAGAGCGGTGAAATTCATATTAATGGTGCATGGGCTGATTTTGATGTTGATGAGTGGCATCAGCTTACTGAGCAGAATCAGGGTGGAAATATCTCGGTTACAGTTTGTGCCAAGCAAAACGGCGAATGGAAGAAATATCGCGATTTCAAGATATATGTGAGCCAGTATCGTCTTGACGACTGGGGACTTACTTATCGTCTCATTCCTCCTGGATATGAGGTTGGTGGAGATATGGGTATCTATCAGAGAGATTTGAGTAATTTTGATGAAAGTGCGATCATCAGAGAGAGTGCTGTTCCTGCTAATTGTATGAATTGCCATACGGCTAATCGTACTGATCCTAAGCAACTTACTATGCAGATGCGTAGTGCTGAACACGGAGGTACGCTTATTATGAAAGATGGTGTGCAGAAGTGGATAAATACCAAGACAGACTCAACCAAGGCTGCTGGAAGTTATGCTTATTGGTATCCTGATGGTCGCTATGTGGCTTATGCTGCTAATGAGGTGCATCAAAGTTTCTTTGTTGGCAAAAAGCAGCCTATCGAGGTATATCATTTCTTCAGCGATGTAGTAGTTCTTGATACTAAAAACAATCAGTTGATATGTGATTCTCGTTTGACAACTCCTGATTGGTTGGAGATTTTCCCAGCCTTTTCGGCCGATGGTCGTACCTTATATTATAGTACATCTCAGGCCAATATGGTGCCTCGCGATTATCTTAAGGTTAAATGCTCTATTGTAGGTTTGCCTTTTGATGCAGCTACAGGACAGTTTGGCGCTCAGGCTGATACATTGCTGAATGGTCCTAAGACTAATATGAGTTATGTGTTGGCTCGTCCATCTTATGATGGTCGATGGCTGATGTATACCAGATGTAGCCGTAGCAATTTCCCAATCGCTCAGCCTGATGCTGACTTGTGGATGATGGATTTGAAAACCCGAAAGACCTGGCCTTTGACTTCAGCCAATAGCCGAAGAACAGAGAGCTATCACAACTGGTCGAGCAATAGCCGCTGGTTTGTATTCTCAAGTAAGCGAGAGGATGGTATGTACACCCGTCTATATCTGTCATCTATAGATGATAAAGGTCATGCTACTAAGCCTTTCCTTCTTCCTCAGAAAAATCCATGGAAGTATTATCATCAGCTTTTTGATGCATATAATACTCCAGACTTTACTAAGGTAAAAGTGCAGTTTGATGCTCACGAAGCTTATCGCCAGCTATTCAATAGTACTGAGAGAGAACATGTAACAATCAGATAAAAAATATTTTTCTCCCTTCACCGCAGTAGTAATTCATTGGATGATAGAAGATTGCGGTGAAGGGAGATTTCTATGATTGGGAAATATGAAGTATGCTCTTTAGATGATATGAATCAGTCAGATGGAGCTTTTAATGTATTCATATATGAGATAATAAGTGGCATTATGTGATTTTTTACTCGCTGTTATCAAATGTGCTGAAACTTTTGCCTAGAGGCAAACGGGCGTTTGCCTCTAGGGGAACGAGCGTTTGCCTCCAGGCAAAAGTTCTAAGAACTATGTTCTTGGGTCCTGATATGATATATATTGGGAGCTAATATGTACGCTTTTGGAATGGTCTGAAATAAGTTGCTCAAAAGCGAAATTAGTCGAAAAAATAATTTTGAATTGAGGCAGGAATGTTGTACCTTTGCGTATAATATTAATAACATAAAAAAACTAATTTATTTGAGAAACTTTGCCACAATTGGTCAGGAACTGAAGAACAGTAAGTTCCTGAAGGTGGCTGACGCCTCAGAATTAGAGAAGTATAATCTTAAATTGCGTAACAATCTGCGACCTCTTGGCGACATGGCGGCTTGGGTGCAGAAGAACTATGAATTTCGCCATAATCTAATGCTTGAAACGTACGAGTATCGAAGTAAGGAAGATCAGGATGACATCTTTCGTACGGTCGACAAGAACTTTATCAACTCGCTCAATCTTGAACTTCAGCTTCTGGGTATCTGTGTCAAGCCAGCTTCTATCCTTCAGTTAATAGAGTCAATGTTTGCTGTCGATTTTCATCCTACTAAGGATTATATTGATAAGATGAGAGGCAAATGGGATGGAGTTGATAGGCTTGATAGCTTCTGCTCTCGCATTAATCGTAGCGGATATTGCAAGAAGATGCTTCATATCTGGATGAGAAGTATGGTGGCCCAAATGATGGGCATAGACCAGTCTTATGCTAATAGCGTCATGTTCATCCTTGTGTCGCCTAAGCAGGGCTTACATAAAAGTACCTTTATGAAGAAGCTTCTGCCAGACGAGCTTCAGGAGTATTATACTGATGATTTCTCGCTGAACCAGAAGGCTTTGGCTTTGAGAAAAACCGTTGAGTTTGCTATTGTAAACGACGATGAGATGGATAAGGAAAATCCTAAGAAGGCTGCATTTATGAAGACTTTGCTCCAGTGTAACCGTCCAAGTTTCCGTGGTGCTTATCGTAAACATATCAATAAGTTACCTCGTGTTGCCTCTTTCGTAGGTACTAGCAATACCAGAGAACTTCTGGTAGATAAGACGGGTAGTCGTCGCTTCTTGATTCTTGAGCCAGAAGGCATGATCAATGTTGAGGGCATCAACTATGAGCAGATCTATGCCCAACTTATAGATGAGATAGATAAAGGTATGGCTACTTACTTTTCAAACGACGATGAGAAGGAGTTGCAGGAGCATAATCTGCCTTATTATGTAAAGAGCGACGTAGAAAAGCTGATAGAGAAATTCTATCGTGAACCTGCTGAAAATGTTGAGGCTCAGCCAGTTGTAGAAGTGAATGCCAAGGAAATGATGACTAATTTGGCTCGTCATAATGCCAAACTGATAAGAGAAACCTCGTTATGTACTTTCAGCAAGACGCTGAAGTCGATGTTTGGAAATCCGATTCATACCAAGCTTGGTAATGTCTATCGGCTTGTGATGCTGTAAAGACCCGAAAACTCCCTTCACCATAAGATGCTAAATATCAATAGATTATCTTTACGGTGAAGGGAGAATGAAAATTGTTTCTGATTTTTTTTGTGTTTACCCCAAAAAGCAGTACCTTTGCATATACTTGAAGTAACCTAACGTATAGATCTTTAGATAATAACCGCTTATGAAAAATATATTTGGCAGTTATTGGAAGCAGATGCTTTCATTACTGTTTACTATCGTAGTATTTCTTTTCTGGGTATTCCCTTATGTCAGTGTGCTGAGTTATCAGGAGCAGTATCAACTGTTTTTGTTTGACAGCGACTATTTCCTTGAAAGGATTGCATTGCCTGGGGGACTGGCTGATTACCTGGCCGAATTCCTTACTCAGTTTAATTATACCTATGCTGTTGGTGCAGCTATTCTTGCTCTTCTTTTCCTTAGTTTACAGTTGCTTACATGGCGTCTTGCTAAGAAATGCGGTGCTAAGAATCAATGGTATCCTCTGAGTTTTATACCTGCGATATTATTATGGTTTTATATGGGTGATGAGAATGTAATGCTCAGCTTTCTTATTTCCCTGATAGCTGCTGAATTAACAAGTCTGACTGCAATATATCTACACGAAAAAGGTGAAGGACTCTTGCTCAGAATAACTTTCGTGGTTCTGTCAATTCCTTTGTTCTATTGGTTGTTTGGAGCTAATGTTTGGATAGTTGCTGGTTTTATGATACTATTCGAAGTTTTCAACCGAAAGAGTAAACCAGTCTATTTTCTTGCTCCATTACTTGTAATTGCGGTTATCTTATTATGGGCTCAGTTCATACAATATCCATTATACCGATTGATGGGTGGTTTGAATTATTATCGCTATCCAGCCTATGTGCCAGTGATGCAGATGATTGTGATGACTGTTGTTGCCATTATGCCTTTTGTTATAGGCAAATTTCCTGATGTAAAGTTTAAGTTTACAGCTCTTGCAGAAGTAATTGTGCTTGCTACAGGAGGCTATTTTCTGGTAAATGCAGGATTTGACCCTTTGAAGTATGATATCATAGAATATGATTTTCTGGTAAGAATCAATGCCTGGGATAAGATCATCGACAAAGCTACTGAGAATCAACCGAAAAGTCCGATGGAGGTAAGTTGTGTAAATCTGGCACTGAGTCAGAAAGGACAACTCTGCGACCGTATGTTTGAATTCTATCAGAATGGTAGTGAGGGATTATTTCCTGCTTTCAGCCGTGATATGGTGTCGCCAGTATCTACGGGTGAGGTATTCTTTAATCTTGGTATGGTCAATGATGCTGAACGATATATGTATGAAGCTCAGGAGGCTATCCCTAATTTCAGAAAGAGCGGTCGACTGACTAAGCGTATTATCCAATGTGAAATTATCAATGGTAAATATGATGTAGCCGAGAAGTATCTGCATAAATTGCAGAAGTCGTTGTATTATAGAAAATGGGCCAATGAACAAATGACTTATCTGAGAAATGAAGCCAGAATCAATGGCGATCCTGTGTATGGAAAACTTCGTAAGTATCGTGTAACCAGTGATTATCTGTTCAGCGACCAGGAGATGGATCAGATGCTTGGCCTATTGTATAGTCATTGCTACGAAAACAGAAATGCCTTTGAATATATGATGGCATACGTGCTTGTGCAGCGTGATATGTATAAATTTATGAAGTATTATCCTATCGGACAATATGCAGGATATACCGACCATATCCCTTATGTATTCCAACAGGCTCTATTGCTCTACTGGACACAGACTCATGGTGGATATCAAGGAATGCCTTGGAGCATCGACAGACAGTGGATAGATGAGATGACTGTTTTCATCCAGACTTATATGAAAAAAAAGGATGATGCAAGTTTGAAGGAAGGTACATTGGGTAAGACTTTCTGGAGCTATATGATGGTAAATAAAAATGTAGCTAAAAAGGCTGATAAGTCGATGAAACAGATATACTAAGGAGGAAAGATGATGAAGAAAATATATACCGCAATATATGGAATGTTGATGCTTGCTTCTTGCAGCACTACACCAGAAAATGTTACCAAACTGAGTGAGAATCCTAAGATATATCCTGAATATCAAGGGGTGACTATACCGGCAGAGATTGCTCCTATGAACTTTGATTTTGTGGGTGGAGAGTATGACTGTCTTGATTTGAATATCAAAGGTTCTAAAGGTGGAGAGTTGCATGTGAATGGTGATAACAATGATATGGATATTGATGACTGGCATGCCTTGACCCAGCAGAATAAGGGTGGAAAACTTACTTTCACGCTTACTGTGAAGAAAGATGGAGAATGGAAACAATACAAGGATTTTGAAATGACCGTAAGTCCTTATGAGTTAAATGACTGGGGGTTAACTTATCGTCGTATTGCTCCAGGATATGAGGTTTACGGAAAACTTGGTATCTATCAGCGTAACTTATCCAATTTTGATGAGACTGCTATTCTCGAGAATACTCAGGTTCCAGGCGCATGTCTGAATTGTCATACATCAAATCGTACTAATCCTGATCAGTTTACATTTCATGTAAGAGGTGAGCATGGGGCAACCTTGATTCAACAGAATGGGAAGCGTGAGTGGCTGAAGGCAAAGAATGATTCACTCAAGGGATCTATGGTATATCCTTATTGGCATCCTGATGGTAAGTATGTAGCTTATTCTACGAATACTACACATCAGAGTTTCCATGCTGTTCGCAATGAGAGAATTGAGGTTTTTGATCAGGCATCTGATGTATTTGTATATCAGCCTTCTACTCATGAACTTATACTGGATACTTTGATTATGACCAAGGACCATTATGAAACTTATCCTGTATTCTCCGCAGATGGCAAAACATTATACTTCTGCTCATCGACAGCCGAGCCAATACCAAGTGGATATAAGAATATCAAATATAATATCTGTAAGATCGCATTTGATCCAGCTACAGGAAAATTTGGAAATCAAGTAGATACGGTTTTCAATGCCAGAGCAATAGGGAAGAGTGCAACTCATCCTCGTCCATCGTATGATGGAAAATATATCATGTTTACGATGTCGGATTATGGTTGTTTTCCAATCTGGCATCAGGAGGCAGACAACTGGCTTCTGAATTTATCTACTGGTGAAGCTAAGCCTATGTCGGTAGCTAATAGCAAGAATACGGATAGTTGGCATAATTGGAGTAGGAATTCACATTGGTTTGTTTTTACTTCTCGTCGTGGAGATGGATTGCATACTCGTCTTTATCTTGCGTCTGTTGATGATAAAGGACATATCAGTAAACCATTCCTTCTTCCACAACGTCATCCTGCAGAGTATTATGATGAATTGCTGGATTCATACAATACCCCTGATTTCACTTCCAAGCCAGTAGAATTTGATAATCGTGCGGCAGGTAATGAAATTATGGATGATAAGAGAATTCCTACGAAAATAAGATAGTTTTATTGGAGAGTATTTATATTTTTTGTACTTTTGTAATGAACAGAGGTATATTATTATGAATGAAAATCCAAGAGCAACAGAATTTGTCGTTTTTTGCATTGAGAATACTGCAAAACGGTTGAAAAAGAGTGGCAAAGAGGTATATGCTGCTCTGAAGGCCTCAGATGGCATCAAGAAATTCTTGTATCCAAGTTTTGAGGTACTTCATTCTCAAGGAAAAGAATATATTGTTGATGAAGTTTTGCAATATCTTAAAATGAAAAATCCAAATTTTCTAGGAGGTTCTTTATGAAAGTATATCATGGTTCAACTTATCTAGTAGAATCCCCATTGGTTAATGTTGGTCGCCCTCATTTGGATTTTGGCCCGGGCTTTTATGTGACAGATTTAAAGAGCCAAGCTGTTTCTTGGGCTTGTAGACCTTTGAATGAGGGAAAGGTCCATTATTTGAATAGCTATAATTTAGATTTTGATGCTATTAGAAAGGATAATATTAAGTGCTTGATTTTTCCTGAATATAGCGGAGAGTGGCTCGATTTTGTTATATCTAATAGAAGAGGAGACGATTTATGGAAAAACTATTCTCTAATAGAAGGTGGAATAGCTAATGATCATGTCTTTAATACTATAGAATTATATTCTAATGAGTTGATATCAAGAGATGAAGCTTTGAATAGATTAAAATATGAGAAACCTAATCATCAGATATGTATTAATAACCAAGGTGTATTAGATACTTATTTGCATTTTATTAGTAGTGAAATTGTTGAGCAATATGGAAAATAATCCGTTAATAAATGAAACCTTATTGCAGATGAAATATGCAAGGGTAATATCATTGCTTGCTAAACAACTTGGTATAGAAGAAAGTAAGGCAATGGATTTATTCTATAATTCCAAGACTTATGAATATTTAAATGATTCCAGAAATGGACTTCATAATATGAGTGATAGTTATCTGGTAGATGAAGTCCTTGCTGAATTTAGAAAATAGTAAATAAAGAGGTCGTGTCAAAAGTTGACACAGCCTTTTTATTTCATGGATTTTAGTTCGAATGGTTCGGCCTTTTGTTTCATGATACGCTCTACATCTAGTGCATTAAATGGAACTTCGCCTTTGCTAAGTTCTGGTATATTGAAACTCTTCAGACAGTTGTCGTAATATTCTGGTTCCTCCTGAGGCAGGACAAATGGCTTGTGAGCCTTTCCATTCTTGTCGATATAGCAGAAGTATGGCTTGCCGTAAAGTCCGTCATCGCGCTTGCTGGCAAATACCAGCCAACGGCTGTTGCTGCTCCAACTATGATAGGTATCGCTCTTATTGCTGTTGATGATACTGAGGCTATCTATTTTTCCGGTCTGTAAGTTCATCAACTGTAAGTCGGCCTCTGGATGCCAGATAGGGAATGTGCCATAGTCGGCTACGGTATAGACTAGGTACTTACCATCCGGGCTAACTTTTGGATGGCAGACGGAATGACCGCTTTCTCCTTCTTTGAGAGGGCTTGCTTTCAACAAGGTATCAACTTTATTTTCTATTATTCCATGATTGAAATTGATTCTTACGAGGGAATATTGCAAGCCTTTCAGGTTTTTACTATACAAGCCTTTTCGATCGGCGACACAATAATAGATGTATTTGCCATCAGGGCTGAAAGTTGGAAATGTTTCCAGCTTGGTGGTGTCGGCAAGAAGAGGACTCTTATAGATGATATTCTTTTCCAAATCGGCTACATATACATCGCTCTTAGTATCATATACTTCCAATCGCTTGCTTGGTTTGGCGTGGAATGCTGGAATGATGACATTCGTAGAGAAAGTTATATATCGGCCAGAAGGGTCGAAACCGAAATATACACTGCTGGATACCATGCTGTCGACTTCATTTTTAGCCTTGATATCCAGTTTTCGTAATTTTCCATTTTGATTGAGAATGGCGCCACCTCCTTTGCCTCTGACATACATCATGCTGAGATTTGGATTCTGATTACCCATAACATGACAGTTCATGCATCGATTTTCCTGTACATTGTAATCTCCTAACTGTTTGGTCATAAAGCAAGTGATATCTCGTTGCTGAATCTGGAGATTATTCCAGACCTCATAATCAGGTTCTATCAAACGATAGGATAACCATGGATCGATAGTGTCATTGGCTACACTCCAGTTGAATGTTTGGTATGCATTCCAGTTCCCATTTGATTTGGTATAAACTTTAACTTTCAGGTCTTTACCAGCATTGTCGCTCAATAGCTTATGCCAATCTTTGATATCAAACAAGACCTTGTTGGAATGCTCGGAATATACTAGTTTTCCATTGATATCCAAAGCAACGTCATCAACATTTCCTCTGACAAGAAAGTTGAGCGGAGCAATATTCCTTGGAATGGTTACATTGGTATAATCAGGATATATATCTGGCAATTTATCTATTTCGATAGTATTCTCTGGTATTGTAGAACAGGAGTTAAGCATCAGCAAGACCGATGCCATGTAAAACAGATAATGTATAAGGTAATATTTAGCTTTCATATTTTATTTCTTATCAAAGTAATACCAATATGTTCCAGCAAACTTATTGCTGCCTCTTTGATCGTTATAGCTTGAGAATTGCTTCATTTGCTCACCATCTTTGATGTATTTCATCCATTCTTCTTTGGGAGCATTTGTTCCAGCCAGATATATCATAAGCGCTTGTTGATATAGTGGACGTATGCGACCTGCGTTGTTTTTCATGCAATAGCGATCGTAATCCATTTTAAAATGGGTAATGTCCTTTTGTAGCAAATCACTACATAGCAGATAATCGAGAGCAATCTCATTATCTGGATTACTGTCTAGCAGTTGCATCATCATGAGATGAGAATTATCGGATAGTCGCAAGGTGTCCATTCTATTGATATTCTTCATCTTTTCGACCAGATAGCCTTTGGGATGGTCGAGATTAGCAATTTGTTCATTAGCCCATTTCTTATATACGAAAGTTTTCTGAAGCAATCTAAGATATTTCATTGCTGCAGATTTTTCTCCTGTAACAATATTACATTCAGCCAATCGCTTCACCATTTTCACATTTCTGTTATCGCGAGAGGAAACAGAAGACATCATAGCTGCTCTTTCGGCGAAGGTCATATCGCCAAGAGCAAAATATAGATCGTTCATGATCTTGATGGTCAATAGGGGAGAATCTGGTCCGATTTTCTCAAATGTTCCCAAGTATGGCTTATCAAATTTTAAAAGACTCTCGGGTAGCTTGCCTTGATGAGCTTTTGATAAATAGTAATAGTACTGCATGACATTGGATTTTTCCTCACTCTTTTCTACTAAGTCTATTACCTTGTCGTAATGCATGAAGTTGTATTCGTTATAGGCCTTGAAATCCTTTTCTAGCAGAAAATCTGGTTTACTGAATTCTCCTTTGCCGGGATAGGCATATAGCTTATCATAGCCTAAATAATAGGTTCGCTTGGATATCATGAGGATAAGAAGCGAAGTAAGGAGATATGCTATGCGTAAAAATGCGTGGTCCTTGCTTTGGGTAAAGCTGTTGATTAATGTAAAGAAGGCTAAGGCAAATACACCATTACCAAAAAGCCAGAATGTAATTCCAATGTTGATAAATATGAAATAGGATGAATATTTGCTTTTAGGTAAAGTGTAATAGACAAATAAACCACCAATAATAGCTATAATGCTGCTAAGACGGTATTCGACCTTAAAACAGAATATAGCTTCCATGGTCATTACAAGTATTGCAATGAGAAAAGCACCGCGTTTGATTCCAACTTTTTCGAGATTTCGACGTGTTAAGTCGCCTACAGTTAGTAAGGCAATGGTAAGAAGGGCTGGACCTGCGTATAAATAGTAATAGAATTGAGTAAGAAAATCACCTGCCAGGCAAGCTAGCCATGCTGGTTTATTGAAATATGATGCAAGGTAATTGCAGGAGAATAAGAATAATTGGTCTTGTTCTTGATAGAAAAAGTGGTATGGATAATACCAACTGAAAAAGGTAAAGCATACGACAGCCCAAATGGCAACTACACCATACCAGAAATATTTTTGTATTAGATTTTTCATTTGGTCTTTACGTGATTATTAGCAATTACAAAGGTAGCAATAATCACGTAAAGAACAAAATATTTTATAGACTTTCAAGCATGCGCTTGATTACTACTTCGGCTGATATTTCGCGGTTGGCTGCCTCTGGGATAACCAAACTGTGATCGCTCTCGATTACGTCGTCAGTTACGATGAGACCACGACGTACTGGAAGACAGTGCATGAAGTATCCATCATTGGTCCAGCTC
>REGX01213383.1_pt1 | contig 11132 bp, 5 predicted proteins | sample 2276321 | NCBI WGS metagenome assembly REGX01 (sample SAMN08335021, study PRJNA423103) | bovine gut metagenome | biome: bovine gut metagenome; feature: rumen; material: feed digesta; isolation source: rumen digesta from from 15 high feed efficiency cows and 15 low feed... | host: Bos taurus ... | reverse complement strand
TCTCTATAATGAGAACTTAACTTGGGAAACAACTGTAACTCGTAATATTGGTTTAGACTACGGCTTCTGGGATAATAGAATTAATGGTACTTTAGACTTCTACTGGAACTCTACAAAAGACTTGCTGATGAAGTCTGCTATTGCAACATCATCTGGTTACCAATACCAGTACCAGAACTTCGGTGAGACATCTAACAAAGGTGTAGAATTTGCACTTAATGCAGCTATCGTACAGAATAAATTCTGGGATTTAAATTTCAACTTCAACATTGGTTGGAATAAGAATAAGATAGAAGAGTTGAATAATAGCAACCCTTGGCAGAGCAGTAAATTCGCTGGTTCTGTTATCAGCAAATATGATGATTTCCTCGTAACAGCAAGTACAGCACTTGGTGAACTTTGGGGTTATAAGACTAATGGCTTCTATACCGTTTACGACCCAGCTACTGGTACTGGAGATCTTGTTCTTCAGAGCAACGGTACTTGGAAATTGGCAGAAGGTCATACTGCAGATAAGAGTTACTCATCTACAGGAGGTACATTATATCCTGGTGGCTTAAAGTTAGAAGTTGATGAAAATGGTGATCCTATTAAGCAGAAGCTTGGCAATACAATTGCTCCTATCAGAGGTGGATTTGGCTTAAGCGCTAACTGGAATCATTTCGATTTCAACGTATTCTTCAACTACTCTATTGGTAACAAGATTTTGAATGGTACTAAGCTTGCCAACTCTTTCTATCAGGGAAGTGCAAGAAACTACAACCTTGTAAATGACTTCAACATCGACAATCGCTATACTTGGATTGATCCTTCAAACGGCTTCAATCTTGGCAAGAGCGTATCTGCTGATATTATTGCCTATTATGGCGGTACAGAAGGTGTAATGGCACGTCTTAACGAACTTAACGCAAATGCTAACATTTGGAATCCTGCAGCAATCTCAAATATGCCTATTATTGACTGGGCTGTAGAAGACGCATCATTCCTTCGTTTACAGAACATAACAGTAGGTTATACTTTGCCTGCAAAATGGTTCCGCAAACTTCATATTAGCAGTTTCAGAATTTACGCAACAGCTTACAATCTCCTCTGTATCTCTGGCTATGATGGCTATGATCCAGAAGTAGATACCAGCAGCAAGAACAACCCTATGACTCCTGGTATTGACTACGCAGCATATCCAAAAGCTCGTACTTTTGTAGGCGGTGTTAATATTACATTCTAAAATTAAGCAATAAAATGAAAAAGATATTATCAATCTGTACAGTAGCTGCAGGCCTTGTTGCATTAACTTCTTGCTCTGACTTTCTAGAGCAAGAATCAGCAACCGACTTGACTCCAGGTAAGACCTATAGCTCTACTACAACTACAGGATATGCAGTTAATCAGATTTATTGTGATCTGACAAAAGACAGAACATATTCACAAGACTGGGCTATTCTTTACGGTTTAGGTACTGACTGCGAATTAGTTGACGGCCTTGGTGACAATGCTAAAGCTAGCAGCGAACGTGGATACTTCAACTACAACACTGGTGGAGAATACACTAAAGTGTCAGATATGTGGACTGAAATGTTTGCTACTATTGAAGATTGCAATAACGTAATCTCTGGCATAAAAGGAAGTGCTATCAAAGATGAGACTGCTATGCAGCATTATCTTGGTGAGGCAAAATGTCTTCGCGCTATGGTTTACCTTGACTTAATTCGCGCTTTCGGTGACATTCCTATGAAACTTGAACCATCAAAGCAGGACCTAAGTAATGTGTATATGGGTAAAACTGACCGTGATGTTATTCTTGACAGTCTTCTCCTTGACGTAGAGTCTGCTGTTGACGAGTTACCATGGGCCGGTGAAGAGGGCTACACAACTGAGCATGTTACCAAAGGTTATGCACATGCACTAGCTGCTCAGATTGCCTTAACAAGAGCAGGATATGCAATCCGTGAGAATGCAAAGAATGGTTATGAGACAGCGTCATACTCAGATGACACTTATCCAACTCAGCGCCCAGACGAAGCTACTCGCACAAACTTGTATAAGATAGCATTAAGTCATCTGTCTGCTATCATCAAGAGTGGTAAGCACAATCTTAATCCTTCGTTCAAAGATGAATGGTATTTATTGAACCAGTTGAAATTGGATCAGACATACCAGGAGAATATCTTCGAGTTGCCTATGCAGCAGAACGTAAGTGGTGAGCTTGGCTATACAGCAGGCTATCGTTTGAATAAGGTTACAACACAGTGGGGTTACACTAACTCATCTGGTAAGTTGAAACTCACAGCACCTCTCTTTTACTCATACGACAAAGAAGATCAGCGTCGTGATATCACATGTGCTACAACACAGATCGTAGCAGAGAATAAGAGTTATGAAAAGAATGGCAAGAAGATAACAGACAAGACATACGCTGTTGAAAGTGCACTAGGTAATACCCCATGGGGTATATACTGCGGTAAGTGGGATCCTCGTATGGAAAATGAATCTTGGTTACAGCAGAACCTTGCTGCAGGTGCTAAACACCTCACTGGTATTAACGTTGTAAAAGTACGCTATTCTCAGATTCTTCTTTGGTATGCTGAAGTCCTTAACGAACTCGCTGGTCCTACAGGAAGCTATGAGGGTGACGCTGGTATTACAGCAAAAGATGCTCTTGCTTTAGTTCATAATCGTGCTTTCGCTACTCCTCAGACAGATTACATCGCATCTGTATCTGGCAACAAAGACAACCTCTTTAATGCTATCGTCAACGAGAATGCATGGGAGCTTGCAGGTGAAGGTGCTCGTAAATGGGACCTTATCCGTTGGAACCTTCTCCATGACAAGATTTGGGAGATGAAGCAAAACTATAGAACTATGTTGAACGAAGGTAAATATCCTACAACTGTATACTTTAACTATATCAAAGACGAGAATGGTATCAATTCAAAGATTGATGTTGCAAGCATGACTTGGTATGAAACACCAGCTAGAGTTGACGCTTACGAAGGCAATGCCAGTTCTATGTTGAAATATGATAAGAATCAGTCTGCATCTTACATGACTTCTATCTGTAGTGGTCTTGTAGGTACTGACTCTATCGAGGTAGATAAGGATATTACTGTTAAGAACAGATATCTTGTTCCAATTGGATCTACTACAATCAGTTCTTCTAATGGTAAGCTTTCTAATTCATACGGATTCTCATTCTAAAATAAAGACAATATGAAATCAACAAAGCATATATTCAGCATCGCAGCTATCATGGGTCTTGGCATTATTGCCATGACCTCATGTACTGACGACAACGATTGGAGCACTGATGGTTCTCATAACAGACTATTCAGCCCACTTGAAGGTGACATCACTGTTACTCCAGGAACAGATACAGCCATCGTTGAATTTGGTACTGTAAAAGATGCAGAAGCATACATTATTCAGGTGAGCAACGACTCCCTGTTTACAGATTCAGCAACAACAGCAATTACATATGGAAGCGACAATAGTATTACTTCAAGTCCTGTTACTATCAACGAACTTGAAACTGATACAACATATTACCTCCGCATGAAGGCTGTTGCATCTACAAAAACTGAATCTAAATGGGTATATTACAAAACTCACAGCACGTTTAAAACCAAGAGTGATAATCTCTTCAACGAGTTGGATTATGTGAAAGATATCACAGAAAATTCTGTAACCCTAACTTGGAAGCCAGGTCTAAAGGTTACATACCTTGCAACAAGTGGTGATGAACCTATCAGACATGACTTGACTGAAGAAGAAATTGCAGCAGGCAAGGCAACACTTTCAGGACTTGACGCAGAGACAGAATACACAGTATACCTTAACAATGCTAACAACAAGAAGAAAGGTACTGTTAAATTTGTAACTGATGTTGATCTGAGCACTTGCACTGTTCTAAATAATGGTGATGATTTGAAAGAAGCTATCAACAATGCTGCTGACGGCGATGTAATTGCACTACAGCCTGGTACATATCAGCTTTTGAATGATGCTGGTGAATTAACAGACCTCAAACTTCAGAAGAATATTACTATCAAGTCTGCAGAGAACTATAATCAAGCTACAATTCAGGGTGGTTTCCAACTTGAAGATGGCGCTTCATTAAAAGTTTCAAGAGTAACACTTGATGGTGGAAATGCAAATATCTACTTATTCCAGAACAAGGAATCTGGAAATGTTGATAATGTTACCTTCACTAACTGTGAAATTAAAAACTACAGTAAATCTATCGGATACATCAATGGTGGTATTAACATCAAGAATTTGACACTTACTAAGTGTCTTATCCATGCATGTAATCCAAGTGCAGAAGGATTCAGTATCAAAAATGGTGGATTTGAAAATGTAGAAATCTCAAAGAATACATTCTGGGATGACACATTCTCTGATTTCTTCAGATATGATAATAAGTATAAGGGTGAAAGTACTACAATTAGTATTGAACAGAATACCTTCGACCAAATTGGTAATGGTAGCAAGGGATACCTCTATGTAAGATTCCCTAATACAACCGTTAGCTTCAAGAGCAATATTGTTACTAATACTAAGTGCTTCTTTGCTACATTCGCTGGATATGCCAAGTTTAATAATACTGAGGTTGGTGCAGACTTTGCTAATAATGTATATTACAATGCTTCAAATATGTCAACTAGATTGGCTGATACTGATACAAACTATACAAAGCAGAAGTATATTGACTCTAATGCTACAGTTCAAGATCCAGGTTACACTGATGCTACAAATGGTGATTTCACAGTTAACAATGCTACAGTTAAGTCATTGAAGGCTGGTGACCCACGTTGGTATTAATATCCAAACTAAATTATATAAAAGGGAATTCTCAATTTGAGGATTCCCTTTTTTATTGGATTATTTGGAAGTGTAAGAATAAAAGTGTAACTTTGTATCCTATCAAACAAAATTTAATTTTAAGAGAAACACTATGAAACAAAAGAAATTCATACTTGATGAAAAGGATATCCCTACTGAATGGTATAACATTCAGGCCGATATGCCTACTAAGCCACTTCCTCCACTTAATCCTGCTACTAAGGAGCCTTTGAAGGCTGAGGACTTAGGACACATCTTTAATATGGAATGTTCTAAGCAGGAATTAGATACTGAGCATGCCTGGATTCCTATCCCTGAAGAGGTAAGAGAGAAATATGCTTTCTATCGCTCTACTCCACTGGTACGTGCTTATGCTCTTGAGAAGGCTCTCAATACTAAAGCACACATTTACTTCAAGAATGAATCTACTAACCCATTAGGTTCTCATAAAATTAATTCTGCTATTCCTCAGTGCTACTATTGCAAACAGGAAGGCGATACTAATGTAACAACCGAAACTGGCGCTGGTCAGTGGGGTATGGCTTTAAGCTATGCCGCTAAACTATATGGTCTGGAGGCTGCTGTTTATCAGGTTAAGATTACTATGCAGCAGAAGCCTTACCGCTCTACAGTAATGCGTACCTTTGGTGCAACTGTAGAGGGTTCTCCTTCTATGTCTACCCGCGCAGGTAAGAATATTATTACTAAAGATCCTACACATCCAGGTTCTCTTGGTACTGCCATCAGTGAAGCTATCGAGCTTGCCACCACTACTCCAGGATGTAAATATACATTAGGTTCTGTTTTGAATCATGTAGCTTTGCATCAGACTGTCATTGGTCTTGAGGCTGAAAAGCAGATGGAGATGGCTGGCGAATATCCTGATAAAGTGATTGCATGCTTTGGTGGAGGTAGTAACTTCGGCGGACTTGCTTTCCCATTCATGCGCCATATTTTCGATGGAACACATAAGGATACTGAGTTTATCGCAGCTGAGCCTGCAAGTTGTCCTAAACTGACAAGAGGTAAGTTTGAATACGACTTTGGTGATGAGGCAGGTTATACCCCACTCCTCCCTATGTACACTCTTGGTCATGACTTCAAGCCATCTAACATTCATGCTGGTGGTCTTCGCTATCATGGCGCTGGTGTTATCATCAGTCAGTTGCTTCACGATGGCTATATGCATGGTGTAGATATTCCTCAGATTGAAACCTTTGAGGCTGGTTTGCTCTTTGCACAGACTGAGGGAATCATCCCTGCACCTGAAAGCTGCCATGCAATTGCTGCTACTATCCGCGAGGCTAAGAAGGCAAACGAGGAAGGTACTGCTCCTGTAATCCTTTTCAACCTGAGTGGTCATGGACTGATTGATATGCCATCATACGATGCATTTATCAATGGTGATTTGCAGAACTATACTGTTACTGATGAGGAAATTGATGGCTTCCTGAAAGATGTTCCTCAGGTAGACATGGATCAAGTAAAGAGATAAATCCACAATAACATAGCATAAGAATTATGCCTGTCAGCTTTCTGCTGACAGGCATGTTTGTTTTAGCCCCATAGAATACATACATCTACTAATGAAATAGCACAAATGCCATCTTTCGACATTCGTCAACCATATAGTCGACGAGTGTCAACCATATAGTTGACGGGTGTCGAAAGATACAGAAAGGGCTAAATCAAGATGTCTTAAAGCATTTATCAGTACGTAAGATATATTATTTAAGCAGCCCAGATACCCTTTTATCCTCTCCAACAAATAGCACTACTTAATCAAAACATTACGCCAAAATTTAAAATTACATTACAATGTGTAATTGAAAATACAGAAAAAGTAGTACCTTTGTACTTCAAATTAATAGGTATATGAACTATTCTATAACTAAATGGGCATTAGGAGCTATCATAGGGATGATAAGTTCCTCGGTATTAGCTCAAACAAGAGATTCAACTTCTCAACTTAACAAGGTACAGCGACTTGATGAAGTCGTTGTAAGTTCGCGCTCTGCCAAGCAGCGTATAGACAATGTACAAATCGGACAGGAGAAAATCAAAATTACTGAATTGATGAATGTTCCAAGTCTGATGGGCGAACATGACATCTTTAAATCTTTGCAACTTCTTCCAGGTATTAAGGCTGAAAGTGAAGCATCAAGTGGTTTTCAAGTGCGTGGTGGTACATCGTCTCAAAATCTTGTATTGCTTGATAATACTCCTATTTATCAGGCAGGTCATCTGATGGGTATGTTCTCCAGCTTCAATGACAATGCACTTACCAATGCTACTTTATACAAAGGTATGATTCCTGCTCAATATGGTGATGCCACTTCATCCATCCTGGATGTAATGACAAAATCGGGCGATATGAATACCTATCATTATGGAGGTACTCTGGGTCTGCTTTCGGCCAAGATCTATGCTGAAGGACCAATCGTATCAGATAAGTTATCATTCCTGGCTACAGCCCGCCGTTCTTATGCTGATGTATTTCTGAAGGCAAGCGAGGATTACAAGAATACTCGTCTGTATTTCTATGATATGAACGGTCGAATAGACTGGAAAATCAATGATAAAGACCGACTTGCATTCAGTGCATTCCATGGATTAGACCTGATGGAAGCTAAGGAACTATCTAGCATCAACTGGACCAATACTTCGCTGAATCTAAAATGGATGCATTATTTCGGCGAGAAATTGATAGCCAATACCAACCTTTATTTTACTTATTACAAGAATTATATGGACATGGATGGTTTTGGCCTCAGCGCTGCTGAAAGAGGTTTTATCCGCCACTATGGCATCAACCACAACTACCAATGGATGCCCAGCCAAGCTCTCAAATTCAATATGGGTTTACAGTCGGTGCTTATAGATTTGTGTTCAGCAGAATGGAGATTTGGCGATCTTGACCAGAAAGAAGTAAGAAAGGCATGGGAAAATGCTATCTGGATGAATGGCACATGGACTGTTTGCAATCCGCTTACCCTATCAGCAGGCATACGTCTCAATAGTTTCTCTGCCTTAGGTGGAAGTCCTTACTATGAGCTAGATGCTGATGGTAACAAGAAATCTACTACATATCCAAAGAGCGGAGAAATTGTAAAGACTCATCTTACCATTGAGCCAAGATTCTCTGCCAATCTTAAATTATCCGATGCTCAAAGCATCAAACTTGGATATACACTTTCTACCCAGAATATTCGCGCGGTGAGAACAAGTTCATGGTCAATGCCTTTCGACCGCTATACTATGAGCAGCAATCTGATTAAGCCAGAGATAGCCAGTCAGGTGAGTTTGGGATATGCACAGATGCTTGACAAAGGTGCCTACGATTTCTCAGTTGAGGGATATTATAAGGATATCAAAAACGTATATGATTATCGCGATGGCAAGTCGTTTACCTCTGAAATAGAAATTGAGCGATTGCTATTAGGTGGCAAAAGCCGTGCTTATGGTGCAGAGGTAGGCTTTCACAAGAATCATGGTAATTTGACTGGATGGCTCAGCTATACTCTCTCATGGGTGGAGAATAAGATTGATGGTATCAATCATAATGATTGGTATACAGCCAATAACGACAGAAGACATGATTTTACTATCGTTGCTATGTATAAGCTGAACGATAAATGGGATTTCAGCGCAAGTTGGAAATACAATACGGGTCAGGCTCTTACCGCTCCTAGTGGAAAATACAAGGTAAACGACAATTTTGTATACTACTATAAAGAGCGAAATGGATACAGAGCACCAAGCTACCACAGACTTGATGTAGGGGCCAACTATACTGTAAAGAAGCCAAAATATACAGGTATCTGGTCGTTTGGTATCTATAATCTCTATAATCGCATGAACCCATTCATGGTAGGATTCAATAATGATACCACTACTCCATCAGGTGTTCAGGCCTATCGCGTATCGCTCTTTGGAATTATCCCATCAGTAGCTTATACCATCAACTTTTAAAGAGAATTCAAAATGAAACATATCATATCAATACTCTGCCTGATGGCAGTAATACTGACAGTAAGTTCTTGCAAGAAGGATATAGATTTCGATTATCATCACATGGACCCTATCTATGTAGTTGAGGGTAGTGTGTCTAACTATGGAGCAGAAGCAATTGTAAGTACTACTCAGGATATGGAAGATACCATGAAGTATATTCCAGTCAACAATGCTATCGTTACAGTTACAGGAGATGATGGCACATCCATTACACTTACACCTCAAGGAGATGGAAAATACAGATCGACCGATAACTTCAGAGGGCAAAAAGGCGTAACTTATACGATGTCGGCCAAAGTTGGCGATAATATCTATACATCCTATTCTACCATGCAGGATACTATTGCTATAGATTCTCTGAACTTCAGATGGGAAAAGGTGATGAACGAGAAAGTACTCTGCCTTAGATTTGCATTTGATGATATTAAGAATGACAGCAACTACTATCTGCTAAAAGTATATCGCAATGATACTATCTATAAATGGCAAATTACTAATGACTTAGGTTATATGGACAAGACCATCGATCGCTCTTTGAGTTTCATCTCAGAAAAAAGCCTCAAGGAGAAAGATGAAGAAAACCATGACAGACTAGTATTTGAAGGCGATCGTATCAGATTAGAAGTGATGGTAATAGACAAGCGTGCATTTGAGTATCTAGCAAGCGTGTCTTTGGGCTACAGTAGTCGCACCAATCCATATATCAACTTTACAGGTGGATGCCTAGGATATTTCTCGGCAAGGGGAATAACTTCGAAAGAAATCATTTATAGATACGACGAAGTAAGAGAAAATTAGGATATAAAAAAATAGGAATTAGTAATTAGGATAATAACCTCAAAGCATGAAAGGCAAATCCTAAATACTAATTCCTAATCATTCATTTCTATTTATTTACTAGCCTTCTTGGCTGCTGGCTTCTTAGGCGCAGCTGCCTTTTTAGCAGCAGGTTTCTTAGCTGTCGCTTTTGGCTTTTTGCCTTCATATTTTTCGCGAAGCTTATCACTGGCTGCTTCAATCTTCTCAATCTTAGCCTGAAGGCGACTTATCTCCTTATCCTTCATTTCTATCTCATCACCCTGATTGGTAATGGTAGTAAGAAGACTGTTAAGTTGATCGTTGTCTATATCTTCAGGATACAGTTTATTTACACGATTGATGAAATCGCCAAGGATATTCATGTAGTTGGTGAAGGCATCAAAAGGACTACTATAGATACCTCTGTCTAATCCTACATTGCTAGGCTTGGTTGTCATGAAACGGAAGTTATTACTTGCCTGAAGATAATCATAGTCTTGATTGACGCGAGGGTCATTAGCAATATGTACTCGTTCGGCTACACTATACAGTTTATTGAATGCTTCACGCTGCATATCATTACCCAGCCAACTACTTACATCGCGCTCCTCGTCTACCCAACTCAATGTATCTGGTACATTCAGAGTATCTACAGCCTTACCCTTCATGCAGAGTTCTGTAGGTGTAGCAAACGATATATTATGTGCTTTAGCCTGAGCAGGAAGTGCCTTGAAGAATTCAAGGATATTACTGCTTAATGGCTGAGCCACACCAAGAGCCGACAACTCCATAAATATATTGATTACCTGCTCTTCGTCTGGCAGTTTGGCAATCTTATTGATATAAGTATCAGCAAACAAAGGATACTCATCCCAATCGCTATTATTGAATCGCAGAGAGATATCATCACTTAACTCAATATCGCGAAGCAATAACTTGAGATCAGGAGCAAGAGCGCTACTATAAATATAATGTGGAGACTTCCATCCCAACACATGCTTGGCGCCTTCGGTAAGCATGCCCTTGAAGCCCATTTGAGCTGCCTGCAAGCCTATATCATCGCTATAGATAAGAGAACTGTTGCGAAGTACCTTTGGAGTCTGTCCGAAGTATTCTTCCATCTTCTCCATCTGACGCTTTACCTCGGATGTAAATACATTTTCATTGGCTAATGAAGAAAGGCCATGAGAGTAAGGCTCTGCCAGGAATTCTACACAACCAGTCTTATTGAGTTCCTGCAATTTTTCGAGTACCTGAGGAGCATGCATTTCAAGCTGCTCTACACCTACACCTGAAAGCGAGAAAGCTACCTTGAAGTATTTATCATTCTTCTCTATCATCTCCTGAAGCGCATTCAAAGCTGGCATATAGCTCTGCTCTGTAATCTCGTTGATAGTGCGCTCGTTCTCAAAATCATCATAATAATAATGATCAGTTCCGATATCAAAGAAACGATATCGTTTCAGATGAATAATCTGATG
>REGX01091285.1_pt1 | contig 11168 bp, 6 predicted proteins | sample 2276321 | NCBI WGS metagenome assembly REGX01 (sample SAMN08335021, study PRJNA423103) | bovine gut metagenome | biome: bovine gut metagenome; feature: rumen; material: feed digesta; isolation source: rumen digesta from from 15 high feed efficiency cows and 15 low feed... | host: Bos taurus ... | reverse complement strand
ATGGGTGAATTTACTGTTACTAATAAAAAGATTTGGTTGAATACTCTTGATAATGCTAATATTTATCCTATAGTAGCTAAAGCAAATAATAGTAGTTCTAATATTACATTTACATCCAGCAATGAGAATATTCTTGTAGTTGATAAAGATGGTAATATTGATTTCAACCCTAAAAATGTTATTGCAGGTGATGTTGTAACAATTACAGCCTATTATGCAGGAGATGCCACTCATGCAGCTTCTTCTGAGTATGTTACGATTGTCTTTCAGATTAAACCTAAACTTACATTCAGTAGTACAGATCTTACTGGTGTAATTGGTACTGGTTTTAAAGAGCCAATTCTTTCTATTTCTCCTGCAGGGCTGAAAGCTACTTATAGCAGTAGTGATACGTCAATAGCAACAGTTGAGGCAAGTACAGGTGAGGTTACTATGCTTAAGCCTGGAACTGTGACTATTACTGCAACCTTTAACGGTGAGGGAAATTATTTATCTAATAGTGCATCTTATAATCTTACTATTATTGCTCCACAGACTTCAGCTAATCCAGCAAAGTGGGAGATTGATAAGAATAATGGTAATAAATTCTCATTCATATCTACAGGTGATGTAATAGGAGGTATTGAGGTACATGATGTACCTGGAGTAGTTGTTACATTCGGTGCTGTTGGTACTCAATGGAAGGTGAATAATTACGATGGAGATAAGAGCTTTAATTATAAAGATGGTAATACAGGCATTCAGATTAGTGCTAGTTGTGTAGATGCTAATGGAAAAGCTCTTCCTGTAAGTCTTAATTCTGATGGCCTTCCAACAGGTGGTTCTTATATGGTGTTTAAGCCTATTGTGAATGGTTTACTTGAAATTGATGCACGCTATTTCCAGAGACAGAAGTTTGTGATTGTTAATCGTGATACTAAAGAAGTTGTTAATTACTATATATCTTCAGCTGGTGCAGAATCTGGTAATCAAACTTTCTATACACCTCTGAAGGCAGGTCAACGCTATTATTTCTATAATGCAGGTAGTAGCACAGATAAATGGCCACTGAATATCCATGGATTTAAGTTTATCCCAGTATTCCTTCAGTCTGTAGGTAGTAATATGTGGCCTGCAGCAGGAAGTTCTATCAAGGGTGTTGAAGTTTATAATAATGCTTCAAACGTACCAACTCTGTTAAGTGGTCAGCATGAGGATGTATCTTATAGCTCAAGTAACAGTAATGTGATTTCTGTTGATTCTAAAACTGGAGCATTGACATTTAAAACTGATGGTAATGTTACTATTTCAGCTGCTGTTTCTCATGGAGGTTATACTTCTTGTACAACAGCTAATATAAAATATGAAAAATCTACTTTCAAATTCATGCAAGAGTCTGCTACGGTAGCTCTTAATGAAAAGAATCTTTTTGTAGAGCCAAAGTTGAACTATAACGTAGATGGAGTAAAATACACAAGTAGTGATAAGAATGTAGCAACAGTAAATTCAGGATCAGGAAATGTTACTCCTTATTCTGTAGGTACAACAACCATTAAAGCAGATGCTAATGATAATCCATACTTTACAGGTACTGCTACTTATGCTTTGGAAGTAGTGCCTGCTGCGCCAGTATTTAATGTTATAAATTCAGAGATAGAGCTTCCTGTAGGTACTGCTGGATGGAATATTGTTGCTAATAATATTAATGTGACAAATCCTACTGAGATCTATCATGATAAAAATACTTATAAGTATTATATTGAATCGCAACAAGCTACTTGGCTTGCTGCTAATTTCTATTCTTTTGAAAGCTCAGATGGTACTGTTGCTCGAGTAAATAAGAATGGTGGTATTGATACCTATCTACCTGGTACTTGTACTATTACAGTAAAGATGGATAGGGCCAAGGATAAGGATGGTAAGGATATGTCAACTGCTACAAGAACATTCAAACTTATTGTGCCATTGATCAAATATGATTTGAGTAATATTACTTATAATGTTTGGGACTTTACAGGTGGATTTACCCAGGATGATATTAATATTTTGAAAGGCAACAGATGGATATCTAATGGTGATGGTAGTTATTCATTTAAAGCTACTTCTGATAATACTCATAATATGACAGATAGCTATCATAATATACCTACATCATTGACTGGTGGATTGTTCTTCCAGCCATTTAATTCAACATCAAAGACATACGGAAAGTTGACTTTCAACAAGCAGTCAAGTTTTGATGATAGTTTTGGTAAATATAGAATCTCTTTGGATAAGCCAAATGCAACATTCTTAGGGGTAAGAAACATCAAATATGGCCAGACGGTTGCTTTCATTACCGATAATCATGGTATGGTTAAGAATAACCAAGATGTTTGGGAAGGCGATTGGTTACAGAATGCATCCGATTTGAATGCTATGCAGCCTGCTGATATTATATTCCCTAAGGATTATAAAGATCCTCAAGATCCTGATGGAACTAAATATCAGCATAATAGATGTACCAATGTATTCTTGGCTAAAACGAATGCAGAGCAGCAGCCAGACTTAGGTGTTGAGGCAGATAACCAGGCTGTAAATATCCGCTCTGTCATTCAGGGTTATCCTGCAGCTTATGGTTTCTTGAATATCGGTGCAGGTAAGGCATCTGCTGATAATGCTCCAACTTATGGATATGCTACTGTTTGTAGCCGATTGAATATCTCTTTGGAGGGTCAGACTGCTGTAAAGGCTTATATTTGCGACTATTATGGCTATAAGAATAATAAGGTTCACATGCAGCAGATTAAGAATATTCCTGCTAATACGGCTGTATTCCTGAAGGGATATGCAAGAGATATCTATTGTCTTTATGTTAATGCAGGTAATGCGCCTGTAGATGCGGGTGTAGATGATGAGGTTCTTGCTTCTAATAAGTTGATTCCTTGTATCTATGATACTCAGGTGGATCCTGTTCAGACTATCAATGGTGAAAAGTATTACACCTTTGGACTTTACAATAGCAAGTTCCTTCGTTATGGTAGTTCTGGAACAGTCCCTGGCGGTAGATGCTATCTCCGTTTGAATGAGGAGGAATTCAATGATCTGGTTAGAGATTATGAGCCTGGAGGCGAAACCAATCTCGCTAAGAATATGACAATTGTATTCGAGGATTTACCAATGGAGGATGATAATACCACAGGCATTACAGATATTGAGGAGCAGGATAATACAACCTCACAGGATAATGGTTATTATACATTGAATGGTATTAAGATAGCTAAGCCAACCAAGTCTGGTATCTATATCCACAATGGTAAAAAGTATATTGTAAAGTAGTTAATAATCGCATGAACATGACAATGAAATATATCAAACCCAAAATAGAGATTATTAGGATAAAGGAGAAATCGAACTTGATGGGAACTTCTAATAGAGAAGGAGCAGTTGAAGTTGATCCTCGTGATGCAATGGATACAGGTCTATCTAATAGTAAAGGAAATACTCCCACATGGTCAGAAGGCGTAAACACCTGGGATGCCTGGGAGGAATAAGATATTTGATTTTAGGTAAGTAATAAAACAAGTCAGGGGGGATGGGCAGTGATGCTAGTTCCCTCTTTTTTCTACCATATTTTCGAGTTATCCCATTTTTTTCAAAGCGATCCCGTTTTATTTTAAGCGATGCCATTTTTATAGGATAACCTCAAAAAATAGTGCAATATTTGAGGTTTTTGCCTTCTTCTACCTATAAAAAAATGGTATAATGATATATAAAAGAGGGATAATCCTCAAAATCTTCCAATAAGGACGTTTTGTAACCTGCTGAGTATCAGGTAACTATAAATCGCTATATTTTAGATAGTTAAACCATCTGTTTAGAGGAGCAAAACGGCCCATTTAGCACTTCAAAACAGGCCATTTAGTTATCCCAAATTGAATCTCAAATCTCAAATCTCAATTTCGGGAATTTTGGAGATTTCATGCTATATATTAATAGTAATTATTACACTTAATATTCTATTATACCCCCGAAATCCTAAAAATGAAATTGGGATTTGGGATTATCCCAAATTAGCAATCGATAACTACGATATTTTGCTAGTCGAATTATATTGGTTAGGGTTATCGGTGAGGACGTCGAATTTTATTGCCCTTCCAACAATGTTAAATATTCCCATCGAATGCATTTTTCGCAAACGTTTACGTTGTTTTTGATAAATATCGGATAGTACCCTATTCCTTTTTGAGCTATCTTTGCATTGATTCCTAAAATTTAATGTACAATGAACAAATTACTTTTAACCTTTGCAATGACGGCTCTGTCGTCGGCTTCTGTTATGGCACAAACCGTGCAGAAGGTGACTATCAATGGAGCTGAAGTTGGTAAGAACATCGCCTCTATCTCTATCGAAGGCGAAAATGCGAACATCATTTATGCTGATAAATCTACTCAGCTGGTCGATTTGGCCAACCTTTCCGTTAGTTTCGATTACTCCAAGGTAAACCCAACAACGGGTGTCTCTACCCTATCCTACTCTGCTTCCAAGGCCGATGGCGCTGCCTACGATCTTCAGGGAAAGCCTAAAGGAAAGGATTACAGGGGCGTTGTGATTAAGAATGGAAAGAAGTTTAACAAGAAAAAATAAGGAAGACGATGAAAACAAGATTATTCAATTTGATAGCTCTGTTCTTCCTTATCTCTATGGGATTGCAGGCTCAAACCGTTGAAACGCTCACAGCTGCCGATAAGAGCTTTCAGAAGGGTACCGAGAATTGCGGCTTTACTGCTATCGGCGATGCTAATTTGTCGAGCTCCGGCAATCTTAAAATGCCGAAGGGTGGCACTTGTGGCTTCACCATCCAGGCCAAGAAGAATAATATCACCAAAATCGAGTTCACTTGGGTGAAGGGAAATCCTTCTTCTACCGACTTCACCTGCAGCAAGGGTGCCTTTGCCTCGAATGTGTGGACGGGCGATGCTTCTTCCATCACCTTTATGAATGCCAGCTCCAGCGAGCTGAAAATCTCTCAGATGGTGGTATATTATGGCGCTACAGCTGCCGATCCTAGCGATACCCCTACTCCATCCGATGACCCTTCTCAGGGCGATACAAAGGCCCAGGATGTGGTGAATGGTGCTGTTTCGAAGAATGTGCTGGTAAACCAGATGGTGCTTTCACGCGATGCGGATGTGCTTTACTATAATTCATCTGATGTGAAGAAGGTGGCCGTAGATGATGCTTCAGGCATTATCACTATCACAACTTCTAAGGGTAATGATATCTTCTATCAGTCGGTGAAGAATTTGAGTTTCGCCAAGGCGATAGATGCCAGCGAGATTAAGAATGCCGAGGTGAAGATTAAGGAAGCTGCCGGATGGCTCGAGACTGTTTATGCTAAATGGGAACTCTCCGACAAGGCTACCAGCTATAAGGTGTATATCAAGGGCGGACAGTATGCCGATTATACTGAAGTTGACCATGAACTTATCCGCAAGTATGCCGATTATGGTCGTGTGGATGTTCCTGGCTTGAAGGCAGGCAGCTATTCTCTCAAGGTTGTTCCTGTAGCATCGGGTGTTGAAGGCAAGGCTAGCGAGATTTCCAATCTTGCTGTTCAGGCTCACGATAGAACTGGTTTCGCACATTGGGACTGGAAGAAGAAGGGCAACGATGGTATTGGTGCCTACAAAGATGATGGCTCTCTGAAAGAGGGTGCTAAGGTGCTCTATATCACTGCAAATAATGCCAAGACCATCTCCACAGAGGTGATTACTGGTAGTAAGAATAAGAAGGAAACCCTTACAGGTCTTCAAACCATTATCGAGGGCTACAAGAAGGGTCTCGACCCTACTCCACTCGACATCCGAATCATCGGAAAGCTCACCAAGGAAGATCTCGACAAGATTAACAGCTCAGCCGAGGGTCTCGAGATAAAAGGTGCTTCTGCCTATCAGCCAATGAATATCACCCTCGAGGGTATTGGCGAGGATGCCACCATCTGGGGCTTTGGTTTCCTTCTGCGCAATGTGGCAGGCGTTGAGATGCGAAATCTTGGTATTATGTGCTTTATGGATGATGGTGTCTCTATTGATACTAATAACAGCAATTTATGGATTCACAATCTCGATATCTTCTATGGAAGTACAGGTGGCGATAGCGATCAGGCGAAGGGTGATGGAAGTTTAGACCTCAAGGCAGACTCTAAGTACATTACCTGCTCTTACAATCGCTTCTGGGATAGCGGTAAGGCGAGTCTTTGCGGAATGACAAGCGAGAGTGGTCCTAACTGGATAACCTATCACCATAACTGGTTCGACCATGCCGATAGCCGTCTGCCAAGAATCCGCACAATGAGTGTGCATGTATTCAATAACTACTACGATAACATTGCCAAATATGGAGTGGGGGCTGCCCAAAGCAGTAATGCCTTTGTAGAGAACAATTATTTCTACAAGACAAAGCATCCTATGATGATTTCTCTTCAGGGTACGGATATAGCCAATGATCCTAAGGGAACATTCTCTGGCGAGAATGGTGGTATGATTAAGGCCTATAACAACTATATGGACAAGAGTATTGCCAATTTCCGCTATGTAACTTATGCTGAAAATAATGTAGAGTTTGATGCCTATGAAGTTGCCAACCGAAATGATAAAGTTCCTGCAGATGTGAAAGCAAAGAAGGGTGGAAGAATTTATGACAATTGGGATACCGATAATACCCTTATGTACACTTCTACACCTGATGCACCAGAGTTGGTTCCTGGAATTGTAACAGGAAATTATGGAGCAGGCCGCATCAATCATGGAGATTTCGAGTGGACATTTGAGGATAATACAGGAAGTGATGCACATGACGCTGCATTAGACACTAAACTGAAAAGTGCACTAGTTAGTTATCAAACTACATTCCAAGGATTTTTCGAAAAGTAACAAATTCTTTTCTATTTGTTTAAGCCTGTCACTTTTGTGGCAGGCTTTTTCATTTGTCCACCTAAATTTTTTCATTTGTCCACCTCATGAATTGATTTTTTTTTGATATTTGCAGCATAAAAAATCACCGAATACGGTTAAAACATCTAGATTCAATTAAACAATAATTTAGAGCTAATCAGTAGATTTTATAAGGTATAATAATAGGACAGAGGTTGTATTAATTTAACGTTAATAAGAAATGGAGAGTTCTCCGTGAGGAGACTTCCATTTTCTTCAAGATCTCTCCTATGTCGATTGTAAGTAATGTAATGAATGAATGCGAATGTTGTATGTAGAATTAGTTTCATTTGAACTTTTTGACATTGAACTTTTAACAAGGAAATTGGGCATTGATCGACTGATCAGTGCCTTTTTCTTTTTTTAGACCTTTAAATTTTGATTTCCGGCTTTATTTTGCTAATTTTGTATGCTTTAATAAAAACAACTATGGCAATAGACAAAGATACCAAGGGATTAACCCCAATGATGAAACAGTTTTTCGAGATGAAAGCTCAGCATCCCGATGCTTTGATGCTGTTTCGTTGTGGCGACTTCTATGAAACTTATTGCGAGGATGCTATCGAGGCTTCCCGCATTTTGGGTATTACGCTTACAAGGCGTAATAACGGAGGCAATGTAGGAGGTGCCGAGATGGCAGGTTTCCCTCATCATGCCCTGGATACTTTTCTGCCTAAGCTGATTCGCGCTGGCAAACGTGTGGCTATCTGCGACCAGTTGGAAGATCCAAAGAAGAAGCGTGAGGCGATAAAGGGCAAAAAAGGCCTTTCGGCTATGGACAAGATGGTGAAACGTGGTATCACTGAGCTGGTTACGCCTGGTGTCGCCATGAGCGATAATGTGCTCAATTATAAGGAGAATAACTTCCTTGCAGCTGTTCACTTCGGAAAGGGGGCTTGTGGTATTTCTTTCCTTGATATTTCTACGGGTGAGTTCCTGACAGGGGAGGGCACCTTCGATTATGTGGAGAAACTCATCGGCAACTTCTCGCCTAAGGAGGTACTTTTCGACCGTGCAAGGAAAGCGGATTTCGAGAAGTATTTCGGTACTCGACTTTGTACTTTCGAATTGGATGACTGGGTATTTACCGATCAGACTGCCCGTCAGAAGTTGTTGAAGCACTTTGGCACTAAGAACCTGAAGGGTTTTGGTGTGGAGCATCTCAAGAATGGTATCATCGCAAGTGGTGCCATTATGCAATATCTCGAAATTACTCAGCATACGCATATCTCGCATATCACTTCGCTTGCTAGAATTGAGGAGGAGAAGTATGTGCGTATGGATAACTTCACTATTCGAAGTCTGGAGCTTATTGCTCCAATGAACGAAGAGGGAACTAGTCTGCTGAATGTTGTCGATAGAACGGTTACGCCAATGGGAAGCCGTATGCTTCGTCGTTGGTTGGTATTCCCTCTGAAGGATGTGAAGCCTATCAATCGTCGACTGGATATCGTGGAATACTTCTTCAAGGAGCCTGAGTTCCGCGAGTTGATGGATGAGCAGCTGCATCGCATTGGCGACCTCGAGCGTATTATCTCGAAGGTGGCAGTGGGTAGAGTATCGCCTCGAGAGGTGGTTCAGCTCAAGATAGCTCTCGAAGCCATTCATCCAATCAAGACTTCCTGTCTTTATGCCAAGAATGATGCCTTGAAGCGGATAGGGGAGCAGCTCAATCTCTGCGAGAGCTTGAAGGAGCGCATTGCCAAGGAGATTCAGAACGATCCACCACAGTTGGTGAACAAGGGCGATGTGATAGCTGATGGCTATAGCGAGGAACTCGATGAACTTAGAAACATCAGCCGTAATGGCAAGGATTATCTGATGAAAATTCAGGAACAGGAGATCGAGAAAACAGGTATCTCCAGCTTGAAAATCGGCTATAATAATGTATTCGGCTACTATCTCGAAGTGCGCAATACCTATAAGGACAAGGTGCCTGAGGGATGGATTAGAAAGCAGACGCTGGCACAGGCTGAGCGCTATATCACGCAGGAACTGAAGGAATATGAGGAGAAAATCCTTGGTGCAGATGAGAAGATTCTTGCCTTGGAAACTCGTCTCTTTGGGGAGCTTATCCAGGATATGCAGGAGTTTATTCCTCAGATTCAGATCAATGCCAATCTTTTGGCAAATCTCGACTGCTTGCTGAGTTTTGCAAAGACATCGCAGGAACATCGCTATGTTCGTCCGGTTGTGGATGATAGCGAGGTGATAGACATCAAGAAAGGCCGCCATCCGGTTATTGAAACTCAATTGCCGATAGGGGAGAAGTATGTTCCAAATGATGTGGAACTTGATACAGAGAAACAGCAGGTGATGATGATTACAGGTCCAAATATGGCCGGTAAATCGGCTCTGCTGCGTCAAACGGCCTTGATAGTACTCTTGGGTCAGGTAGGTTGTTTTGTGCCTGCAGAGAGCGCTAGAATCGGTCTGGTGGATAAAATTTTCACTAGAGTAGGAGCTTCGGATAATATCTCGCTGGGTGAGTCTACCTTTATGGTTGAGATGACAGAGGCTTCCAATATTCTCAATAACGTTACTCAGAAGTCGTTGGTGCTCTTTGATGAGCTGGGTAGAGGTACTTCTACCTATGATGGTATTTCAATTGCATGGGCGATTGTGGAGTATCTTCACGAGAATGGAAAGTCAAGAGCTCGTACACTCTTCGCCACCCATTATCACGAGTTGAATGAGATGGAGAAGAACTTCCCTAGAATTAAGAATTATAATGTGAGTGTGAAGGAGGTTGACGGTAAGGTTATCTTCCTGAGAAAACTCGAAAGAGGAGGTTCTGAGCACTCTTTTGGTATTCATGTAGCCGAAATCGCAGGTATGCCAAGAAGCATTGTGAAGCGTGCTAATGTCATCCTTAAACAATTGGAGGAGGACAATGCTGGGGTAGGAAGTGCAGGAAAGCCAATTACTTCGAAAATCGATAATAGTCAGGATGGTATGCAACTGAGTTTCTTCCAGTTGGATGATCCTATCTTGACGCAGATTCGAGATGAGATATTGGAATTGGATGTGAATAACCTCACACCAGTGGAGGCTTTGAATAAGTTAAATGATATCAAGACAATATTAAGGGGGAAATAAATTCCCCCTTTTTTATTTATTAATTTCTTTCTTAGAAACAGAATAGGCATGCCAGATACTTGCCAAACCAATAAGAATGAATGGAATAGAGAGAATCTGTCCCATATCGATTGGTAAATTAGCCTCTGAAGCCACCTGAATTTCCTTGGCATATTCTACAAAGAAGCGGAAAGTGAAGATGAGTGTGAGGCATAATCCGAAATAAAGGCCATTTCCTACGCTCTGAGGGCCTTTCTTCTTGTAGATCGAGTAGATGAACGCAAAGATGCAGATATAGGCTATAGCCTCATATAATTGGCCTGGATGGCGTGGTAGTGCATCATCTCTCAAGAAGATGAAAGCCCAAGGCACATCAGTTACCTTACCGATGATCTCGCTATTCATCAGGTTTCCCAATCGGATAAAGCAGGCGGTAATACCAGATATAATACCCATATTATCGAGCAATACCCAACCGTTTACCTTATACTTGCGACAATAGAGTGCAATGGAAATCAAAAGTCCGATTACACCTCCGTGAGAGGCAAGTCCTTGATAACCAGTAAACTTCCAGCTACCATCGTCGAAAATATGGATAGGTACTACAATTTCAAACATTGTCTTTGCATTCTGCAGCCATACTTCTGGCTCATAGAATAAGCAATGTCCTAATCGAGCTCCTACCAGAATCGCAATGAAAGGATAAAGGAAAAGAGGTTCAAATTTCTCATCAGGAATACCCTGTTCCTTATAGAGCTTCTGCATATAGACGTATCCCAAAGCCAGACCGATAATCCAGCAGATGGCATACCATCGGATGGCAAGCGGACCCAAATGAAAGAGAATTGGGTCCGGATTCCAGGTTATGTAGTTTAAAAAATGTTCCATTTTTAGACGTTGAATCTAAAATGCATGATGTCACCATCCTGCACAACATACTCCTTGCCTTCGATACCCAGCTTACCAGCCTCGCGAATAGCAGCCTCAGAGCCATACTGGATGTAATCCTCGTACTTGATGACCTCGGCACGAATGAAACCCTTCTCGAAATCGGTGTGGATAACACCTGCACACTGAGGGGCTTTCCATCCCTTGTGGAAGGTCCAAGCCTTTACTTCCATCTCACCAGCGGTGAT
>REGX01263671.1_pt1 | contig 11183 bp, 8 predicted proteins | sample 2276321 | NCBI WGS metagenome assembly REGX01 (sample SAMN08335021, study PRJNA423103) | bovine gut metagenome | biome: bovine gut metagenome; feature: rumen; material: feed digesta; isolation source: rumen digesta from from 15 high feed efficiency cows and 15 low feed... | host: Bos taurus ... | reverse complement strand
GCAGATAATATGCCACAAGGAAATACTTTTGCCAACAATTTCTCGAATTTTTGGTTTCATTTCCAGACAGGACTTAATCTGAGTGATACCCAAAGTGGCTATCGTCTCTATCCATTATCAATGTTGAATAGTGGTTGGCATGTAACTTCCCGCTACGAGAGCGAGCTTGAGTTTCTCGTATATGCAGCATGGCATGGAGAACAGATTGTCGAAATCCCAATCAGAGTATATTATCCACCTGAGAATAAGCGTGTGAGCAGTTTTCGACCAGTTCGTGACTTCATGCGAATAACGATACTGAATACGATTCTCACGACAGGAGCAATCTTCTATTATCTGCCTCATAGAGCTATTAGAAAGTGGAGGAACCGAAAATGAGTCGTTTCTTTTTACACATTTATGATTTCTTGAGCAAGCATCGTGTGCTAACAGCAGCGGGTTTGCTCTTGTTTTGCTGCATCCTTGTAGTAATGGCTCTTCGTGTGAATTATGAAGAGGATATTGCCAAATTCCTTCCTATGTCAAAAGACAAGCAGGAACTTGCTGATTTATCGAAGGCGGCTGAGAAACAGAGTAGAATTGCGATTTTATTCAGTGAGAAGGATTCTGCTGCTACCGCGAATACAGATTCGTTAGAAGAGGCTATGGAAGCGGTAGGTGAGCTGTTGGCTACTCTCCCTCAGATTAAGAATTTGCAGGTATCTGTCGATGAGAGTCAAATGGAGAAGGTGCTGGACCTCGCTTATCGCAATGCTCCATACCTTCTTACAGATAAAGATCAACGGCGAATTGAAAAACTGCTTGCAGACAGTAGTTATATCCGAGAGCAGTTAGAGAAAGATAAGCAGCAATTGATTGTTTCCAATGGTATGGCGATGACCACTTTGAAATATGATCCATTGCATCTTTTCGATCCATTGATGAAACGTTTGCAGAAGGCGAGTCCTGCTCAAACTTTCCAGATTATTGATGGCTATCTTTTCACGAAGGATGGTAAACATTCTATGATTACCTTCAATAGTCCTTATGGTTCTAGTGAAACACATAAGAATGCTGAATTGGCAGAAACACTGGATAGTGTACTTGCGAAGTCGGCAAAGCAATATCCTTCCCTAAGAATAACAGCTATCGGTGCTCCTTTGGTAGCAGTTACCAATGCTCAGCAGATAAAGACAGACTCTTTACTTGCATCGGGTGCAGCAGTGTTTCTTATCTTGGGATTATTGATATGGCACTATCGAAGAGTTCAGGATATCTTGTGGATAGGTATTTCCATAGCTTTTGGATGGTTGTTTGCCTTGGCAGGAATGTCACTTTTTAATGAGAGTGTTTCCATTATTGTTTTAGGTGTGGGTAGTGTTATCATCGGTATAGCAGTTAACTATCCGTTGCATTTCCTTGATCACATTCGAGAGGCTGTTGACAAACGGGATGCCCTCAATGAAATGGTACCACCTCTGTTGATTGGTAACATTACCACCGTTGCAGCATTTCTTTGTTTGATATTTCTGGATGCACAGGCTATGCGTGATTTGGGCTTGTTTGGAGGTATGATGCTGATAGGAACTATTCTGTTTGTTCTTATCTTCCTTCCTGTATTTGCTTCTATCCCGAAGAATAGGTCTGCGGTTCATAGTATCTCCTTCTTTCCAGAAAGCTGGATGTCGGGTAGATTGTCATTCCTCAAGGGATTGAGATCGAAGACACCAGTATTCATCTCTGTATGCGTGATCACCCTTGTGCTGGGATATTTTTCTTTGCAGACTTCCTTCGATAGCAATTTGCAGCATATCAACTATATGACTGCTGAACAGAAGGAAGATATGGCGATTATGACAGGTGGTGAGGCAATAAAGTCGACACCTTTTATCGAGAAGAAAGCATCTTATGAATATGGATTAAAATGGAGTGAGGAAATGCAGGCTGAATTTGATCGCCAAGTGGGCCGTTTAGGCTTCTCAAATGCGGCATTTGAGCCTTTTAAATCAATCGTTTCCAATTCACATCCTCTAACTAAGAAATACGAAGACTTCCAACCCATTCTAAATGAATTGGAAACGCCTGATACCAAGTCGGCAGCAACTCAATTAGTTGAAGTTCTCAATGATAGTTTCAACTATGTGGGTTTTGTATGTGGATTTGTGGTCTTCTTCTTCCTGTGGGTATCCTTCCGTAGAATCGAACTGTCTTTGATGTCATTTCTTCCATTGGCAGTTTCTTGGATTTGGATTTTGGGCTTGATGGAACTCTTCGGAGTTCAGTTCAATATAGTGAACATCATTCTAGCTACATTCATATTCGGACAAGGCGATGATTATACCATTTTCATTACAGAAGGTCTCTTGTATGAATACACTACAGGAAAGAAACGACTCGACAGTTATAAGAAGAGTGTGATGATGTCTGCTGTTCTGATGTTTATTGGTATAGGAAGTTTAGTTTTTGCAAGTCATCCTGCCTTGAAATCATTAGGAGCAGTAACCGTTATTGGTATGGCAACCGTTGTGTTGATGGCTTATTATCTACCACCTTTAGTGTTCAAGTGGCTGGTAAGGGGAAGAGACTCACATTTCACGAAAGAAGATATCCCTTATCCATTGCCATTAACTATTAAGCGATTTGTCTATTCGTTAGGAGCAATGATATTCTTTCTCTGTATGATGTATCTCTTTGTATTGCCATATACATGGTTCTATTTCCATTTCGGAAAGGTGACAGAAGAACGAAAGGTTCGCTATCATGCACTTATTCAGTTTATGAGTAGATGGACAATCAACCATGTACCTGGAGTAAAGATGATAATGGAAAATCGGGTAGGAGAGACTTTCGACAAACCTGCTATTGTAGTTTGCAATCATCAGAGTCATCTTGATATTATGTGTCTGCTGATGCTCACCCCGAAGATAATTTTCCTAACCAATGACTGGGTGTGGCATAATCCTTTCTATGGTGGGGTAATTCATCATGCTGAATATCTACCTGTAAGTGATGGTATTGCTGCTAATGTGGATAAATTACGTGATCTCTACAATAGAGGTTATAGCATCTGTATATTCCCAGAGGGAACTCGAAGTGTCACCAATCAGATATTACGATTCCACAAGGGACCTTTCTACCTTGCACAGCAATTAGGTGCAGATGTACTGCCAGTCTTCATTCATGGAGTGGGACATGTCTTGCCAAAGAAAGATTTCATGCTTCGTCAAGGAAGTATCTATGTAGAGGTGCAGAAACGTATCAAGTTATCAGAGATTATCAAGGAAGAGAAAGATAGTGATTTGGCTTTATTGCGAATCACCAATCAGATTCATCATTATTATAAAGAACATTATAAGGAAATTTGCGATCGAATAGAAACAGAAGAGTATATTGACAATTATCGCAAATTATCAGAATATTATCAGATGCAATGAAAGAAGTCGTCATCATAGGAAGTGGCCTTGGAGGTCTCTCGTGTGGAGTAGTACTAGCTAAAAATGGCTATCATGTTACCATCTTGGAACAGGATTTCCAACCAGGTGGCTGTCTACAGTGCTTTACCCGAAAAGGGGTGAAGTTTGAGACAGGTATGCATTTCATTGGATCTGCTGCCGTGGGACAAACCCTTCGTCGCCTGCTTGACTATCTAGAAGTAGATGTGAAACTCTCACAATTAGATAATGAGGCTTACGAGGTAATTTCCTTGAATGGAAAGCGATATCCTTTCGCAACAGGAAGAGAACGCTTTGTTGAGCGATTGAGTGAGTTGTTCCCAGACCAGAAATCAAATCTGGAGCAGTTCTGCGATGTTATCGAGGGAGTAGCAAGTGCTTCATCCCTTCATTCTCTGGAGCATACAGAGACTGATGCTGCAGTAAATACTCAGTATATGCTTAGAAGTATCAATGATGTTGTGGAGGAAGTAATCACAGACCCCGTACTTCGAAACGTCATTGTAGGTAATCTGCCACTGTATGCTGCAGAAAAAGACAAAACCCCATTCTCAACTTATGCATTTGTGATGGATTTCTATAATCAGAGTGCATGGAGAGTGGTAGGAGGTAGTGATCACATCGCAACCTCTTTGGTAGCAACTTTGAAGAAATATGGTTGCGAGGTGCTTACTCGAAAGAAAGTGACAAGCATAGATTGTGATGATAAGAAAGCTACAGGAGTGACTTGCAGTGATGGTAGTATTTTTAAGGCGGATATCGTTATCAGTGATGCTCATCCTGTAAGAACGATGGAACTGTGTTCTTCTTCAATGATCCGTCCTGCCTACCGAAAGAGAGTTGAGGCGATTCCAAATACAGTAGGAGGTTTTTCTGTTTATCTTCGATTCAAAGAGAATACTGTACCTTATATGAATTACAACTTCTATGGCTATCAGAAAGATACTCCATGGGATTGTGAGAAATATACTGAGACAACTTGGCCTGAGGGTTATCTCTATATGCATTTCTGCGATGAGGAAAAACAGCAGTATGCCCATAGTGGTGTCATCCTTTCCTATATGCAGATGAAAGATGTGGAGAAATGGAAGGGAACAAGTATTGGAAGAAGAGGTGCTGATTATGAGCAGTTCAAGAAGGAACATGCTGAACGCTTGTTGGATGCTTTGGAAAAGGAATTTCCTGGTATAAGAAACCAGATTGCTGAGTATTACACATCTACTCCGCTTACATATCTTGATTATACTGGTACAGTAGACGGAGGTATGTATGGTGTAGCGAAAGATATCAACCTTGGCCCAGCAGGACGTATACATCATCGTACAAAGGTACCGAATCTTTTACTTACAGGACAAAATATAAACAGCCATGGCATATTGGGAGTGCTGGTAGGAACAATCGTCACCTGTGGAGAACTGCTTACCAGTGAGAAAATAATGGAAGATGTTAAGAATGGAAAATAGAGTATATATAATAGGTGGTGGTCTAGGAGGCCTCTTTTCTGGAGCTTTACTCACGAAAGAAGGTTATAAGGTAACCGTTTTTGAGAAGAACCATATTATTGGAGGAGGACTTCAAACTTTTCGCCGTTATGGTACTGGTTTTGAAACAGGTATGCACATGTTGGGCGGCCTTCGTGAAGGACAGTCAATCAACAAGATATGTAAATACTTGGGAATCTTTGACAAACTAAAGATTCGTGACCTGGATGTTGATTGCATGGATCAGATTACCTATGCCAGCGACGGTAGGGTCTTGCGCATTCCAGAAGGTCGTGAAGCCTTCACCCACTATTTCCAGGAGCAATTTCCTGATGAGGCAGAAAATGTGAAAGCTTATGTGGATGCTTTATATGCAATGGTTGACCAGATAGATTTCTATTATCTTCGTACCACAAATGACCACATCTTTACTCATTCTGAATCTTTTTTCTGGCCTGCAGACCAATTTGTTGCTCATTATATCAAGGATGAGAAACTCCGTGATATTCTCGGATATATGAATCCAATGTATGGTGGATACGAAGGACACACACCAGCCTATATCCATGCTCTGATCAATGTTCTATATATTGATGGACCTTCCCGTTTTGAGGGAAATAGCCAGCAGATGGCTGATGCTCTGGCAGAAGTAATCCAAGTGGGTGGAGGAGAAGTGCTGAATAATAGCGAAGTAACGCATATCACCATTGAGGAGCGACAGGTAAAAGGCATTGAGGTCAATGGAAAAACTGTTGAGATTTCTCCAGAAGATGATATAAAGGTTGTTTGTAGTATTCATCCTGCAGCTTTATTGAAAATTACAGATGAGAAGGCTTTCCCTAAGTCCTACCGTACACGTATAACTGAAGCTCCAAATAGTTATAGTTCCTTCTGCGTATATGTGGTTTTCAAGCCAGAAACATTTCCATATATAAATCATGTGTGTTATTATCAGGATGATTACGGATATGTATGGAACTTTGACCAGTATGATGAAGACAACTTCCCTAGAGGGTTCCTTTATCTTACACCTGCCGAGGAAAATCAAGGAAAGTATGCCACTAAGCTCATCTGTAATTGTCCGATGACTATTGATGTTTGTGAAAAATGGGCAGATACAAAGTCGGGCCATAGAGGACCTGAATACGAAGCATGGTGCAGGAAGATTGCAGATAAGTTCATAGATAAACTAGAACAACTTTATCCAGGCTTCCGAGATAGCATAGCTCATATATTTACATCGTCACCATTGACAATTCGTGATTACTACAACGAACCAGATGGTGCACTTTATGGCATTCACAAGGATTGCGTCAATATCGCAGAGGGACAGGTTCCTGTATTTACCAAAGTTCGCAACCTATTTATGACGGGACAGAATGTGAATCTTCATGGCTTCTGTGGTGTTCCTTTGACAGCAATCAATACAACAGAGGCGATTGTGGGTATGAATAAAGTTACCAACAAAATTAACGAATTTAATGCACAGATTTAAAATAATATTATTATTTTTGCTCGCTGATTTGTCGCTAATGGCAGCTAGCAGAACTGATAGTACCGCCATCATAGTTTGTCCTGGAGGCAGCTATTGCTGGTTGAGCAAAAAAACTGAAGGAACGGAAGTTGCAGCATGGCTTCGCCAGAATGGTTATGCAGCCTACACCTTGTTCTATCCTACAGCTGGATGGGCTGGGTTTGCATGGCATACTCGTGCACTCTTCGGAGGAAATCAATATCCCGATCAGTTGGAGGCTTTTCGAGCAAAGATGCGTGAGGTCAGAGCGATGGGCTATAAGAAAGTAGGTGCGATTGGTTTTTCTGCAGGCGGACATCTTGTGCTGAATGCAGCTGAGGACTTGCAGATGCAGGCGGAGAAAATATCTCCAGACTTTGTGGCGCCAATGTATCCAGTTGTCACGATGACGCATCCAAGTGTGCATCGTAGAAGTAGACGAGGATTATTGGGAGAATACCGATGGCGCAATCAGAAGATGAGAGACAGCCTCTCGATGGAACTTCATGCGGATAGAATTCATTGCCCAGTCTTTTTGGTAAACTGTGAGGATGATCCGATTGTGAAAGAGCATAACTCAGAATTGATGGATAGTGCTATGACTGTCCATAAGGTACCGCATCATTTCAAGCAGTATAAGATCGGAGGACATGGTTTTGGAACAGATCCAACAAAGACTTCCAAAGAGGCTATTACATGGAAAGAAGATTTCCTTAAATGGTTAAGAGATGGAAAATTTTGACGATATTCGTCCATATTATGACAGCGAGATTCCTGCAGCAATGAGTCGCATTGCTGTCAGTGAGGCTTTCCCCTTGATTTCTACCTGGATTTATCCAAATAGAAACCTGGAGGAAATACGAGAAATGGTTAGAGGTTTCAAGAAAATTCAAGACTTCCAGTTTGAGGTGATGGTGCAGGTAAACCGACAGGTTATCGAACGCACGATGACAGATTTCAGCTATAGTGGTCTGGAGAATATTGCAGTTGACAAGCCTTATCTTTATGTTAGCAATCACCGCGATATTATGTTGGATGCTTCACTGCTTCAGTACATCCTCTTCAAGTTGGGCAGAGATACTTCGGAAATTACTTTTGGCGCAAATTTGATGAGTCCAGGTTTAGTAACTGATATAGGCAAGTCAAATAAAATGTTTCGTGTAGAACGTGCTGGAAGTGGTAATATCCGCGATTTCTATGTGAAAAGCAAGCATCTGAGCGACTATATCCGTCATGCTGTTGTGGATCTTCAGCATAGTGTATGGATTGCTCAGCGCAATGGTAGAACCAAGGATGGAAATGACAAAACAGACCAAGGCATCATCAAGATGTTCGGTATGAGTCTTCCAGAGGATAAGATAAAAGGACTTTCCGATTTGCATATTCTCCCAGTAAGTATCAGCTATGAATGGGAGAGTTGTGATATTCTTAAGGCCATAGAGCTTTATGAGAGCCGTCATGGAAAGTATATCAAAAAGCCTGGCGAGGACCTTACCAGCATCCTAACGGGTATCACTCAACCAAAGGGAAAGGTACATATTGCTTTCTGTAAGGAGATAACTGAGGTAGAACTCCGTAAGTACGAGAATTGTACTTGCAATGAATTTCACAAGAAGGTGGCTCAACTTTTGGATGAGCGTATTCATGCAGCCTATGTGTTAACTCCAAATAACTACATTGCCCATGATTTGAGATATGGACAGACGAAGTATGTGGAGTATTATACTGAAGAACAAAAGCAGATTTTCTTGAACTATATGTCACAGTTGGAGAAATATGATACTGCAGAAACAGATGTTCTTCGTGATATCTTTTTGGGCATTTATGCAAATCCTGTAGATAACAAATAGTTATCTATAGAATTTGCGATTGATTTTTCCATTATAGGTTCTGGCGATTTTGTCTGTTACCTCATAATAGAAAGGTACCTTATATCTCTCTAGTTTACTAGCAAGGTGGTTGGCAATTTTCTTCTTGTCAAGTAAACAATCTGCTTTCTGCACAATTAATAGTTTTGGCACCACTCCCATAATAGGATGTGTGGCAGCAATGCAAATACAGTCTTCGATTTCAGGGAGTTCCAATGCAATGCTTTCCACCTCGGTTGGTGCAACCTTCAAGCCACCTGTATTGATAACGTCATCCTCTCGTCCGAGCATGTGAATCATACCATCTTCGTCGATTCTTCCCATGTCGGAAGTATAGACTGTGTTGTCGTGCAGCACTTGTCTGGAGAGTTCCTTGTCACCAGCATAACCCATCATCAAGGTTTTGCCCTTGCAGGCTATTGTGCCCTTTGGAGTAATTTCAAAGTGAGAGTTCTTCATAGCCTTTCCAAGGCAACCTTCCATGCATCGTTTTTTACCTTCTACATTATAATTAAAGGTGGCGATAATGCCGGTTTCCGTAGAGGCATAAGTGTTATACATTCGGGTGGTAGGCAGAAGTTCACAAATTTTCAGCATGTCAGCATGCATCATTGGGGCAGCTCCAGTTTCAATGAAATCCAACTTGTGAGAATACTCTTTCAGGCGCTTTGCTCCCAACGTGCAGAGTATTCGGATATTGGCAGGGACCAGGAATGTTGCCAGTTTATCGCTAGGGTATTCTAGTGCGTTGAAGAAAGCATTCAAATCTTTCATTCCTTCCAGAATGAGAAGTGTCCCCCCCTGCATGATAATAGGAAAAACCTTTGATAGGCAGCCGATATGATTCAAAGGGCCGCAGATAATAAACACGGTGTCCTTATCAAATCCTTGGGCTAAGGAAAGGTTTTCCGCCTCAGCTATAATTGTACTGTGGCTGATGATAACTCCTTTCGATTTTCCTGTTGTGCCTGTTGTGAAAAGAATATCCGCAGCTCCTTCTGGTAATTCATCTTTTTCTGCGATAGACAGTATGTCTAGTTTTCGTTCCTCGGGAATCTGCTGTTCTAGAGGAACAGCAACAGCTCCTGCCAGGTGAATGGCAAAGTAGGTGATGAGAAAGTCGATGCTCTGAGTGGTAGGGAATATCACAGCTTTTCCCTTTTTGTGGGAAAAATCACGAGATCGCTGAAGAACTGCATTATACAATTCCTCATAAGTCATTGCTTGCTCACCACATATAGCAGCAACTTTACTGGAATACTTTTCTGCGTCAGTTCTTAGGAAGTCTTCCAGTATCATTCTTTTTCAGCAAGTTTTGCTTCCACCATCTTCACGATATTGTCAAGCGTCTTAAAATTCTTAGGTGTAGCATCTGTTGATTCCAGTTCTATACCATATTCACTCGACAACATCATCAGAATAGTTGTGATTCCCAGTGAGTCTAATTCACTGAAAAGAAAATCTGAATCAAAGTCAACAAGAGGAAGTGCCTCCTCCAACATCTCACGTATTTTTTCTTTCTTATCCATTATTTTGGTTAGTTTGGATGCAAAGTTACAAAAATATTTTCCTATCTTTGCATTCCGTTACGAAATAAATTTGATTTTGTTTTCGAAGAGATGATACAACTGATTGCAGATAATATTATTTCCCCTTTAGGCTTTACCTCAGAAGAGAATTATCAGGAGGTGAAAGCTGGTAATTCTTGTTTATGTCGTTATGAGGGTAAATGGGATGTCCCACAACCTTTTACGGCTTCCTTGTTTTCTGACGAGCAGTGGGGAACACTCCTGATAGATGGCTATTCACGCTACGAGAGTGTTCTGATTCATTCTATCTCAAAGGCGTTGAAGCAGACTTCGGTGGATATAACTTCTGATAGAGTGTTGATGGTTTTTTCTTCAACAAAGGGAAATATTGAGAATCAAGAGTCTGAACTTGGACAATCAGCCCGTAGGGTAGCTGATTATTTTCATCATGCTGCACAACCTATTACGGTTTGCAATGCCTGCATCTCTGGTCTTTCTGCCCAGATTATGGCAAAGAGAGCCTTGGAGGCAGGGCATTACGATTATGCAATTGTGGCTGGGGCTGAGGTTCAATCGAAGTTCATTGTGTCTGGTTTTCAGTCATTTAAGGCGGTGTCGGCCGACGAATGCCGTCCTTTTGATATCGAGCGTATTGGCTTGAATCTAGGCGAGGCTGCTGCCTGTGTTATTTACCAGCGATCAGAAGAATTTGATGGAAAGCATTGGAATGCAGTAAATGCTGCGATGCGTAATGATGCCTATCATATCTCTGCTCCGTCGAAGAATGGAGAGGGATGTTTCCTAACACTCCAACAAGTTTTGAAGAATGTTGATGTGAATGAACTCGCTTTCCTGAATGTTCATGGAACCTCTACAATGTATAATGATGAGATGGAAGCAAAAGCTATCAGTAGAGCAGGGCTTAGTGAAATTCCTGCGAATTCATTGAAGGGGTACTATGGACATACGATGGGTGCAGCTGGAATCTTGGAAGTTATCCTTTCAATGCATTCGCTTGATGACCATACTATTTTGGGAACTCGAGGCTTTGAAGAATTAGGGGTATCACAAAAAGTGAATATTTCCTCTGAAAACAGAAAAACAGATAAGTTTTCTTTCGTGAAAATGATATCAGGTTTTGGTGGATGTAACGCTTCTGTTTTCTTTAAAAAATGATATTATTTCTATAGTTTTTGATACATTTCTTGAAATTTTGAACAAAATTATTATGTAAATGTAACAAAACAAGAAAAATATTAGCGGATTTGTAATTTTTTCAAGAAAACCTTTGGTACAATAAAGGTTTTTATGTATATTTGCAAACAGAAAAATATTCTATTCGCATAAAATTCACACAAGAG
>REGX01054955.1_pt1 | contig 11206 bp, 16 predicted proteins | sample 2276321 | NCBI WGS metagenome assembly REGX01 (sample SAMN08335021, study PRJNA423103) | bovine gut metagenome | biome: bovine gut metagenome; feature: rumen; material: feed digesta; isolation source: rumen digesta from from 15 high feed efficiency cows and 15 low feed... | host: Bos taurus ... | reverse complement strand
TCTCGGCGCTTCTTTATACTCTATCATATATACGGTATCGGAGCGCACAGAGAGCCTATAAACGGTATCAATACGGCTGTTCCTGCTCACCCTGTCACGGTAGATATATCTGATACTGTCATTGGTGATGATGGTGCTGTCCTTCATATTGATGACATGCGGACGTATTATCAGTCTGTCGAAGAGCCGGAAGCTGTCCACAAAGTCCGTCTGTCGCTGCGTATATGCGCTGTCAATGCTCACATGTGCCTTCTCAACGCTCTTTGTTGAGCGGCAGGCTGTGGAACATGTGGACAATGCTATAAGAATGAAGAGCACCGCAAAGAAATTCGCTATTTTGTCCTCGGTATCCTCGCCCTTTATGGCCTCCCAAATATCGCGCCATATCCTCTCATCACGTTCCTTGACCTTCGCAAAGAACTCCTTCAGCTCCTTATTGTCCATAAGCACCCTATAAAAGTGTCCACAATCAGACTATCTCTATCTGTACGGCCTCCTGATGGCTGACTGCATAATTAATGCGGTCATTTAGGCTCGTATACCAAAACTTGCTGTTCAGCACCTTTCCCTTCGCCTTGTTCTCTCCGACGAGCAGACAGCCCTCCGTGTCGTCCGCAGTGTTACCGCTATGAATGCGTATGCCTGCGAAGCCCTTAACACCTGTCACCTCGGGCATCACCTTCTTGAACCTGTTGGAATAGGTTTCCAAAACAGTATAGGTGCCGGCAGGTATGGCAGTCTTGCCCTTTACCTTGATACCCGTTATCTGCCGCAATGTCATGCCCTGCGACAACCCTCTGTCCTTATCCTCGAGCGTATCACAGAAGTATACGCCGTTCACGTACATCTTACCTATCGTGTAGGTCTCTCTTTTGTAAGCTCTTACTACCTTTATCTTCATGCTTATTCGCTTTTATTCTCACTGTTCTTGAATGCCTCCTCAACGGCCTCGCCTACATCCTCGTTCTTCTTCTTTGCCAATGCGACAATCAGCGCTTTCAGGAAGCCTGCCAACGTGCGTTTCTCTACAGTCACACCTCTGAGATAAAAGAAATGTCCAAAGATGGACGCGAGCTCGCAAAAACATGCTATCGCCGCACCTACCCACGAGCCCCATGTGTGCTGTATGCCCAACGGCTCAAATACTGCCATTCCTATCGCACCTGCAAGCAACATCAATATAATATAGTCTGCAAGCTTGTTGAACGTCCTGCGTATGGCTCGTGACATTCTCCATTTGTAATGCTCCATCAAAACCTTGTTGCCTTGCCTGCACGCAAAACCGTATCTGACACGGCTCTCTCCCCAGCCATATCTGAAATCGGCTAAGACAAGCAGCAGTAAAAGCAACAATGCCCAACGCATATCTACGAGCATGGCAAATATCTCATTTGTGAAAAGCAAGAATGTCACGCTCCGTGTAGCTGTTCCAGCCGTAGAATTCAATAACAAAAAATTATCCATCTCAAATCTTAGCGTATTTGGACTTAACGTCCAGCGTTATATCATAATACTTGTCGGCCTCCGTCAGCTCTGTTATTATCATAAGCCGGAAGTATCTGAACGGATGTTCTGCTATGTAGTCCGCGTGCATACGTGACGACATGCCCACATAGTGCCATGTTCTGTTATCATTAGAACCCCAAACGAACAGCGTCTGCCTCCGTGCTGAGTCCGTCTGCTGGTCAAAACCGCCAATAGAACACATCGCGGCCGAATATGTCAGTGTACGTGTAAGTATCATGCCGCTGTACACCTTCCCGTTTTCATACGAATAAGGTCTGTCGAGCACCTTAACCTTTCCATCACATTCCTGCCAACACAGATAAGGATAACCGTTCAGCACTGCAAGCGGCATCTCAGCTGAGAACGTGCTCCATGCATCGTCCGTAATAGAATAGACATATATCTTTATATTCTCTCCCGGAGCGGAATGCGGTATCAGCAACAATCGGCCATTACAGTAATCGTAACGTACACTCGCATTCTTATAATAATAGTCTGGTTCCCTCAGATAAACAGTATCGCCAACGGCCTTATAATTTTGTTTTATATCTGCTATTCTGTTCAGCCTGTCAAGGCTAAAATAAGGGCCGTCCAATATATCGCTAAACGAAACTACATCAACTTCTGCAATCTTGTTAATGCCTCTCTTTGTGGCAAATACAACAGACTGGTCTATTTGGCAGATACTGTCAGCATTGTCACACACTTCACGGGAAATCGGCCGTACCGTTGAATAATTTCCGTCTGCTGCCACGCTGAGCGCCCATATCCCGTCTGACGTAAATGCCATCAACGGATACTGTCCGAACTGTCCCTGCGACAAAGCTCTTGTAGCCGTTGCCATTCCACGCACCGCTCCTGTTCCTACGGTAATAATACCTTCCGGCGGAAAATAAAAAGGATTATTCAAGCTGCTCGCATATATCTTACCCGGATAATGCACTGCTGCCCCCGTATCCATGTCCGGCCCAGTCACTGACAGACGGCAGTCCGCATAATCACCTTTTGCATCGCAAACATGAGGCGATACAGCTGTATGCATAGCGCCGTTAAGCTCCTTACATTCCCTCAAAGGGATTACAATCCAACCACCAGAGCCGACATTATTCGTATAATGCACATACATTTCATCTGCCCTCGCATCGGGATAAAAGACGGGTATATGCATAATATAATATTTCGTCGCAGGCGCGCTGCATTTAACGCTTTTGTATTGAAGGCCATCATCTGTCCTAACCCGTACAGTTATTTGGTCTATATTTACAAAAGAATTAAAATCATTATTAATACCTATTGTATTGTACTTCTCATTACCCCAGAGCTGGCCTGCATCAAAACCATCAAATAAATTCTCACGCACGTCAAACAAATGAAGCTTATGATTGTACGCATAACTGCCGCCGGCCTGCAACACATTATGCGTTTTATAGTCATCCTTCATCTGCTCAAATGTTGTCAGATTGACAAGAGACTGATGGCCCAAGTCTACATCTTTATAATCGCTCATTGCCTTCATTTCCTTCAAGTCTAAACTCGCAATCTTGAAGAAAGCAGGCTGGTTCTCAATGAACTCAGCATATTCCTTGTCTGTCATTGTTGGCAGATATGCTGACGTCATTGAATCTTGTGTCGGGGTACTGCGGTTGCCAAATATATACCCCCAAAGTCCCTTAAAAGTATTAGCATAATACGGATAAAAAAATTCTCCTCTATCCGTATATTCACGGCTTCTCGCCGGACCTATCGCTTTTATAATCTCACCTGTCTTATCACGTGTCAATGGCGGAGTAACGAATATATCTACACTTGTAATTATATCTTCCCAATTCTTCAACTGCGGAAGTACATTATTATCCTTTATAATATATTGTAATGCCACATTTCGCGGCTGATAAAAAAAAGTCAGCCAATCGCTTGTTATAGTCAGTGAATTGGTTTGTTTCTTGTCTGTGTATAAAATTATACCATCGCCGCTTTTTAAATAATATGCCGATTTATCCTTATTCCTAAGAATATTGAGATTCCAAACTTGGAAATTATCCGGCAGCAAAACTGGCTCGAAAATCGGTGCTGAGTGCATTATCATCGTACCATCATACATACGATAACAGTAACGGACAAAAAAATTCGCATAAAAATGCCCCTTGCTTGCTATAAGATTGTTCGTTCTGTTCAGCAAAGCCCAAACACTTTCCGTAACATCAGAGCGCTTCTCCGGCTTAATATTCTCATAGTCGGCCTCTCTGTCGCTGCCTATATCTTTAAACGGATTTTTTTCATCTTCAAAAACTTCGTAATAGTTCAACTGCGTTCCCTGCAAAGCCCATTCAGTTGGAAGCCCTTTCGGATTTTTCACTTCGATATTACCGTGTTCGTATTTTTCCGGGCCACAATCACGCAGCTTGAAATATAAGGTCAGAAACGGCGGTTTATTGCCAAGCCATTTATATTTGCCATCACGGTACAAACAATACCCGATAGTACCGTCTGCTTCGATAAAAACAAGTGTATTACCTATACTTTCTATTTTGTTTATCGAATCGGCGCCATGAAGAATGTCTCCCCCGAATTTTCCTGTTTTGTCGAACCATGCAAACGTATGCTGCCCCGTCTCCCTATGGCATATATAATGCGTATATACCGATGTTACATGAACGTATACAAGCCTCAACGGAGTACCGTCTTTGTCCAATAGAGCATGTTCAATGTCGGTACCAGTCAGGACAGTCGGCCGCAATGCTCCGCCATTGACTTCCACGCCATCACAGTATGCGAGCTCCCCGGGCTGCACATTCTGCTCGTCCCGTGCAAGCGACATGCCTTTAAACCTTATATTTTTCAGCATAACAAATATTATTTTCTCGGTTTCTCCTTCCAAAAGCGGAAATAATCATTGTTAATCCCCACGTCGCGTACGGGTACATATTCCCTTGTTACATAAAGCCTCGTTTTCTTCTGCAACGGATTGAGGCCATAGTCATACAGCATGTGCGCAGGCTGTACCCTTCCGTCAAAGCTAATCTCATAATGATGGCGGTAGAAAAACCAAAATTTCCTTTTCCGGACATGCTGAATAGTCGTTACATTCATCATCTTATATTCTGCCGGCACTATTGCCCATGAGCCGTCAATCGTATTGCCTTCCCCGTCCTCGGACTGCGTAATACGTACAAGCATACATACACCACTGACAAGCACCTTGGCAACATCTTTATGGACAAGCAGCACATGACGGCCTTTCCCGTCCGGTATGAAATCATGCACTCTGCCGTCCTTGTTTATTAACACGCAGTCAGACAGCATGTTCGCTCTGTACATATTAACGGATGTAGGCAGCGTGAACTTCTCATTACGCTGCCTGCATATCTTCTCTTCCTCGGCGAGCTTCCGGCCACCGGCAATCTTCGTTTTGTCTTTGTACGATGCATCGTTATAGACGATACGGTCTCTCTTCTCTGTATAATGTTTGCTCATTCTGCTATTCTGTATCTGTTAGTATTGCATACTACACCGCCGTTCTTCAACCTATTATACAACGGACACGGCAGCCCTCTCAAATAGAAGTCGCACAAATTGCAACGTGCCGGCACATTATCTGCCGAATCTGCCGTTATCCCCTGCAAATAGGCACGTCCGATATATCCTAACTCATCAGCGCTCTCACTTGCTCGCTCCAAATATGACACGGGCAACGCTGTGTCGGGCCAGCTTTTAAGCGCTTCTCGCTCCTTCCGTGACATCGGCCTGGCATAACAAACTCTACCGAATGTCCGGTACGGCTTCCAAGGCCTTATCGGCATAGCCTGCCGTATATTCGGCAATGGGTGATGAAAATATTCGCTTATAAGGCTTAACGCCAATATTATTTTTTTTATCATTTAGCGAAGTTACAATTTCGCTAAATAAAAAACTATATAAAAAGTGAAGTGCAGATACTTATGTTATCTTATTCTTGAAAATTCCGCTGTCTCTGATGTGGCCTCGTGAATGCTGTCACGCTGCATGACGGCCTTGTCTCTCTGCCATTCGGCCGTTGTCAGCCGTGTTTTCATCGAGCAGTACGAAAACGTGTTCACGGCTGCCATAAAAATGAACGTGCCAAGCACCGCAGTACACGGGCGTTGTCTTATTGCCCATACAATAAATTTATAGGCGTTTACCGCCGTATTAATAGCGAGCAGTGCAGTTATCCATGCGATGCGGCAAAGCCCCGTCAGAAACGATTTAAATGACGTTTTTATATATTCCGCCAGCTCCTTCCAAGTGTAGATTATTCTAACCTTCATAATTTTCTTTTTTTATTTATTTCACAAACTGTTCAACTTCGCTTTTAAAATCCTCAAACGAACGGCAGACAACGTATCTGTGCCCAAGCCGTTCCACGGCCTGCTGGAATGCCTTCTGATGCTCGCTCTGCCTGCCCTTCTGTGTCTTCATCTCTACGAACAGCACCTTTCCCGTGCCGACTATGATAAGGTCACTGACACCTGCGAGTACTCCGCTGCGTTTCATGTGCATGGCCTCTATGGCATTCCGGCTACCGCCATTGGGAATGGCGAAGCTAACAAGGTCCGGATGTGCAAGCCGTACCCATTGTATACAGGCCGTCTGTGTCTGCTCTTCTATGTGCCTCGGCTTGCTCCGTCCATTGCTTTGCAGTTTTTTCAGCTCCTCGTATTTCACGATATTCATAATAAATGGCACGGGCTGCGGCCAAACAACAAAAATTATAATGCGAAGATAATCAAAACAAAAAACCGCCTCCCGTGCCCGTATTAAAAAATATTGATGATAATAAAATAATTCAATGCTGTTCCGAGCAGTATCGCCACCGTATAGCGGATAACGTCGTCCCACTCGAATGCTTTCAGCCTACAGCGCCTGTACTGATAGTATTCCCTTGCTATCATGAACGGCTCTGTGATGATGCCGAACACACAAGCAAGCAGGAACATCCCAGCAAGCCCTATGAAGTTTCTTTTCTGTTCTCTGTTCACATCAGTTTGTTTAATTCTGTCAGCTCTTGGTTGAGCCGATTAATTTGATTCTGTACGTCAGCTTTGCGACTTGCTATAGCCCTTTCGGGCGTTTCAAAAATTTCGTGTTCCCCACTCCACATGAATGATTGCTTGACATCCAAGTCAAAGAACAATGCGCAGTGGTCACCCTTGGATACTCCTGCGAGTCTAAGCTTCGCTATGTGCCCGAACGTGCAGGAATACCACACAGAACCGAGCTCAGCTGTTTCAACTATAGTTTTTACTTTCATTCTGTGCCTCCTTTCTCTGCGTTGTCATTCTTCCGAGCTTCTGCCATCAGCCCGGCTGTTAAGAACCCGAAGAAAATTCCGAGGAGAAATGCGGCAAACGCAATTATTATTACTGTTGTTGTCATAATTATATTGTGTTTAAAGTTATGTTTTTCTGATTGTATATCCGTGGACTGTCCCGTTACGCTTTAAAGCGTCAGAAATCTGGTTTGCAGGAATATTCAAGTCGAGCGCACAGTCTTTTATGGACGGATATATTTTCCCAGTCTCAACAACCATTACGGGCTTTTTGCCATGTGCTTTGCCCCACTTGCTATTTGGGTCTGCGCACATTCTCTTTGACCGTTCGCTCGAACGCTTGCTTAGTTCATGCATCTTTTCCGGAGACGGCTTTTTGAAACCAACGTGATGATGCCCTTTGAGCAACCTCCCGTAGATGTCCCGGGAGCGTGGACGCTTGTTGTGATAGTCAGCCCATGGGACATAATCTTCCTCATAGAGCAAACGGTAGCCACGGCAAAAGGACTTCTGCTGGCAGGCTTGTATAATAGAGTGATAGTCTCTGAGCCCGAAATACTTTTGCGCTTCCCCAACGGACGGGAATTTCTTGCATATTGTTCCGTCCGGATTCAATGCAAGAACCGGCCTCGGTTGAAATCCTATATGCCCTTTTCCAATTTTCCGTCCCGTTATGCCCTTCGTTCCTTTGTTCCAAGGTATCAAACCTTTCTTGAAGCCGCCGCTGTTTGCTTTGTGTACAATTTCTTCCATCATTCCTCGCTTTCTTTTTTCGGTAAGCACTTGCGAAGTGCATCGAGATTGTTCAGCAAAACATAGAACAATTTGGGAATTTTCCTCATTTCTTCTGCACTTGCAAGGTGATAATGTCCTACAGGTGATGATGTATCGAAGGACACCGTCTTATCTTGGAGAAGGGTAAAATAAGTTTCAAAAGTATCGTTGCTTTTGAAACTTTTGAACACAGAGCAAAAGGGATAGTACTCATTAATGAGTATATCGCCCTCCTTCCACTGTCGCTGCGGAAGTTTAATCTCTTTGTAGTTGTCCATGATAATATTCGCAACTTCGGAACCAATAAGCACACAAGTAATTTTATTCTTGTGGCTTATAAAATAGATGCTGTCTTCGTCTTCGCCGGTTGCGTAACAGACTGTGTCACATTCATTGGTCGCTCTGAGTCCTTTGAGAATGTCTATAACTTCACTGCCACGACCTTTGCAGCCTCTGATGAATACCTTTTTCTCTTCTTCCATAACCGTATTCTTTATAGTTTATAATCAATGTTATGTCCTTTTGCGAACTGATTAATCTGTTCTCTCACCATACCGATGACGAGTTTTGCATTTGGTTGCGGTTTCCCCGTAGTGCCATAATATCTAAGGTCAATGATGTGCTTCCACTCTTGGACGGAATAAGTGTAGACAACCTTGGTGGCCGTGTCCAATGGGAGAACACCACGTGCGTCCTCGGGTCTCATGCCATCAGCTATCATCCATCTATAGAAAAACTCTGCTTCCTTAACAGCTTTTTCATAATGTATCTTGTTACCAATGTATCTGCTGTCAACATCATCCCACCACCAAGGCCTAACTATCTCTAAGCCGTCCTTTAGGGTGCAAAATCTTGTACTACGCTCTGCAATGGCATTTGGTGATACCCGGTTAAGCTCTCTCGACGTGCTTATCTGCGTAGTAATGCAGAAAGTAAGGCGGAAGAGATTGAACAGATGTGGAGTTGCTATAGCATATTCAAGGAATTCATTTGGCGATATTGGGGGAAAATCCAAAGTATGTTCATATCCATACTGTCTATTTGTCGAAACGTATTCGTACCCTTTTCCATCGTGTAGGGTATCTACGAACTCACTTTCTAAATCCGCTAAGGGAGGATTGAAAATCAACCATTTACCATAAACTGATGCATGTCTAAGCATAGATAGATGGCCTCTCTTGATAAGACCTTCTACCATCTTTTTATCAGCCTCTTGATTAGGTTCTTTGTATTCACGACCGTAGCATGTACGTGCGCATCGTGCTATGTGGCTCTCCGGTGAGATGTCAAGCTCACTAAGAAGCTCTACTCTTGGCTCTATTAGTTTCATATTTTCTTAACTTTAATGTTTCTTTCGTCTCCAATTGGGCTTCTGTGCTCAAAAGCGTTGTTTGTCCAATTGGACCTCTTTTCCGGGTCTTCCTCCAACCACAAGGCATGTTCGATTACTTTCTGCATATCGAAGAGGATGTCAGCTGTGTTGTCATAGTGGATGCCGTGGTTCTGACCATATTCTACTCCCCAACACAGTTTACGGAGTTTTTGCATCGCTTCCGTGACCTCGTACCGCATGTAGTGCCACTCGTCGCCGCCAATCTTTCCTTTTCCGTCGTCCTTATGTAGTTTCAAGAATGCATCTTCACAACACTCTTGAAGCGAGAAGGCAAGCTGGCCGATAATCAGACGGTCGGTCACCCTGCAAGCATAAGCAAGGAGTTTTAGCTGCCGCTCGTTGAGAGTGATAGCGTATTGTTTGTCGTTACTCATACTCATAGTCTTTTATTTCTTATTGTTTTTTATTTTCGCAATTGATTATTTGTTGACGCTTGCTTCTGCTTCTGCTCGTACTCTCTCCAAGGCAGAACGTTAATTGCCTTGTCTCCGATAAAATATCGTGCATATATGCCTATGAACTGCCGTTCTGCGTATTCCGCTAATGCTGCCGTCTTGTAAACGAGGCGTTGTTCGTAGAACGCATAAATACCACCGCTAAACGTGTACGATAGTGTAAAGCCGGAGAACGAACCGTTGGTGCTGTCGTCAAACAGGAAAAGCTGTTTTTCGTCTTTTTCATCGTCGCTCATATTGTCGATTTCGTTCTTCGAGTATAAATAAAGCCACGGAAGCCATCGTTCTTCTCCCATAACAAACTGCGGTTCCCACCCCTCATTTAGCGCTGCTGTGATGATTCTCAGCTTTAGGTATGTCAACAGGTCTGTACTTGTCTTCTTTGAGGTGTGACAATTGTACTCCTCTATGAGCTGTTGTGCCTTGCAATCACCACCAAGTCCTGCCCGTTGCGCCACTTCGTTTACTGCGTCGTAGAAAGTCTTGATGCGCTCTGTTACGTCCTTTGGCTCATTAGCCTTCTCTTCGTCTACGAGTTGGAGAATTCCCTGCTCGTTCCATACGGCCTTCTTCCCTTCCGGGATTTCAACCGTTACTGTTTTCTGTTTTGTCTCCATGTTTCTTATGTTTTTATTAAAATGTTGTTCCGTCAACGTCTCTAATCAGCACTCTCAGAGTTTCCATATCGCTCCTCCCATTCGTTGTAGAACTCGTTCAAATCTTCACGATATTCTCTTTCCTGCATGATGTCCTCCATCAATGCGCTGTTATTATTTGTTTCCATAATTCAGTCCTCCAATTTTATGACGTTATTATTTATATATTCCTTTGAAAAACTTGCTATTCTCACGAACCGCAAGTAAATTTTGTAATAATATGTGTCCCACGCCTGGAACATAAAACTAAAAACTATAAACTAATCAATGAGTAAAAAAAGCTATCGCCCACGGGGTCGGGCTCGAACCGACATCTCTCAACCGCTCTTCCCGGCTCATGCGGATTTATCCCCCAGCTGCCGTTGCCTCTTCCATTGAGGCTACCCGTGGTGAAGGCCGTCTGCCCTCACGGGTGAACAGCCATAAAAAGAAAACTTAAACAAAAACACTCTTTTTGTTACAAGGACGTGCGGCCCTCACGGGTGGCACGAACTGATTTTTAACACTATTATGACCTTAAAAATGAAAAAATATAATATAAAATGCTCTTATTGGTCACCTCCACACAGAAAAGAACTGTATCTTTGTTCCATCGGAAAGCTTTGTTGCGTAGACGGGCTGACGGCCGTCTATTATATGTGCGACATATAGAATGTCGCCTCGGTTAAGGCTTATGTTCTTGCGATTGCAAGGAACGCCAAGCTTAAGTGCCAAGTCCCCATTCCAAATAACACTTTCTACCTCGCCACAACGGACACGCTCCAACATTGGCTCCCATTCCTCTTTTTCAAGTGGGGTGATTGATACCAAAGATGCCTCGTCATTGGGCACCATCTTTAAACTAAAATCATTTCCTAAGTATTCCATGAACATGTTTGTTTATTATTTGTTTTGTTTGTTCTAAGTGAATTCGTTGACTGCCTCTACGGGCGTTTTTCTCATGTACTTCATATCTAATCAAAATTTGGTAACTCAATCTTGAAATAGTCCTCTATCAGCTTCTTGTAGTCAGGCTTATTATAGAATATACCACCCCCTAATTTCGCCTTCGCATAATCCCTTTGATTATCAAAGAAAGCGTTTGCGACAAAGTATTCGTACACGTCTGAGTATTGTTTCGCCAACTTGGATTCAG
>REGX01221036.1_pt1 | contig 11243 bp, 11 predicted proteins | sample 2276321 | NCBI WGS metagenome assembly REGX01 (sample SAMN08335021, study PRJNA423103) | bovine gut metagenome | biome: bovine gut metagenome; feature: rumen; material: feed digesta; isolation source: rumen digesta from from 15 high feed efficiency cows and 15 low feed... | host: Bos taurus ... | reverse complement strand
GTATTTGCAAGTTGTTTTATATCAACTACTTGTGTGTTAAACGGTAGAAAAGTGATGACGCAGATTCTGTAAAGGGTGCAGATGATGAAGTTTTAACGTATTTAACTTTTATAAACCACAAAAGGCGGATGTATGTGCATTTTTTGGGTGGCACACCAATATCAATACCACAGAAATTTACGGCGATGTGATGATTGAAATGAATTTGATGGTATTATCTATTTGGATGGCGCGGATGTAATATGTTGCGTAAAAAGCCAAAATACTACATTGATTTCATGAAAAAGACGACAAACAATGATTTTCTAGTCTCATTAATTCAAAATATTGGCAAAATATTTGGTTATTGCCGAAATTTTGCGTATCTTTGTCCCCACAAATGACATTTATAATGAAGAATTACAGTCAAGACATAATGGACTATGCTCTCTCGCATCCCCAATTCGGGTTGCATGAGCTATACTCATATCTTGACAAGGAAGGTAACAAGGATATATCCCACAAAACGGTTTCTTGGTATCTCACAAAATTAATAGAATCAGGAAAACTCCAAAGGGTGGCACATGGGAAGTATGATATAGGGGCAAAACAGCAATTCTTGATAATCCCTACAGATGAACAGTTTAGCCTGAATGAAGAGCTTAAACAGAAATGGCCGTTTGCCAACTTCTGTATATATAATGGTAGTGTCATCAGCCCTCTGCAGCATCATCTTTCAGCCAATAATATCACATACATAGAAACCGAGCGTGATGCCGTAACAGCTGTATTTAACCATTTGAGGGATGAGGGGAAAACCGCATATTTGCGCCCAACGCGCGAACTTATATATAATTATATAGACTTGTCACAGCCTTCCATATTCGTCAAGCCGCTTATTACAGAGTCACCCGTCCAAGAATGTAGTGGAATACTGGTTCCTACATTAGAAAAGCTTTTGGTGGATTTGCAGAAAGACAAAGATTTTTTCTACCTGCAAGAAGCTGAAGGCGTGAACATATTCCAAAACGCGCTATCACTCTACTCTATCAATGAAAGTCGCCTTTTGCGATATGCAAGTCGTCGTGGTATAAGAAAAGAAATAAAAACAATTATCCAAACCATCAACTCACATGATTAACAAAGAATGCTTCACCACTGAATGGATTGCCCAGAAATCCACAGAACTGCAATACAATGACAAGAACCTCATTGAAAAGGTCATCCGTGCTTTTTCTTTGCTCGAAATGCTGTCTGCATCCGGTTGCCCATTCCATTTCAAGGGTGGTACAAGTTTGATGCTTATTCTTGGCGGCGGTTCTCATCGTTTGTCTATCGATATCGACATCATGTGTCCACCTGGTACAAACATTGAAGACTATCTGAAGGACTATGCACAAAGCGGCTTCTTGGAGTATCAACTCGTGGAACGCCGTCAAGCAGGGAAGGATGTACCGAAAAGTCATTCCAAGTTCTTTTATCAAGTGGCATTCAAGGGACAATCTGATGTAACATCCTTCATCCTTCTGGATGTACTGTATGAGGATTGCCACTACCATAAAACAAATACCATAGACATCGTTAGCCCATTCATTAAACTGGATGGAGAGCCGCTGAAGGTTGTTGTGCCTTCTGTTGAGGACATCCTCGGTGATAAGCTGACTGCATTTGCGCCAGAGACAACGGGCATTCCGTATTATAAGAACGATAAACTCACCACTCTAGAGATTATCAAACAGCTATATGATGTGGGGCGACTCTTCGACAGAATGCAGGACATTGGCACTGTATCACAATCATTCAAGGCTATTGCAGATGTAGAACTAGGCTATCGAAACTTGGGACATGACTTGTCACAAATCTATGACGACATTCGACAAACGGCACTAAACATCAGTACAAGGGGCTTTGTTGACAAAGATAAGTTTGCTTTGCTACAAAAGGGTATCATCAACATCAAGCCTTTCATGTACAAGGGTGCTTACCGCATCGAAGAAGCCATTATTGATGCAGCAAAAGCCGCATACCTTGCCACACTGATAGAAACAGGTGGTGAAAACATTGAGCGATTCACTGATGCACAATTATCTGGGGATTTGCTGATAAAACATGTTTTAACAAGCAAATTGAACAAGTTGCGTATTGGTTTACCAGAAGCATATTTCTATTGGGCAAAGACAAGCCAGTTGATGAAATAAAATAAAATGGCGTTAGGCAATCAGGAAATATAGAAACGTGGATAATGACCACGGAGAAAAAAAATGAGAACCTCTGCCACGGCTTGGCGTACCCTTAGAGTAATTTTGCAGAAAAAACATAAAATATGATTAATAACGATAGAGGGCAAAGCCTGATTAGCAAGTACGTATGGGTGATAGAAACCATCTATCGCAGACGCAAGATTTCATTCAAAGAACTGAATGAACGGTGGCTTCGTGATACGGATATTAGTAGAGGTGTGGATATTCCAAAACGTACCTTTGATAACTGGCGTTATGTCATTTGGGACATGTTTGGAATCAGCATAGTCAATGAGAACCGTGGTGAGTACCGCTATTACATTGAGAACGAGGAAGACATTAGTAAAAATGGACTCCGTTCCTGGCTATACAACACATTCTGTGTCAGCAATGCTTTAGCGAATAGTCAGAGCATAAAAGACCGTATCATTCTTGAATATGTTCCTTCAGGGCAAAACTACTTGCAACCCATCATTGAGGCAATGAAGGAAAACCATGTGCTGAACATGACCTATCACAGTTATTGGAAAGACGAGGAAAACAACTTCGATGTGCAGCCATACTGTGTAAAACTGTTCCGTCAACGATGGTATCTGGTAGCACGTAGTACCTATTCATATTATTATAAGAAAGGGCCACGCATCTATTCCCTTGACCGCATCAAATATCTTCATGCTACAGAAGAGAAATTTGAAATGCCGAAGGATTGGACTGCCAATGACTTCTTTGATGGCTGCTTTGGCATCATTGCAGAACAGTCTGTCAAGATACAACCTGTAAAGTTGAAGGTCTCTGCAGGACAGGCAAACTATATCCGTGACCTGAAGATGCACGAGTCTCAGGAAGAAATAGAGCGAAACGAAGAATATAGCATCTTCACCTTCAATCTTCGTCCAGAGTTTGATTTCCAGCAGGAACTTCTTTGGAATGGCGAGGACGTGGAAGTGCTGGAACCTATTTGGCTTCGTAAAGAAATTGCCGGAAAGATTAAAAGAATGTGGAACAAATACAAAGAGGACAAATAAATGAAAGATTTTGCAGCAATAGATTTTGAGACAGCTAACAACGAGCGTTCTTCGGTTTGTTCCGTTGGAATCGTCATTGTACGAAATGGTGATATTGTAGATACTTTCTACTCGCTTATCCAACCAGAGCCAAACTATTATAACTACTGGTGCTCTCAGGTTCATGGTCTCTGTTATGAAGACACCAACGATGCCCCAGTATTCCCCGAAGTGTGGGCGCAGATAGAACCATTAATCCAGGGATTGCCTCTTGTGGCCCACAACAAGCCATTTGATGAAGGGTGTCTGAAGGCTGTGTTCCGTGTATATCAGATGGACTATCCTGACTATGAATTCTATGATACTCTTTGTGTTTCACGGCGAGTAATGCCAGAGCTTGAAAACCATCAGCTTCAGACAGTTGCTGCTGCCTGTGGTTATGAGCTAGAAAATCATCACCACGCACTTGCTGATGCAGAGGCATGTGCATGGATAGCAAGAGAAATATTGTAGATATATAATACTATATTTTACTAATAAATATGGATGATCTTTTAAAAAGCGTTAGAACAGTATTTTCAGAAGCCATTAATCATGGCAAACAATTTATTGTGCCTTCATATCAGCGTGGATATAAATGGAATAGAGAGAATGTTTTTAAGTTGCTTGATGATTTGAAGAGTTTTGAGAAAAGCAATATGGATAAGCCAAATTCTTTTTATTGCATTCAGAATATCACGATAGTACCTTTGGAGGACAAATCGGGTTGGAATGTCGTAGATGGACAGCAGCGTTTGACCACAATATACATATTGCTTTCATATCTTCGTAAGTTTAACTATTCTGATACGAATCTCGCGTTCTTTTCTAATCCTGACAGCCTGAAATATAATGTCAGAGAAGAAACTGGTAAATACTTAAAAGAAAATGTATTTACTGGCATCGTTTGGGATTCGGAAATTTTGCCCGACTCTGCAAAACTGAAAGACCAATGGTATATTCTTGATGTTGCTAAAGGCATCAAAGATTGGTTTGACCTGAAAGGAAACTCTTTACAAATTAAGACCTTCACTGACAGATTGATGCTAATCGTGAATAACATGGAAACTCCATCTGTTAGTGAAGAGGAGATTTTTGCAGGCTTGAATGGTGGCAAAGTAGATTTGGATGGTGCAGATTTGGTCAGAGCCGTATTGATTACAAGGTCTGCAAAAGAGAAATATTACGGGAGTTCTTCTGAAAAAGTAAAAGAGTTTAGAATGAGAATTGCTTTGGAACTTGACGAAATGAATCTTTGGTGGGCACAGAAAGAACAAAAAACATATTTTGAACAATTCCTGCCAGAAAACAAGCTAAAAGTCTCAAACTTTAAACACGCATCCTATCCAATAGGGCTACTATACAAACTATATTACTTGTTATACAGCAATGCAGAAGAAAGTTTTGGTATTGAGTTTTTTGAAAACGGAAGAGACTTTAACTTAAAATCTGATGATGACCATTGGGAACTGTATGAAACTCTAATTCATTTGCATCAAACTCTACAGATGTGGTTTACTGACCCATTGCTATATCACTGGATAGGATATATTATTTTCAGATTCAAAGGAGAAACATTTGAAATGACGCCAGATGAGAACAATGTTGAAAAGGAAGAAAAAGGTACTGTTAATTTCAAAATGATTTGGCAGCTCTGGGAATCTTCTAAAACAAAGAATGCCTTCCTTTACAGAATCATATCAATTATCCAAGCTTTGCTTTCTAAGGGAGATAGAGTTCTTGTTGAAGACATTAAAGATGTGAAGAAACAATGGTATGGCATGGATTCTACAGGTATTACCAATGTACTTGTTCTGATGGATGTTATTATCGTAACTGGACTTTACAGAGAAATGTGGAAAGATCAGGATGTGTTGAAGACTAAACTCCCAAAGTCCATTGCTGACATGAAACCTAGTAAAACTCGCTTGCCATCTGATTATTTCACCAAAAGCAAAGAGAATTTTGAACATATTCGTTCTTGTGCTCCGAATGAAGCGGAAGGAAAAGAAGTAAGAGACAAACATGAATGGATCTTATTTATAAAAATGGTTTATGGCGACAGTATAGAAGAGTCCGAAACCCAGCTAAAGAAAGCGCTGATAGAAATATTGGAAAGCTATCCCAACGAAGAATTAGATGATACAACCATCAAGAAACTCAATTTGAAGATGAACGAATTCGGACAGCATTCCATCGGTAACATGGCGTTACTCGATGAGCATGTCAACAAGAGTTATGGCAATGATCCGTTCCAAAAGAAAATCCAGCGTATCTTTAGTGAGTTCATGAAAAATGAATGGTATATCAGACCCTATACAATGACCGTTTTCGAATATAAAATCAAAGATGTTGACAGGGTATGGAGATGGACTCAACAGAATATCAAGGACAATGCCTTCAACATAGCAAACAATATTGAAATATTTCTAAATTTGAAACAATGATTGAACAATATACTATAGGGCAATTGCTTAACAAATATACACTCTTTGTTCCTGAAATACAAAGGGACTATGTGTGGGGGGCGGCTGAAAACTATAAGGAGGTACTTCTTCCTTTCCTTCAGGCATTGAATAGCAACCTGAAAGGAAATAAATCATATAATATAGGTTTTCTTTATTCCTATACACATTCAAAAGTAGAAAATTATGTTATCGACGGACAGCAAAGGTTTACGACAATTGTTCTCCTGCTTTATGTCTTGTCTGTTAGAGAGCATGTGGACTTTACACCATATCTTTGTGTTAAAGAACCTACCATGCGATTCACCTATAATGTGAGACCTCAGACAGAAACCTTTATGCGTCGCCTGTTTCAGTCAGGAAAAGTTTCAAAAGAGGAAATCGTCATACAAAATTGGTTCATGCCATCTTACTCTTCTGATACATCCATCACATCAATGGTGAATGCCGTAGATTTATTAAGTAATGCTTTGGACAATTTGTCGGAGATAAAATTTGACAAAGTACTCAACCAAGTGTGTTTTTGGTATTTCAATGTTGATGAAACATCACAAGGTGAAGAACTTTACATTACGATGAATAGCCGTGGCCAGAAATTGACAGAGTCTGAGCAAATAAAGCCACACCTGTTTGACAAATGGCAAAAAGAAAAAACACAGTCTGATGACAATACTGATTATGGTAAGCTTTGGGATACATGGGAGGAAAAATTCTATTCAAAAAAAGGTGAACATGGAATTTCCTCAGTTGACATCGCAATGAATACATTCCTAAGAGTTGTCTATGAAATGGAAGCAGAAAAAGAATGTAATGATGGTATACCTGCGAGAAATGAAATTCTATCCCTTCCGCTTATTGCTCGATACATGGAAGCAATGCTTGCTTACGCATCTAATGAATGGCCTAATTTATTAACTGAGGAGATAAAATACCGTCCTCAAAGGGTTCTGAAATCATTGATTGCGGAAGGCTTGAAACCAAACAAAACACCTGGAGATATTGGAAAGGTCGAAAGAGTTTTCAGAAACATAGTACAAAGAAGGAAGTATCACTATACTCATAAAGATGTACTTTCCTTCCTACATTCATATTCTAAATCATCAGAGTCGTTTTATGACTTTGTACTTCACTCTCAAAGTCCTATCTTTGACAAACATGAATTAGATAAGATCCAAATATATAAGTATTTTGAGAATACCCCTGATTTGCAAAAGCGAATTGAAGATGCTTTTGCTTCCGCAGAGGCAACAAATGTCTGGAGTGGTAACATATCTCCACTTATACGTTGGTCATTAAAAGACGAAACGAACCTATTCAGTATTGATATTGTTATCTTTGAAAAATATCTTAACAAGTTCAATTCTTTATTTGGAGACGATTGCTTGAATAAGGATATGGATGTCACACGCAGAGCTTTGCTCGCTAGTGAATTTCATGATTACCCAAGAATCTTTAGAGGACATACAAACACGTCATTTGCAAAGGAAAAAGAAGATTGGCATATCTTGTTTTTGGATGAAGAGAATGTCCCCAAACTCAAAGTATTTCTTGATCGTTATGAGAACGAATCTTCTTTGGTGCAACTCATCGAATCATTCCCTGCAGATAAGAATTACAGTGAATTCGTCCACATCCCTGAATTATTAGCATATTGCAAGGAGAAGAGAATACAATGGTGGTGGGATACAATATATCTTATAAGTGGGAGCACTGCCAATAGCTGGCATGCGAACATTCATACCTACAAGTATTTCCTAAGCAGAAAAAGTGTCCATATATTCGACAAGTGGAAAGAAATGGAATTTTATCACTTATCTAACTCCTGCTTATATATTAACCATAAAGAGCAAAACATTGCCATAGATGTTTTGTGGAATGGTGGCCCCAAAAACCGTCAAATGGCAATAGAAGTTTTTCAAAGAGATGAAACACCAAACAAGATTGAAAAATACCTGCACCCGATGCTTGGGCTTGAAGGTTTTTCTTGGAACCCGGATAAAGGACGCTATACATACTACTTTGATAGTACAGAAAACGAGCAAGAAGACTTCAAGCTTATGGATGCGAAATTCAAATCTGTTGTTGCATTTATAGATGAAACCATAACGATATAACGTCATTTTAGTATTATGAATAAACAAGAAATTGCGCAAGGCCTTTCACCATTTGTGATGATGGCTTTTGTAGATGCTCGAAATCTGGAAACAGGTTTCCTGACCCGTCATCGTATTAACAAGTTGACAAAAGAGCAAATAATGGGATTCTCTATGGAGACAGAGAAAATCATTAACCAACTCTCTCATCAACTGGAACAAGTTGCCGATGGTAATATCCCCACAGATTATGAATGTGGAACTTTATTTCAGTATGTATTTGACAAAGTTACGGAAGCCTTATACAAGTTACTGATGGGGAACGAAGTTGATACTCAATTTAATCTTAAAGAAGCTTTTGATTACCATGAGCCAGACCTGCCTGAGTATATCCAATTGAAGCTTACCAATGTAGTAGGTAAGATAGGATTAATTAATATGAAAATTCTTCATTATCTTGACGAGAATAATGCAAGGACAAATGATTATGATTCATGGCTTCCTGCTTACTTAATGGTAGCAGTAATAATTGCTATCCAATTTGCTCAGGAAATAGACCCTGATGATGATTCGGAAATGCAAGCATATTTGGATAATTAGATTCAATGAAATTCATTTCTAACGCTGACCACTACAAAGAAGTGCTTTCACGGGTGCAATCCGTGAAGCACATGCTTTGGATTGGTACTGCCGACATAAAAGACTTGTATGTAGAGGTGGTCAAAGAAAAGAAACCATTTCTGTCTCTCATTGCCCAACTTATTCGGCGTGGCGTGGAGGTAAGACTTGTTCATGCCAAAGAACCAGGTCCAAACTTTCGGGAGGACTTTGACAAGTACCCTGTTCTATACGACCGATTGGAGCGAGTCCTCTGTCCTCGTGTTCATTTCAAGATGCTTGTCTTTGACGGAAAAGAAGTATATATCGGTAGCGCAAACCTTACGGGTGCTGGTATTGGGATGAAAACCGATAACAAACGTAACTTTGAAGCTGGCATCTTGACAGATGAACCAGAAATCGTGGAACAGGCAATGAATCAGTTTGATGAAGTATGGATGGGAAAGCATTGCAAAACCTGTAAACGCAGAGAATATTGTTCTGATCCAATCGCATAATTTACATAGTATTTTGCATTTTTCTTTGACCTCTGCCACCAGTTGGCAGGGGTCTTTGTTTTCTTTGCATCAGAAATCTTATAATTATGGCTAAAATAGATTCATATGAGAAATTAAACGAACCAGGAATATGGTTTGTCTGTTCAGAAAAACCTGCTAATCAACTTAGCAGATATATATATGATTTGGCTTTTGAATTAGGATTGCCCATTGTGGTATATTCAAGTTCCACTAAGAAAGAAATACAAAACGAAGTTCTCGGCTTCATTAAAGCCAAATGTATTGAGGCTGCGTCAGACGAATTAGAAAGGAATTGGCTGGAACAAGAAATGATGGAGTACAATAATCATGGGTTCTTCTTTTATCCTGAAGAATTGAACGACTATGTCCCTAATGGTTCGTTTTGGACAAACTATGTCTTCTTTGATGAGTTTAAGATATTGTCATTCACCAATTCCTTTTCTAAGATATATTTGATAGAGAACTTGTCAGATATATGGTATAACAATGAATGTGATATATTCCAATCTTTACATTCAATAGAAAAAGAGGCAATTGAATATAAAAAGACAATAATAGTTTTTATATCATCTGCTAATTCACGCATAAATGAAACTTATATAAATAATCATCTGTTGTTAAACAAGTAATTATCCATAACATGACAGTTCAGGAAATTTTCAATAGTACAGCAGTACGAAGCGTTGAGGAACAGATTCTCGATCTCTACCACGAGACTGAAAGAAAACACTGGTGTAATGATGAAAACAAAAAAGCTATAAAAAGTTTGCTGGAAGTTAGAAGGCGGATTCTCAACAGTATGTTTGTTCTTGATGAACAGAACAAGCAACTATTGGCAGAGTTCAACGAAGCGATGAAACAGCAGCTGATAGAAATGCGTAAACGAGCCATAGACTTATACAATAGTGTTTATAAGCCAGACATGGGTGGCACTGTTGAAGTGGAAGGTAAGTGCTTCATGGGCTATGAATACTCAAAGATTCATCCTGTGCAATCCATGCGTGCCAAGAAAATGTGGGCTGTTCTTAATGGCTCCCTTGATGATTATATTTTTTTGTATTGTGAGGACGGAGTGAATAGTTTTTACATCAACAACTACGATCCTAAGATAGAGTCAGAGAATGAGCTTCTGTATCTGAATGAGGAATTGGATAACTGGAATGAAGGGCTTGACAGTGAAATGACAAAGGACATGCACCTTACATATGCTTTCCATAATCTGTTCAGTCATCTGGATTTTTCTATCTTCGACCTGCTTTGGGTCAGGGACTTCAACATTGAAATACATGTGGAGTACAACTACCATACTTATGAAAATGAAGAGTATGGTGACGATTTGGATTGGGAGAAATGTGACTATTGGGATTAAGTAACATTATTAAAAAAATAAGATATGGATTCTTCAGATTTTACAAGATTAGATTACAAAACTATCAATGGTTTTTTCCCAAAAGGACAATTGTCCATATTGGCAGCAGGACCGGGAGTGGGTAAAACAGTGTTTGCTACCCAAATTGCAAACCAGTTTTGCCGTCATGGAGAGAATACCCTATATTTCTGTTTGGAATACGACTCTAGGGTAATTATTAATCATTTGGATCCTGTTGGGAATGGCAATGTCAGATGCTGTATCACCGATATTCCTCGTATTTCATTAGAGGATATTCTACTTGCCATAAAGAAACGCTATTTCAATGTAATCATAATTGATTATGTTGAATTAATGGATTCCACCAAAACACTCGATGGGATAAATCGCGCTGAAGAACTTAGGGCAATTTGGATGTCACTGGATAAGATGGCGAAAGAGAATGATATAAGGATAATTGGAGTATCACAACTAATCCGTATTCGTATCGATGGTAGCGAAAAGGCATTGCCAGATGACTGCTTGAGTTACTTAGATAGAGAGTTCTTGACGAAAAGGATAAAGGTTCTTCATAGGGAAAGTTACTACTCTAACGATTCAAACAGTGAAGATTTAGAGCCTGTTTCAATTATAGAATATGTTTTTGATTCAAGTTATATAACAATACTTAGATACATATGACCTACAAAGAATTGCTTGATTCCGTCTCATTTGAAGAGATAGTACCATACATTGAGAAATATCATGGTGAAAAGGGGTGCCTTGCCTTGTATAAGATCCACTATGATATGCTGCGTCATCTGACTCCCAACCCAGAGGATTCTTATTATAAAAACGCCACTGTGAGTCACGGAGAGCCTGATGAGGATTGGCCGGAGCCTCATTTGACGGTGCATCATATTGAGGGACAGATATGGG
>REGX01441294.1_pt1 | contig 11292 bp, 5 predicted proteins | sample 2276321 | NCBI WGS metagenome assembly REGX01 (sample SAMN08335021, study PRJNA423103) | bovine gut metagenome | biome: bovine gut metagenome; feature: rumen; material: feed digesta; isolation source: rumen digesta from from 15 high feed efficiency cows and 15 low feed... | host: Bos taurus ... | reverse complement strand
TTCTTGATTTAAATCAAGTGGATGAGTGTAAATCTTACAATCTGAAAGCGTTTTTTGTGATAAATCGGATTTTTTATCCTGCTATGCAAATCATTCAGTTTGAGGCGGTTTTTAGAATTCTGACTATTTCGTGCCGTTTTTGAATTATTTTTTGTATCTTTGCATCAGCGAGTAAACAACGCTAATAACCTAAGGAAGTAATAACTTATCGCAAAAGGCGATTTAAGGCGAAAACAAAAAATTAAAATAGAATTTTAAACTATTAAGTATGAAAGGGAATTATCTGACAACTTTTATCGTTGCCTTATTTTTGACATGTACTGTTAATGCTCAGACTCCTAGTAAGATTTGGGATTTCACTGCTCTATTAAATGCGGCTGATGAAGATGATATCAACAAGGACAAGGAATATGCCGAGAACGACGGTATGACCGAAGTTGCTACTTGGTATCGTGTACCTCTTACAGATGCTCAAACTGGTGAATACAAGGGATTCAGATATGGTATCGGACGTGTATTGACTAAAGTTGCAAGAAATGATTTCGGCGAGTGGATTCAGCTCTATGCCAATGGACATGTGCTGGATTATACCAAGGGACTTTGGTTTGCTAAGTTTAACGGACCTATCAATGTGAAGTCTATCCGCATTGAGCCAGGTAACCGCATGAATATCAATGTATCTAAGATGGGCTTGAAGATCAAGGATCTGAAGGCTGGCGATAAAGTAAGAGTATTGTTTGCTACTGCCGGAAAGAATATCAAGGAAGGCAGATACTTTGAAATTACGAATGGTACATCAACTGAGGCTGACAGCAGTAGAATCACTTCTTTCGATTATTCTAAGGCTGTGCTCGGAGAGATTACCGTAACCAACGATGGCGACTTGCTGCTCAACGATTCTAAAGGCGTGTATATCTACAAGATATCTATCAATGCTGAACTGACTCTGCCTAAGGGTCTTGAACTGGAAGAGAAGAAGGTAGAAGAGCCTAAGCCTGAGGTGAAGGAAGAGCCTAAGGAGGAAGTAAAGGAGGTAAAGAAGCCTGCTACTAGAAGAGGCAGAAAGTCTTCAGTCAAGAAGACTACCACAACTACTACTGCTAAGCCAGCTGCAACCGCTAAGAAAAAGTAAAAGCAGAAATCAAGACTTTTTAGAGAATAAAAGTATAAGGGAATTATCTTTTAGAGAATAAAAGTATAAGAGAATAAAAGTATAAAAGCCATTACCAAAGAATCTTATATTCTAGGTATTTGGCTTTTATTCTTTTATACTTTAATACCATATACGACAATCGCTCCCCCCAAAACATAGCCTACAAAGCATTTGGCTTTTATTCTGAGCGAAGCGATTATTCTCTTATTCTCTTATTCAATATCGCCCACCTATAAATAATTCCAGAAAGGCTTATTTTCCAGCATTTCTCCCTCACTTGTGGGGGAGATAAAAGAGAGGGTATACCACGATCAAGTTTTATTTGCTAGTAATAATTAGCTTTGCTGCTTAATCTAGTGGCATACCCTCTCGGAATATCCCCCACAAAAGTGGGGTAAGTATCTTCCTATTATATAATAGGTGTATTAGAACTGATATACTGCAAAGGTATTGGCTGGAAGGGTAACCTTAAGCTGATTGCCCTCGATGGTAACAGTCTGCTCTACAGGCTTGATATTATCCTTATGCTCAATGCTGTTCTCAGCCTTTACATCGTCTGAACGGAGGATGATTACCTTTGCCTCCTTAGAAGTCTTAATACCTTTAAGATCGACTGTAATCTCTCGGCTAGCCTGATTGGCATTCACCAACTTCACATAATTCTTCTTGGCATCCTTATCGTATACGGCAGAGGCATAGAGACCATCCTCGCCTTTTACTGCCTTGCCGTTCTCGGTAATACTCAGCACATTAGTACCTTTGTAAGTACCATAGAGCATCTGCACATACCAGTTGGCCGAGCGAACAGTAGTAAGATTATTAAACCAGATAAGGTCTGGCTTCCACTGCCATCCATCGACATGAGCGAAAAGAGGAGCATAGGTAGCCTGATGCACTACATCGGCATTGCGCTCAAGACCAGTCATGAATGCTGCCTCTGAAAGAGCTGCCTCCCAGTTGTTGAACTCGCCTTCGCCATGAGCTGCATACTCGCCTGCAAATACCTTAGGCCCCTTACGGCTGTAATCATCATATCGGCCAGCATTATCGAGGAACCATTTAGGCTTCATATAGTAATGCTCATCAACGAGATCGATATTCATCTTGCGCATCTGCTCCCAGCCATAGTCGAAATCTTTACCGCTCGCAGATGGTCCACTTGTACCACATATCTTGATTTTAGGATACTTGGCGCGGATAGCAGTAACAAACTTCTCGAGACGCTCAGGGTATAATGGTCCCCACTGCTCATTACCTATACCAATCTGCTTGAGATTGAATGGCTTAGGATGACCCATATCGGCACGCACCTTGCCCCACTTGGTATTTACATCGCCATTGGCAAACTCTATCAAGTCGAGCGCATCATCAATATATGGCTGAAGGTCGTCGACTGCTACATGAGCATTCTTGGCATCATCCTTATTCTGAAACTGACAAGCCAATCCGCAAGATACTACCGGCAGAGGTTCAGAGCCCATATACTCGCTGAGCAGGAAGAACTCGTAAAAGCCCAATCCGTAGCTCTGATAATAGTTAGGATACAAGCGATGAGGGAAAGTATAATTCCAGCGATTCTCGTTGAGCGGACGATTCTCGACATCGCCTACACTATTCTTCCACTGATAGCGAGTCTCCAAATCAGTTCCCTCTACGATACATCCACCAGGAAAACGGAAGATGCCAGGATGAAGATCCTTGAGATCCTGCACCAAGTCGGCACGCAATCCATGCCAGTTATCGCCAGGGAAAAGGCTGATATGATCGAGGTCTACTCCATCGGCAGATTCGAGATAGATACGCATAGAGCCTTTCTCGACAGTAGCTGGCGAAGTAAGCTGAGCTGTATACTTCTTCCACTGACTGGCACTAATCTCGATGCTCTGCTTGGCAATTACCTGATTCTTATCGTCGACAAGCTCGACGCGAATCTTACCATCCTTGCCTTGCAGATGATTCAGTCGGGCATAGACAGAGAAATCATACTTCATATCCTTCTTCAGACCAATACCGAAGAAGCCTTTATTCTCAACACCCGTAAACTTCTGATCATGGCCAGAATTCTGAAGAGTGATATAATGAGGATTACGGCTGAAAGCAGGCTTGATATCACTGATGCTTACATTGCCATAGGTCTCCCATCCCATCAGATGATCAGGAAATTCAAAACTACGATTCTCGATTAGATCGGCATACAATCCACCGTCAGCTCCAAAGTTGATATCCTCGAAAAAGATACCATACATGGTAGACTGCACAGGAGCACCTGGCTTGCCATTCAGCGTGAGCTGATGACTCTGAGCCTGAACTCCCAAAGAGGCTATAGCCGACAAAAATAAAGTTGCTAAAACTTTAGGTTTTCTCATTATTTTTAGATTTGTGTTATTAATATTAGGCAAAGATAAGAAAATCCACCCGGTTAGAGGTGGATTTTCGCTATTATATTTTATCACAAATGCTATTATTTCAGATAAGGCATGATGATAAATGAGAATTGTCTACTCTTATAAGGCAGCATATACTTTTCAAGAGGCAGAGCTCCCCATGAATTGGTACCTCCCACTCCCATCTGCCATCCATCGATGGTGACATTAGAGAAAAGCGAAGGCTGCATCTGATAGCTATGACGCTGATCTTTCTCGACATCCTCGTCGAGCTCGCCTATAGAATAATGCAGAGCCGACATGCCCAGCGATGTTGTTCCATCAGCAGGAATAAACATCATACCATTGCCATCTGCATTGGTCTGTCGCCACCACTTAATATCCTGCTTGCTTCCTGTCTCCTGAGGACGAATGTAAGGGAAGAACTGCTGTGCACAATTCTGACTATAGATACCCATGCGTGCACATTCCTTACGATCGGCATAGTTCTCGATAGGACCACGACCGAAATACTGACTGTTCTCAAGCTCGAAAGGCATCTGGAGCAACATACCAAAGCGGAACATACCACTAGCTTTTGAACCAGGAATAGCATCCAAAGCCATGGTAACCTTGATATTTCCATTTTGGAAAATACGATAGGTCATATTCAGACGAGAAACTACCTCTGGCATCTCGTAGGCTACTTTCACCTCGACGAAATTATCACCCTTCTGAGTCTTAAAACTCAACTGATTGAGAGTAGGATTACGCCATGCGATATACTTCTTCTGTAAGCCAGCACCCATATCATTATCGGTTACAGCTCGCCAGAAGTTAGGCAGAAGAGTACCTCCCTCACCTATCATATCTATACCATCATACTGATATCGGCTGATATAGCCTGTGCCTCGGTCGAAATCGACTAAGAAGTTACCACCCTTAAACTCAATATTAGAACTAGACTTCTCGTCAGTCATCTCAATACGAGTTCTATCCTCCTGATTCCTGAAGCCATTATCAACAACTGCTCCGTCAAATGGGAACTGCTGATAGGCTATCACCTGATCCTTGGCCATAAGACCTTCTGGAGTCTTCAGCTTGAAATCAAGATTCAGATAGGTGCCTGAATTATTCTTGAAAGGCAACTGAATCTCCACTTTCTGCTGAGGAGCAATATTCAGATTGCTTATCTCGCCAGTGGTAGATGGACGGCCTTGCTTATCGAGAACTGTCCATACCAAAGTAACATTCTTAAGATCGCGGAAGAAGAATTCATTCTTGACAGCTATTTTTCCATTATTGAGATCTACAGGCTCAGCCCATATATTCTGATACTGATAAGCCAGTTCGTAAGCATGAGGATTAAGCTGGCGATCAGGGCCTACTATACCATTGCAATTGAAGTTGTTGTCGCTAGGATCATACTTATTATAATCACCACCATAGGTATAATACTCAAAATTATCAGTACCAGGCTCAAGTACTCTTGCCTTGTATTCGTAATCAGCTAAGGTGCGCTTAGGATTGAACTTAGGAGTACTATGAAGTGCCTGATCGGCAAAATCCCAATCGAAACCTCCCTGGAACTTAGGATACTTGCGAGCTAATTGCCAGTATTCGGCTAGATTACCACCAGAGTTACCCATTGTATGATTGTACTCACATTGAATCAGAGGGCGGGTAGCTGTAGCATCCTTGGCATACTTCTCGCAGTCATCTACAGAGAAATACATCGGACAGAATATATCAGTAGCATGACCCTTATGGCCTGCTGGCTCATATTGTACAGGACGGCTTGGATCTTCCGCCTTGATCCAATCATAGGCATCATCAAAGTTCTTGCTGTATTTAGTCTCATTACCCAGACTCCATACGATGATACTTGGATGATTGAAATGAATATTTACATTATGCTGATTGCGCTGCATCACCTGAGTAGCAAAGACTCGGCTAACGCCTATAGTATCATTACCATACAAGAAACCATGACTCTCCTGATTAGCCTCAGCTACCACATAAAGACCGTATTTATCGCAAAGTGAATACCAACGAGGATCATTAGGATAATGACTCGTACGAACGGCATTGATATTCAATCGCTTCATCACCTTGATATCCTGGATCATACGATCGAGAGTAACTACATATCCTCCATCAGGATCCATCTCATGACGGTCGGCACCTTTAATCAGAATAGGCTTTCCATTGACAAGAAGCTGACCATTAACGATCTCTACCTTTCTGAAGCCTACTTCGTAAGGGATAACCTGAACAGGAGCTCCAGCCTGCTTGACTGTAACTATCAGATTATAGAGGCTTGGTGTCTCGGCCGACCATGCACTTACAGAAGGCACATTAAGCGCCGCCTTAAGCTGAGTAACATTATTAGCTCCAGGAGCACCCAACTTCTGAGTCTGAGTGATAATCTGCACACCACTCTTATACAAAGTAAAATCGACAGTAATCGGAGTCTTTCTTACCACACTATTGCCAAAGACATCAAGCGTAACATAGAGTCTACCTTCCTTGTAATCAGGAGTAAGATCGCCTATCACTCTCATATCCTCTACATGAATAGGAGCAGAGCGAGCAAACAAGTAGCACTCACGAGCTACACCAGAAAGACGCCAGAAATCCTGATCCTCACAATAAGAACCATCACACCAGCGATCTACCTGGAAAGCGATAAGATTCTGTCCTGGCTTTACATATTTAGTAATATCAAATTCGGCAGCTACCTTAGAATCCTCTGAATAGCCCACAAACTGACCATTCACATATAAACTCATATTTGAAGTAACTGAGCCGAAATGAGCTACAATCTGCTTGCCATCCCATGATTCTGGAATATTGATTACACGGCGATAAGTTCCCACATGGTTATCCCTGTCAGGAACCATAGGAGGATTATTCGTAAAATGACCTCGCCATGCGAAGCCCACATTTACATATTCAGGATCGCCAAATCCATTAAGTTCCCACATACCAGGAACAGGCATAGTGCCCCACTTAGAATCGTCAAATTCAGGATAAAAGTAATCGGTAGGACGCTCGCTGTAATTTGCCACCCACTTGAATTTCCATTCACCTTCCAACGAAAGGTAATCCTCAGATAAAGTCTTATCAGCTTTCAAGGCCTTATCCAGAGATTCGTAGGCAAAGAAATCGGTATGCATCGGGAAACGATTGATTTCGTTTACCTGAAGATTCTGATGAGGGTCTACATCAGCTGCAGGATTTTGAGTTGTAGCTACAGCCTGCGCTAATCCCACAGCGGAGGTCATTGCTAATCCTGCTATCAACAGCATTCTTCTCATTTGCATGTGATTTAAAGTTATATTCATAAAGAGTTAGTGTCTTCATTAATTTCGCAATGATAGTGTGACAAAAATAATAAAAAAAACGATAAGTTGTATGCACTTTACCACTTTTTTCATGAAAATTCTTACCTTTGCATATAAAACAAAAACGAAATATGGAAAATCCTTATATCAAGCAATATCCTGACCTTATGTCGGGCAAAAAAGTAATGTATGTACATGGCTTCAAATCTTCTGCTCAATCTGGCACTGTCAAGTTGCTCCAGGAGCTGATGCCTAATGCCACTATCATCGCCGAAGATATTCCTCTGCATCCAGAAGAAGGCTTCGAGATGCTTCAGAAGATGGCTGAAACAGAGAAGCCCGGCTTGATTATCGGCTCTTCGATGGGAGGTATGTACACTGAGCGCCTGAGAGGATTCGACCGTATTCTGGTAAATCCAGCCTTGCGCATGGGTGATACTATGAGCAGTCTTACGGGTAAGCAGGAATTTCAGAATCCAAGAAAAGACGGAGTGCAGGAATTCATGGTTACTAAAGGCTTGATCAAGGAATATAAGGACTTTACTGATCGCAGTTTTGAGGGAATGACCGACGAGGATAAGACTCAGGTATGGGGTCTTTTCGGCGATAAGGATCCATTCGTTCACACCTACGATCTCTTCAGTGAGCATTATCCACAGGGTATCCATTTCCATGGTGAGCATCAGCTTATCGACAAGGTGGCTTATCACTATCTGATACCAGTAATCAGATGGATAGACGATAAGCAGGAGGGCAAGGAGCGCCCTATCATCTTCCTGAACTACAACACTTTGCATGATAGCTACGATAAGGCTACATCGAGTATGCACAAAGCTTACGAGATGCTGATAGAAAACTATAATGTATACGTAGTAGCCGAGAATCCATCCAACGATAAGGAATACACTGCCAAGGTATCAGGATGGGTAGAGGAATATCTCTCTGCTCCAGCATGGAATCATGTAATATTCACCAATCAGAAAAACTTGCTGTATGGCGATTATTTCATTGATGCACAGCCAGATGAGAACTTTATGGGTACTACGATAGAATACGGAAGTGATGAATTTAAAACGTTCGAAGAAATCATCACTTTCTTCGAACGTCTTGGAGGTCAATAATCGATTTTATCTGATTTATTCTCCCACATTTCAAATGCCTTGAGAGCCTCATCGCGCATAAACATTTCCATTGGTTTATGTCGGTCGACTGGCTTCACATTGATTTCCTGATAGATGAAATCATCGTCGAAACCTATCTTGGCGGCATCTTTGCGGTCGTTGGCATAGTATATCTTGTCAAGATGAGCCCAATAGATGGCGCCAAGGCACATAGGGCAAGGCTCGCACGAGGTATAGATCTCACATCCAGAAAGGTCGAAAGTACCTAGTTTCTTAGTTGCCTTTCTGATAGTATTTACTTCAGCATGAGCTGTAGGGTCGTTGTCGATAGTAACGCTATTTGAAGCCTCGGCAATAATCTCACCATTCTTAGCGATAACGGCACCAAAAGGTCCACCGCCATTTCTTACGCTATTTTCTGAGAGCTCGATGGCTCTTTTCATCAATTCTTTCTTGTCCATAATTCACGTATTTAAAAATTCGGCGTGCAAATATACAAAATAATAATGAAATAAGAATTTTATATTCTGAATTTATTAGTATCTTTGCATATTGTATGGAAAATAAAATATCAGCCCAGGAACTTTTTGATCATGTTTTAGAATTCTTGCAGACTCCGGATATTGAGCCCGAAGTGCGCAATAAGATGATGCATGATACGCTGATATTATGCTGTCATGAGGGCATACGAAATACTGAGCAGTCATTCGGTAATCTCTTTTCTCAAGTAGACTATCTCTGTAAGTATCACCGAGTTAGCATTCCTAATAAGATTGCTATTCAGACGATGCGTCGTCATAGCAATTCGGGCGATGCTCTCTCGCGAGAAGATATGCTCTATGATGCACGAGCGTTGTGTCTCTTCATCTCTGCTGTATTCTCAGTCGATATTCCTTCTTCGCTCGTGGGTGTTATTCCTACCGAGAATCGTCCATACAAGAAAGGTCAGCAAATCAATCTGAGATATGTAAGATGCATCGTCGAGAATTGGGACGATGATTACATCTATGCTGCTGTAGATCAGGATGCTGACGAGCAGCAGATTACTATCCTCGTCAAGGACGATGAGGTAAATGTAGACCATAGCTATCTGCTCGAAATACTGAAGGAGGGCACTCAGTTGAATCTGCTCGATGCATCTACCACTACTCATGATGGCAAGGATGTAATTATCCCCCGACTCGTCGTGCTAGAACCTGATTATCTGATAGATATCAGCCAGATAGCAGCATGCTTTACCGAATTTGGTCATCATCCGCTGCTCTATCTGATGAATATGATGAAGCCTCGTCCTAATACGCAGGCTACGCTGCTGGGTAATTTTGCTGGTAGTGCGCTCGATGATATTATCAATACTGATGATAACTATCTGGTAAACAATACCGTTAGGACTAATTTCAAGGAGAAAGCACTGGAATTCTGCACTTGTAGGGAGTTTAATGCAAAGAAATTCTATTCCGATGCTAATACCCAGGCCAATAACATCCAGCAAGTAGCCAAGGTTTTGAAGGAGAGCTATCAGGATAGTCAGTTCCTGCTCGAGCCTTCATTTATATGCGAAAGTCTTGGTATTCAAGGTCGTGTCGACTTGATGACTACAGATATGCATCTGCTGGTAGAGCAGAAATCTGGCCGAAACATGAATGTGGAGACTCGACAGGCTAATCCTGAATATCATAGTTTTCAGCTCCCTCCACATTATGTTCAGCTGCTATTGTATTATGGTGTACTCCACTATAACTTCAGTCTCAACAATAATGCAGTGGATATCCGTCTGCTCTATTCCAAGTATCCGCCAAAGGATGGACTGATGGTAGTAGCTTATTATCAGGCACTTTTCCGCGAAGCTATCCAGTATCGCAATATGCTGGTATCTGCTCAGTTTGAGATTGCCAAGGAAGGTTTTGATGATTGCATCGCCGAGTTTACTCCCGACAATCTGAATATCGCCGGCAATAAGTCATTCTTCTACAACAAGTATCTGCAGCCTCAGATCAGCGAGATTACCGACCCTTTGCATCAGCTAAGCGACATCGAGCGAGCTTACTACAGCCGAATGATGACTTTTGTACTCCGCGAGCAGATGATATCGAAAGTGGGTGCTCAGGAAGGTACCAACAATAGTACCAGCGATCCTTGGAACATGCCTTTGGCTGAGAAGAAGGACGCAGGAAATATCTATACCGAACTGTCGATTATTAATAAGGAGAAGAGCAGCGAGTTTAATGGATATGATACCATTACGCTGGCTATTCCCGACCAGGGAGAAGACTTTCTGCCTAACTTCCGCGTGGGCGACATGGTCTATCTCTACTCCTATTATATATATAAGGATGCAAAGAAGAAAGAAAAGAATACGCCAGATATGCGTAAGTCTATCCTCTTTAAGGGAATCTTGCAGGAAATCCGCTCTAATCGCCTGATAGTACATCTATCAGACGGTCAGCAGAATCCGAAGATATTCGACAGTATATCCGAGGAAGGCAAATGCCATTGGGCTATCGAGCATGCAGGTTCTGATAGCGTAGGAGCCTCTGTGCGCAGTCTGCATCAGCTGATTACGGCTACTCAGAGTAAGCGCGATTTGCTTTTAGGTCAGCGTGAACCTGAGAAAAATGAGAATCTGGAATTAAGTCAAAGCTACGACAAGATTCTCGATCCTTTATTGCTGAAGGCTAAGCAGGCTAAGGATTACTTCTTGCTTGTCGGTCCTCCAGGAACAGGCAAAACCAGCCGTGCCTTGCAATTTTTGGTTAGAGAGGCGACCTCTCTCCCCGCTAGCCTACTCCTCCTTTCTTACACCAATCGAGCAGTCGACGAAATATGCGAGATGCTATGCGACAACAACATCCCATTCCTGCGCATAGGCAATGAATTCAGCTGCGATGAGCGATTCCGACCTTATCTTATCGACAAGGTGATCGAGGAATATCCAAAGCTCGACTCTATTCAGCAGCTCATCAAGCAGACGCAGATCATCGTAGGCACTACATCCATGATTGCCTCGAAATCATACATCTTTAATATCAAGCATTTCGACTTAGCCATCATCGATGAGTCTAGCCAGATACTCGAGCCTAATCTCGTAGGACTGCTTACCCAGGTAGATAAGTTCATACTGATAGGCGACTACAAACAGCTACCAGCCGTAGTACAGCAAAGCGAGGAAGATTCCAAAGTGGACAATCCGCTGCTCAATGATATTTGCCTTGACAACTGTCGTAACTCGCTGTTTGAGCGACTGATACGATGGGAATACAAGAACGGAAGAGAAGACTATATAGGCATTCTACGACGCCAGGGACGTA
>REGX01124825.1_pt1 | contig 11311 bp, 10 predicted proteins | sample 2276321 | NCBI WGS metagenome assembly REGX01 (sample SAMN08335021, study PRJNA423103) | bovine gut metagenome | biome: bovine gut metagenome; feature: rumen; material: feed digesta; isolation source: rumen digesta from from 15 high feed efficiency cows and 15 low feed... | host: Bos taurus ... | reverse complement strand
CAATATAAATGTATAGCTTCTTGTACTACTACTCTGTCTTATGTAATCTTTTCAAAGAACTCTTTCTTCAGCGCTAGAGAGATGTTCATTTCTCAAAAGCGAGTGCAAAGGTATAACTAATTATCCATACCACCAAATAAATTCACGAGAAAAATATGTTTTTAATGCATATTTTCGGATATCATTACAAAATCACAACACAACGTGGGCGCACACATTAATTAATTATAAACATCATGAACAAGTACCATTCCTTGATAATAACCAAAAAGAGAAATAATCTCAATTCATATCAAATTTATAATGAACAAGCACAAAAAAAGCCGCATACTATCACAGTATTCGGCTTTTGTTAATCTAATAATCGTTTGTGTCATCTATTCGTTCCCCAAAAGAGGAACTTGCTAATACAACGTATAAATATAAACTGCGTTCTGCGTACACTTTTCAAAGCCAAAAATACATATTATATTGACATGTCGCAAATTTATCATGACCCAAAATGCCCTAAAATATAGACCCAAAAAGACCCAAAACAAAAAATTATGACCCAAAATGACCCAAAAATAAAAAATATTGATTATCTTTGCAGCAAAATAGTAATAATTGACCTTATGAATAATAGTATATTTGCTCTAACATCAAAAGTTGAAGAATACCTGAAAATCAAGCCCAAAGATACAGTTGAGCGAGTAAGAGCCTCGGCATACTTCATCAATTTTATACTAACCTTCTTGATGCTTATCATGCATCATGCTGTCGTGTCCATGAGTCCGTTTTTTCTTGCCATGTCATATTTAATGGTAGGATGCACATTTCTTGGTCTACTATTATATATAAAAGGTAAGATATCTATCATCCAAGCATTTATGTTGTTTGGTATATCAAATCAGGTTATTCTTACAATACGTATAGTAATTCTTTCTATAGTAAACCCATTGGGGTGTGAACAAGCTATTTTTGGAAACCTCATAGGCAGTTATACTACACTAATATTTATGACACTTGTCCCTCGAGGACCATTCTATGTAGCAGTCCTAAGTCTTGGTTCTATATTTTTCGCAGGATTTTACGATGGTGGAGTAATAGGTATTCGACTGGTAGCATTCTTTGTTGTGATGGAAGCATCTCTTGTTATCATGTCATATTTCTGTCTCCAAGCTATCAAAAATATACAGAGAGAGAATGTAGAATATCAGGCAAACGAAGAGGGTATTCTCAAAGCATTCCATATGACAAAAGAAGAACTGATAGCCTATCTACAGATTAGTCGAAATAAAAATGGAGAAAATTATGATACATCAATCTTTGATCGTCTAGACGAACAAACCGAGCGAAATATCATTGAAGCAGTAAAGAAAAGAATGGGCGAGAAAAGAGTAAAGCATATAAAGATGATGAATGTATTTCCTGATTTTACAAAAACCGAATTAGAAATATGCAAGTTAATTGCCTCAAATAAATCTGCGAAAGAGATTGTTCGTATTACAGGAAAGACAGAAAATAATATTAGTACCGTAAGAGGACATATCCGCCGAAAATTAGGCTTGCATAGTGATGATGACTTAAAAGAAGCAATCATCAAGATGATGAAGAAATCTAAAATTTACGAATACTAAACAATAAAGCCGAATACTGTCTCAGTATCCGGCTTATTAAACCATTAAAAACTTAGTGTTTAAATACTCTCAAACGCTTTTGAGCAACTCTAAAGCTATTTCGTTACTAATAATCTTATGGTATTTCATCTATTCGTTACCTTAGACTGAAGTAATTATTGTACTTCAAATTCTAGTTAATATAGTGCAATGATTTTTTGTATCATTCTACAAATCGAGTGCAAAACTACAGTATTATTTAGGTAATTCCAAATATTACATTGGCGCAAAATAGCGCAAAATGCAATATTCAGACCCAAAAAGGCCCAAAATGGATGTTTAGGATGGTAATTTTTATGGCATTTAACATCAAAAACGCCTAATGTTGTTAGTTTAATACTAAAAATTCGGGGCTATCTACATGCATTTTTCATAAACATCAAATGCCTTAAGTAGATAACCCGAATTATAAGAATTAGAACTTTTTCCTATTTTAAAATAGCGAACACGCTTTTAGCGTAGTATAACATTATAGTTTTCGCAAATCTGCAGGACGAGAACTTGAGCCATAATAGATTTCGATATTTTCTATAGGATGAACTGTATTAGTATTTGGATCAAACAATTCACGAGCCTTGTTATCAACCTTGATTTTTACTTCCTTTGTCTCACCAGGCTTCAATTCCACACGTTGAAAGCCCTTCAAACTCATAGAAGGACCATCGATATCACTTGGATCCTTTATATACATTTGCACAATTTCTGTTCCACTCATCTTTCCAATATTGGTTACTGGGATGAGAAGTTCATCGTTCACCAGTTTACCATCACCTATCTGGAATGTAGTGTAGCTTAAGCCATAACCAAATGGGAAAAGAGCATCACCCTTGAAATAACGATAAGTACGATCCTTCATAGAATAATCATCGAAAGAAGGAAGCTGACTATCATCACGATAGAAAGTAACAGGCAATTTACCAGATGGATTAACATCACCAAATAAAGCTTCTGCAATAGCTGTACCACCTTCCTGGCCAGCATACCATGCCTGAAGAATAGCATCACAGTTCTTTGTCTCAGGAGTAAGTGCGATAGCAGAACCTGAACAGTTTACATAGATAATCTCTTTACCTGCATTCTTTAGTGCTGCAATAAAATCACGCTGAACTTTAGGCAGTTCGATGCTAGTGCGGTCGCCGCCTTTAAACCCAGGTATCTTAACAGGCATCTCCTCACCTTCAAGAGCTGGAGAAATACCACCAACAAATATCACCTTCTTCACGTCCTTAAGCTGAGCAATAGTACCTTCATAATCTACAGGCTGTTCTTCGCCAATATTAATCTTCATATTAGCGCCCCATGTCTTAACTGTCTGGAAGCGAATCTCAATCTTATATTTTTCGCCTTTCTTAGCATCGATAACGGTACGAGTTGGAGTAGAACGCCAGATTCTAAACTTATGAACTTCTTTTCCATTCAGAAATACCTTAAAATCACCACAAGCTTCTACATTAAGTACCACAGGACCATCTTTAACAGGAGTAAATACAGTTTCGTATTTAGCTGAGAAATCTTCGATTCTTACATTTGGAGCAAACACATGCATACCGTCTGTAGTTACAGTCAAAGGTGCAGTATAATATTCTGTAGTTACAGGTTTGCCTTTCATTTCTGTATTATTCCAGAATGTACCTTTCAAACCTATCTTCTTACCAGCCTTACACTGATCAAAGAAAGGCTTAACATTCATTGAATCAGTGAGATCGCATCCTTTAAGATAAACAATATTCTTGTATTTCTTCTTAATACCATCAAGAATAGTCACAGTTTTGTTAGGCGTACCATTATAATTACCCCACATCATTGGTTCGTTATCAGCATTAGGACCAACTACAGCAATCTTCTCATTACTTGAAGCATCTAGAGGTAAAGTTTGGAAATTATTCTGAAGCAATACAAGACTCTGGCGAGCCATATCAAGAGAGATCTGTGCATTTTCCTTACTTGACATCACAGAATAAGGTATCTTACTCCACTCAACAAGTTTTGGATCATCCATCTCACCCAAATCAAATCGACCTTCCATCAGTCTGATTACATGTTTATTTACCTCTTCCTCGGAAAGCAATCCTTTGCTAACTGCTTCAGGGATACTCTTATAAGCATAATTATATCCACACTCCACATCAGTACCAGCTAAGGTTGCACGAGCAGCAGCATGAGTAGCATCAGCTTCTGTCTTATGACTGAACCAAATATCAGTAACCGCACCACAATCACTGACTACCAAATATTTAAATTTCCATTCATCGCGAAGAATCTGCTGAAGAAGTCGATTACTACTACAACATGGTTCCTGATCCCATCGCTGATAGGCACACATTACCTCGCGCACTTTTGCATCTTCTACCAAAGTTTTGAATGCAGGCATATAAGTTTCCCAAAGATCACGAGGAGAAACATTATCTACGCTTGCTGTATGACGAGTATATTCAGGACCACTATGTATAGCATAATGCTTAGCACATGCCCAAAGTTTACGATACTTGGCATCTTCAGGACCCTGCAGACCACGAACAACAGCACATCCCATCACACTAGTAAGATATGGATCCTCGCCGTAAGTTTCCTGTCCACGTCCCCAACGAGGATCGCGGAAAATATTCACATTTGGAGTCCAAACTGAGATACTACGCATCTTCTGGTCTTCTCCACCATTCAGCATGCGATGATTATACTGAGCACGCATTTCATCACTAGCAGCATTGAAAACGCTGAAAAGAAGATTAGGATTAAACGACGAAGCCATTGCTACAGGTTCTGGGAATACTGTAACATTACCCATATTGGCAGCACCATGCAGGGCCTCGCTCCACCAAAAGAATTTCTTAATGCCAAGTCTAGGAATTGCAGGAGATTCATCCAACATCAACTGTGCTTTTTCCTCGAGAGTTAATCTACTGCAAAGATCCACTGCTCTCTCGTGAGCCGACAAATTAGGATTCTGATAGGGATACGACTGAGCATATGCAACAGTAGTCATGCCCATGGTCAAGGCCAGAGCCGAGATAGATTTTAGAATTGTTTTCATAATATGTATTTTTGTGTGAATTCACATGGCAAAGATAATAAATAACTATCAAGAATACCTTTCAAAATGCATCTAATACTTTAGATAATGTATCATTTTTGATAAAAATATTCTCTCGCTTCAATATAATTATGTACTTTTGCAAGTATGGAAAAAGACTATATTGACAAAGCACAAGAGTTTCTTGATAATTTGGAACGACTTGGCAACCAACTTGAAGCAGCAGAAGCTCAGCAGAAAATATTTCTGAGCCGAATGCTCGAGTTGAAGAAAGAGAATGCTACAGATTCTACCGAGTATGCCAGTTTGAGTACCCGAAGTAAATCACTACAAGATATGATCGACAGATATCGTCCTGTCTATTTGGAAAGGATGGATATGGTAAAGCAAATTAAAGCAAAACACGCCAAGAAGTAATAGATGGATCAACCCCTCTATATTTTCTTACTTACAATAGGCGCTAGTTTTATCCAGCGTACTACAGGATTCGGATTTGGCATCTTCATCATGACGATGCTACCGTTTCTTTTGCCTTCTTACGGCGAAGCTACTACCCTTTCTGGATTACTCGCACTTACCACATCGGCTATTGTTACTATTAAGTCGCGCAAAATAATCACATGGCGGAGGCTTTTACCTATCCTCTTTACATTTATTATAATATCATCATTATCAATATTCTGGCTTAAACGCATAGACGATGGCGTTTTACGTCAAATTCTAGGAATTGTACTGATTATCATTAGTTTGTATTTTGCATTCTTCAGCAAACACATCAAGATAAGCAATGGCTTATCTACCCAAATATCGATGGGAACACTTAGTGGACTCATGGGAGGATTCTTTGCCATGCAAGGTCCACCAGCCGTACTATATTTCATTTCAAGTGAGCCCGATAAAGATCATTATATGGCTGATGTACAGTGCTATTTCCTGTTAGGCAATATCGCCATGACATTAGTAAGAGCCCATAATGGATTTTTTACACCTACTGTTGGCTATGGGTATCTATATGGAATAGGCGGACTCGCGATCGGCACTACATTAGGTGCTTACGTGTTCCGCCATATCCCTGGTAGAATATTCCGCTATATCGTATATACCTACATTGGCATTAGCGGAATACTCATATTATTTACAACTTAGATAGTAGTATATCCTCCGTCTACAGGTACCATAATACCATTAACATAACTACTTGCAGGACTGCTCAGGAAGATCGCTGCTGTATCCAGTTCACCTTCTACTCCATAGCGTTCCATAGGAATTGCACCCTTAGCATAATTCTTAAACCACTCTGAATCAAGTGTTTCCTTAGTAAGAGGAGTACAGAAGTATCCAGGACAAATCGCATTTACTGTAATATCATACTTACCCCACTCAGCAGCGAGAGCACGAGTAAGATTTACCACGCCACCCTTAGCAGCATGATAAGGACTTGCTGGAGCAATCTTATTTCCTACCAATCCATACATAGAGGCGATATTTATTATTCTGCCAAATTTAGCAGGAATCATAGCTTGCTTAGCGACAGCGCGAGCTACACGGAAAGAACCAAATAAGTCGATATTCAACTCATTTTCAAATTGTGCATCAGTGATATCCTCAGCAGGAGCTACTGCACCAGTACCAGCATTATTAATAAGAATATCAATATGGCCAAAATGGTCAAGAGCTTGTTTTACCATGCTATCTACCATTTCTGTATTGGTAATATCACAACGGATAGGGAAAGCCTCTACCCCAAATTCACTATGAAGCATATCAGCTACTTCCTTAATTTTTTCTTCACGACGAGCCACAGGAATAATATTACATCCCTGATTAGCAAGAGCTCTTGCCATCTGAACTCCTAGACCTGTACTACAGCCTGTAACTAAGGCTACTTTACCAGTTAAATCAAAATAATTCTTCATAATTAGTTTCTTTATTCGTTTTTTGTTGTGCAACAAAAGTAGTGAAAAATATAATAAAATCAAAGAATTAGAAGAAATTTGCGATAAATTATAAAAAATATCAGCTAAATGATTGCGATTTTAAAAACTATTGTATATATTTGCTAAAATCTAAAACGCATTACGGAACTTTTAAACACGCAGCTTATGGATACCTCTAAAAAATTTGTAATCACAATAAATAGAGAAGTTGGTTCTGGCGGCAACACCATTGGAAAGATGCTAGCTGAAAAACTTCATGTAAATTATTACGATAAAGCAGCCATTAACGCACTAGTAGATAAATTTAATCTTTCAGTAAGCGCCATCGAGCGAATGAGAGCTGAAAAAAGGAGCTGGTGGACTGATGTCGCTTCATCATACATGTCTCGTTATGATGTCGCAAATGCCATGACCGACAACATGCTCATTCCTACCAGCGAAAACATGTATCGTGTAGAAACAGAAGTTCTGAAAGGCATTGCAGACAACGAAAGTTGTGTAATTGCTGGAAGATCAGGATTTAGCATATTCAAGAATACCCCAAACAGTCTGAAAGTATTCATCCAAAGTGCCATGCCAGAACGCATAGCACGAGTAATGGAAAAACAAGGACTTAGTGAAGAAGAAGCCAGAAAAATTATCAAGCAGATAGATGAAGGACGCGAAAACTACACCAAGCGTTTTTCTGGTAGCAGCCGATATGACTGTCGAAATTATGACCTCGTAATCAATGTAACAAGAATGACCGAAGAAGAGGCCGTAGACTTAATATTATCGGCTATCGATAAAATTGATTAATAGTAAAGGCATCCTAAATGGATGCCTTTTTATATGAACAATCCTTCGGTATTGATGTTAAGGGTATTGCTAGAAATAAAAAAAATAGCTATCTTTGCAAAGAGGCAACAAATTGATATGGCCTTTTATAAAAGATGAATAATTTCGTAGTTCTCAATATCGGACATGCGCAAACCATACACAAATGGTGGAACGAGGATATCTCTTCTCCATTTGTAAGAATCTTTTTTGTCAAGAGCGGAAAGGCGGTTGTCCATCTGGCAGACAAAGACGTTACTTTGTCACCTGGCCATATGTACATGCTACCCTGTTATACCCCTCACTCCTACGAATGCGATCCTGGTTTTGAATTCTACTACCTTTTTGTCTTTCTGAATGAGCAAAAAGGTACTGATTTCTTCGATCTCTATGATTATCCTATTGAAGTGAAGGCGAATCACGCAGCACAATTGTTGTTTGAAAACTACTGTATGCTTTATCCACAGTTGAATTTGCCTTCCAAAAAAGCAGAAGACTTCATCAATCACATGTCTTACAGAGACTATCAGAATGAATACCTGAATATGGCGACCTATGAGCGATTACAACTGCATGGCATGGTCGAGATTGTGGTGTCATACTTTGTTAAGCATGCCCGTCCCAAATCGCATGTACACGACAAGCGCATTTCACTGGCACTCGATTGGATGCAGGAACACTTAGATCAGAATATCTCAATGGAAGAGTTGGCCAGCAAAGCATGTCTCACCAAGTCCTATCTTATACGACTCTTCCGTCAGAAACTAGGCATCACTCCACTCCAATATATCATTCGCAAGAAGATACACCACACACAAACACTACTATTAGGTACAGAGATGAACATCCAGAAAATTGCATCAGCAGTCGGAATGGAAGATACCTCATATTTCATACGACTTTTCAAGAAGAATATTGGTATAACACCTCAGGAATATAGGAAGAAAATGATAGGATAATATTATTACCAATAGGACAATATAGGCTATTTTACTCAAAACAGCTATCACTTATAGGATAAAATCGTGTTTATACCATTTCTTTTTAATATTTTTGCAAAGCGAAAAAGAAATAACTGAGATGATAAAAGATAGCAATCAAATAGCCATTATCGCCAACGAGCGAAATGTTACCTATTCTGAAATGTTGAAGTATATACATCATTATTCACAAAAGACTTCAACAAAGAAAGGAGACAGAATTTTAATTTTTGCCGACAACAGTGAAGGCTGGATATACGCTTTCTATGGAGTTTGGAACAGTGGTGCTATCCCTGTACCAGTCGATGCATCTTCTACAGTAAGCGATCTAGTTTATATCATCAACGACTGTAAGCCATCATACATATGGACCAATGAGAAGCGCGAAGATACAGTCAAGACTGCACTGCAACAAACTGGTCATGATGCCAAGATCATGATGATTGATGATGAACCGCAAATAGCTGACAACGAGCCAAAAGCAAAGATAGAATATAATAAAGATGACACAGCCGTCATCATTTATACCAGCGGCACAACTGGTTCACCAAAAGGCGTGATGCTATCTTTCCGCAACATTCTCATAAATGTAAAGGCTGTTACAGAGGAAGTGCCAATCTTCACTGCCGACCGCAGAACACTTGTACTCCTTCCTTTACACCATGTACTACCTCTCGTAGGTACCGTAGTCATGCCATTATATGCAGGTGGAGGTATCGCCATCTGTCCATCCATGTCAGGTCCTGACATCATGTCCACCCTTCAGCGAGGAAAGATAGGTATCATGGTTGGTGTGCCACGACTGTGGCAGACACTCTATGGAGGCATCAAGAAAAAGATTGACCAGAAATGGATTACCCGACAACTGTTTGCTTTATGCGAAAAAGTCAACAATGTTAAGTTCTCCCGTTTCATCTTCAATGCAGTTCATCAAAAGATGGGCGGAAACATACGCTATTTCGTCAGCGGTGGAGCCTCGCTTGACCGTGAGATTGCATTGGGTCTACAGACTCTTGGACTAGAATTACTTGAGGGTTATGGCATGACAGAGGCTGCACCAATGATAGCTTTCACACGTCCTGGCGACCTTGTTCCTAACTGCGTGGGACTTCCGCTCAACGATCTCGAGTGCAAGATCATTGATGGCGAAATCTGTGCCAAGGGTCCAAATATCATGCAAGGCTACTACAATCGACCAGAAGAGACTGCATCTGTCATCGACAAAGAGGGATATCTACATACAGGCGACTTAGGCAGAATAGATGATAAAGGCCGTATCTACATTACAGGACGAAGCAAAGAAATAATCGTGCTTTCTAATGGAAAGAATGTGCAGCCAGCTGAAATAGAATACAAACTGGAGAAATACACCGAACGTGTGAAAGAAACAGCCGTGGTACAAGACGGCGATATGCTCACAGCCATCATCGTTCCACAGAAAGAATGGGCCGACAAACTCACAGATGAGCAGGTAGAAGAAGTGCTTAAACGTGAAGTACTTGAGCCATACAATCTTAGCGTAACTAACTACAAAAACTGATGAGTCTGATGGTATACCGTGGCGATCTTCCGCGAACAAAGCTCGAGAAACTTCAACGTTACAAGTTGAAGGATATCCTGAATGGGAAGACGAAGACAACAAGTCAGGCAGTTTTGAATGAACCAGATTTTGAAGAGTATCAACTCCTCAAGACATATATTGAGTCTGAAAAAAAAATACAACTCAAACCAACCGATCACATTGAGACAGATTTAGGTTTCGACTCTCTTGATATGGTATCACTTGAAGGCTTTATATCGAATACATTCGGCACTGAAATCAAGGCAGTTAGCTTCCCTTCATTTAAAAACATAGAAGCCCTTGCTGATTATATTGCCGAGCGCAAGACACGTATAGAAGTAGAATCTGAAGATTGGCATACATTCCTGAACTCAGATGCTAGTTCGCTAGAACTACCAAAAGCCTCGCTCCTGCTTCCTACATCACAGTGGGCATCTAAGATTTTCTTTAAGCTATATCATAGAATGGAAGTCAAAGGCGCAGAGAATCTCCCACTCGACCGTCCATGTATCATAGCTCCTAACCACCAAAGTTTTCTAGATGGTCCGCTTGTTGCAGCAGCCCTTCCAACCAAGGTACTTTACAAATCTTACTTCTATGCTAAGGAAGACCATGTTAAGGGAACTTTGAGCAAAGCATACGCAAGCCATACAAATATAATCTTAATGGAGCGTAGCAACCTGCGAAACTCAATCCTCAAGTTGTCTCAAGTACTAAGAAATGGCAAGAACCTCATCATTTTCCCAGAGGGCAGTCGTACAAAAAACGGTAAGGTAGGCAAATTCAAGAAAAGTTTTGCAATTCTTTCTGAAGAACTTCAGATACCAATTATACCTGTCCGAATATCAGGCGCTTACGAATCCCTATCTCGCAACAGTGCAATCATTAAACCGCATAAAATAGTACTGGAGTTTCTACCTGCAGTGATTCCAGAAGAGGGAATTACTTATGATGAATTATCAGAAAAAGTAAGAAATATTATCGCTAACTATTGATATGCTGAGCATATCAATAGTTACTTATTAATTGATTTTATTAATTTTTCAATTGTAACTACTCAGCACCCCATGGCATGAATAGTTATCCTACTGTTGAACAACAGCAAGTATTGCATTGAATTTAGAGTTGCCATTCTTCATGGCTGTTTCCGTTATGGAGTGTAGCTTTGCAAAATCGTCTGCACCACTATTTGTCCGGAAACAGCCGCTGACTTTTTGCTTTATCTTGATTTTCCTTACTCCCCGCTCACTGGAATTATTATCATAAGGAACATCCGGATTTGTGAGAAAGGTAAATAGGTAGTCTCTGACTTTAAGAATGCCTCTTTT
>REGX01120550.1_pt1 | contig 11375 bp, 10 predicted proteins | sample 2276321 | NCBI WGS metagenome assembly REGX01 (sample SAMN08335021, study PRJNA423103) | bovine gut metagenome | biome: bovine gut metagenome; feature: rumen; material: feed digesta; isolation source: rumen digesta from from 15 high feed efficiency cows and 15 low feed... | host: Bos taurus ... | reverse complement strand
TCTTTCATTTGATGATGTACCATCTCTGGAGCGCAAGTATTCATTCCACCTACCTCGTTGGGCAATAGTTTATATTCACCCACCTTGAACCAATCTTTGCGACTATCAGAAGTGCCTTGCTTCAGCAGTCCATGCAGTTTTTTCCAGTTACTCCCTAATGTGAGCAACTCATCATACCTACAAGATCCCAGTCGTTTTCACTGGCAAACTGATAGAACTGCGAAGTGAGTTCATTCATGAATTATTTCTTTGATTATGGAATTAATACAACCATGAGAAGAAAGTTGCTGCAGCAACTGTGATAATTCCGCTAACAGCAATTGACAATCCACTCATTGCTCCTTCAATTTCTCCAAGTTCAAGTGCGTGTGCTGTACCCATCACATGGGTGGAACTTCCTATGGCAATGCCCTTAGCAATAGGCTCGTTGATATTGAGAAGTGCTAGTAATTTGTCGGCTATCAGCGTGCCTGACATACCTGTGAGAGCAATAGAAACAACGGGCATTGGTACATATCCTCCCAATTCCTGAGTAATACCTATACCTATTGGAATTGTAATAGACTTAGACAAGAATGTAACGTATTCTGTATGGCTGAGATGGAAAACCACAGCCAATGTTAGTACGGAAAGCCCTGATGCTGTCTACTTTTACCCATTTCTTTTTCAGTGCAAGGAAGAGCAGCAATAAGCCGTAGATACTAGCAGGAATAGGTAATGGTATGAGATATCGTAAAAGCTCTCCAATAAAAGAGAATACGAGAATGATGAGAAACTGTGTGACGATCTTCATTTCTTCAGCAAGTCTGTATGTAAGGCAAAATATTTCCAGAGGGTCGAAGTGATAGGCGCTTGCTGAATCTCATTGTTCATCAGCATACGAAGGACTTCTTCCTTGTCGACCAGATAGATATTGATATCCTCTATCTCATCAAGGTGCTGAACACCTGAAGGCTCAACACCCTTGGCATAATAGCCATACATCATGTTATCCTGAATACCAGCCTGGGCATACTCGGTGACGAGGTGAGTCCATTCCCCACCCTTATAACCAGTTTCCTCAAGGAGTTCGCGCTGAGCTGCAACCAATGGTTCCTCACCCTCCTCAACACAACCAGCAGGAATCTCTGTCAGGACTTCATTCACTGCATGGCGATACTGGCGCTCGAGGATGATCTTTCCATCGGTGGTCTCAGCAACCATGCAGACAACAGGCGTGTAATGCAACTTGTAAAACTCATCATACACTGCTCCTGATGGCAAGAGCACACTGTCGCAAGTGGCATGAAGCCAAGGACGATCAATGATCGTTCTCGACTTCATAATGGTCCACTTCATATCTTTATCGTTGAACTCCATATTTATCCTACTAATCTTTCCAGTTCTTGCTGATACTGCTTGGCATTCTTGAATTGGATGGCATGCATTCCAGCTGCCTTCGCGCCCTCGATATTCTCAAGTTTGTCGTCAGTGAAGACACACTCCTCAGGGTTGAGGTCAAACTTCTTAAGGAAGGTGTGGTAGATCTCTACGTCGGGCTTCACCTGATGTACCTCGCAGGAAATCATACGATCATCAAGAAGGTCGAAAATCTTGTAATGTTCAAGTGTGTCATATACCTGACTTGACCAGTTGCTAAGGCCGTACAGGCGATAGCCCTTATCCTTGAGCGATTTCAACAGTTCACGCATACCTGGCACCTCGCCAGTGACAATTTCTGGATAGCTTGTCTCTAATGCCTCAAGAGTGTACTCAAACTCTGGCCACTCACGCTTCAGCTCGTTGGTGTAATGACGTGTAGGACGAAGTTCCTTGGCATAACGGCTATCCACCTCGTCGGTGTACACATGCTTCATAAACCAGGATGCCTTCTCACGGCTACCCAGCAATGGCTCGAGGAAATCCTCAAAGCTGTAATCCACCAATACACGACCAAAATCGAACACTAAATTCTTTACCTTACTTTCCATGTTGCAAAGGTACGTTCATTATAATATTTGAGTGTTACAATATTATGGATTTATTTTATAAAATTATGGTAATCGCCAGAATATTATAAATCTTATCCATAATTCCGTAACAGAGACATATAAAAAAGAATGTAACTTTGCGCCATGAATATGAAAATAGAAGATTTCGAGATTATGGCACCTGTAGGTTCACGTGAATCTCTGGCAGCAGCCATTCAGGCGGGAGCTAACTCCATTTACTTTGGTATTGGCAAACTTAATATGCGTTCACACTCTGCTAATCACTTTGATATCAGTGATCTGCGAGAGATTGCAGCCATCTGTAATGAGCACAACATCAAGACATACCTCACGGTGAATACCGTCATCTATGATGATGACATTGCAACCATGAAGGAGATCATCGATGCAACCAAGGAGGCAGGCATCACTGCTGTTATCGCCAGCGACGTGGCTGTGATGGCTTATTGCGTTGAGGTGGGCGTTGAGGTGCACCTCTCTACTCAGCTCAACATCTCTAATGTTGAAGCACTGAAGTTCTACAGTCGTTTTGCTGACGTCTCTGTACTGGCTCGTGAGCTCAATATGGATCAGGTGAAGCACATCCATGAGCAGATTCTGGAGCAGAATATCTGTGGCCCACGTGGCGAGCAGATTCGCATTGAGATGTTCTGCCATGGCGCACTTTGCATGGCTGTTTCAGGCAAGTGCTATCTCAGTCTTGCCAATGCCAATCGCTCTGCCAACCGTGGTGAGTGCGTGCAGATCTGCCGTCGTTCTTACTCTGTGAAGGACAACGAGACTGGCAATGAGCTTGAAATCGACAACAAGTATATCATGAGCCCTAAGGACCTGAAGTCTGTCCGCTTCGTCGATCGTATGATGGATGCTGGTGTAAGAGTATTCAAGATTGAAGGTCGTGCTCGTGGTGCAGAATATGTATATACCACAGTGAGATGCTACAAGGAGGCTATTCAGGCAGTTCTCGATGGTACCTTCACTGAAGAGAAGAAGGACGACTGGGATGAGCGTCTTGCAACTGTCTTCAACCGTGGTTTCTGGGATGGATATTACCAAGGTCAGACACTTGGCGAATGGAATGACAAATATGGTTCACAAGCTACTGAAAAGAAGGTACTTGTAGGTAAAGTGGTGAAGTATTTTTCTAAGCTTGGCGTAGCAGAGATTGCTGTAGAAGCCAACACATTCAAGAAGGGAGATAAACTGCTGATCACTGGTAACACCACAGGTGCTATGTACCTCCATGCCGACGAGATCCGCTATGAGCTGAAAGTCGTTGAGGAGGCTCAGCAAGGCTGGCATGTCAGTGTTCCGGTGCCAGATAAAGTTCGCCCTAACGATAAGTTCTTTAAGTTAGAATTAGTAGAAAAATAATCCATACGGTTCATCATGGACTATAACTACACCTGATATGACTCATAAGCTTAAGAAATTTAAGAAACCCCGTCTTCATCATGAAGGCAATGATACACTTTTACTGAGTGGCATCTGCTTGCTGTTGCTCAATACTTTGGTATATATGATTAGCAGTGATTTTCGCTGGTTGTTTGATATAGTTCTCCTGATCAGTGCAATTATATATGGAATCATACTCAACTTTTTCCAATGTCCTCAACGACATTTTGAAGGAGATACAAAAGGTACTATAGTTGCACCTTGTGATGGTCACGTAGTAGTCATAGAAGAAGTAGAAGAGCATGATTATTTTCATGACCGCAGAATGATGGTCAGCATTTTCATGAGTCTGTTCAATGTACATGCCAACTGGATTCCTTGTGATGGTACGGTAAAACTGGTTCAACATCAAGATGGAAATTATCATCGTGCCTGGTTGCCTAAAGCAAGCGAAGAGAATGAACGCTCAATGGTAGTTATCACAATGCCTGACGGAACAGAAATTATGGCACGCCAGATTGCCGGAGCTGTTGCTCGTAGAATTGTTACCTATGCACAGGCTGGAGATCAGTGCAGCATTGATGAACAAATGGGATTCATCAAGTTTGGCTCTCGTGTTGATCTTTATCTGCCTATTGGAACAAAGGTTCTGGTAGATATGAAGCAGAAAGCTGTTGGAAATCAAACGGTTATAGCAAGACTCTAAAATTTAGATGATTTAAGTAAAATATGAAGATAGCCATGGCGCAGATCTCTATCAGCAACAATATCGCTGATAATCTGCAGAAGACAATCGATTATATCAAGGAAGCAGGAAAGAAGGCTGATTTTGTTTTCTTTCCAGAACTTCAGCTGACGCCTTTCTATCCGCTCTACCACATTGAGCATTGGGGCGTGGAAAGGAAGGACCTTGCCTTGACATTCCAGAGCAAGGAGGTAGAGGCCATCCGCCAAGCAGCCCAAGATGCCAAGATATGGGTATCGCCAAATATGTATATGGATGACTCATTCACCAATCCACTCTCAGGCATCACTCATCCATATTATCGTGATATGAACCTGGTGATCAATCCTGAAGGCGAGCTCGTGGAAACTGCCAGTATGGTGCACGTCTTGGGCGTGGAGGACTTTTGGGAGACTGATTACTACGATCCTTCAGACGATGGTTTCAAGGTGATAGAAACTCCTCAAGGCAAGGTGGGCATAGTGATCTGCTATGACCGTCATCTGCCTGAGAGCATCCGCACCTGTGCGCTGAAAGGTGCCGAACTGATCATCATTCCTACGGTGAACATGAAGAACGAGCCGATGGAGATGTTCATGCAGGAACTGCGTGTGCAGGCTTATCAAAATAATGTCTTCATTGCCATGTGCAATCGTGTGGGCAAGCAAGACAAGGCGGAGTTTGCTGGTGAGTCATTGGTCATCAATCCTGAGGGGGAAGTATTGGTGAAGGCTAATGACCAGGAACAACTGATTGTCTGTGACATTGCCTTGTCAGAAGTTCATCAGGTGAGAGCTAAGCGACCATATATCCATACTCGTCGTCATGACAACAAATTCTATTTCTAAGAAGTGACTGTCAATGAGCAGAACCCGCTTGCCGTTGGATTTTATGAGCACATAGGGGTCAATACCTATAAGCGAACAGATACAGACGAAGAAGGTGGTCACTTCCCTCTGTTATTTATGAAAATAAACAGCAAACAGAAATAACTGACCTGATAAATCCATAACATTGTAACACTCAAATATTATAATGAACGTACCTTTACAACAAAGGCTGGCAGTTTGATACTACCAGCCTTCATTACTTTTTGCTGAGCTTATTTGCCTTCAATACAGCGAGACAACTTCACCATATTGGGGATGTTATGGAATGTCCCAGGATAGTCTGCACAAACTAAATCAGAGTAATATATGCAGGATCTTTCTGTGGGTTTCTTGGATAGCGAATAGCTGGCAAACCAAACGAAAGGATGAAGCTTGGCTCATAGCCTTCTGGAATCAGGAGCTTGTCCTGAACAGGTTTCATGGCTTTAACCATATTTGTGGCAATACCATTCCATAATGTACCAAGACCTAAGCTCTCAGCCATCATCTCAAAGTATGAAAGCGAAATGATTGGATCAACAGTGATGCAGTTTGGTGCCGCAATAGCCTTATTCACTGAAGCTACAATCATGGCAGGTGCATTGCGATAGATAAGATCTTCGCCTGCTGTTCTCATATTCAAGCATAACTGAGTGATATAGTCTGGATTCTCTATCTTGCCCAGTGCATCATAAGTGAGATCCTGCAGTTCTGCGATTTTTTCCTTACCGTCAACAACAGCAAAGTGCAGTGCCTTCAAATTACCACCTGTTGGTGCGTAAGCCAACATCTCCATTAGTTTTGCAAGTATATCCTCTGGAACATTCTGACTCTTGAACTTTCTAATGCTTCTACGACTCTTGATATGGTTGAACATATCCTCACTATTGCAGAATTCAGGAGCAGATGAGTTATCCGGATTCTTATCTCCAACGGTCAATGCGCCCTTAGGACAAACCATCATACAGTGCTGACACAACACACATCTATCCTCACCAACAGGACCATAATGAGGTGTCTTGTTCTCATCAAATTCAAGGCATCCCAACATACAGTCCTTGATACACATACCGCAATGAATACAGCGGTCTAGATTGATATTAATACCTTTAATCATAAATAATGTCTTTATATTGTTATTGATTGTTTAATGCGAAATGACACAACTTTACATCAAGTTAGCAATTTCTCCCCCATGATGTATTTATTTCCTTTCAATTAGCAAAGATAATAGAATATTTGATACATCCAATTATTTTCTATCAGAAAGTTTATGTTTAGAAATGTTAAGTCATCTACTTTGAGGCGCAATATCAATCACTTATTAACCTATTCTTAAATGTGTAGTACCTTACCTACTTTCGGGATGATTATAGGTAACATAGCGACCTTATTGGAAATGATGTTACTGCATCTATTTTCGTTGAAATTATTGAGATTATTGATATTGTTATTTTGACTCTATTTGGCAGAAGGTCTTCAATACATTACTTTTCTGCCATTGCGAATTACTATACCCTTGTAATTACGGCTTACTCGTTGACCAGTAAGACTATATACTCTGGCATTGCTATTACTTGCGGAAGCAACGTCCATGGTCTTTATGCCTGAAGCATCTTTCATGTGCTCCTTAAAGAACTTCATCATCTCACTGTTCCAATTGTTTGCCGGCGAGTGCTGAAGCTGAGGATTGACCAGATATTTCTTTTCGGATGATCTAAGATTATTGTATGGCGCAATATTGGTATGAGGCGGACAAACATTATCCTGCAAACTGAAATTCATATATACAGGACAGGTAATCTTAGTAGCCAGATTCTTGGTGTCAAAATAAGAAAGCATCTTATAAAGTTCTACATCGCTCATACCTAAGGTCTTCTGCTGTGCAAATGCCACGCTGGCTGGCCATGATGCTAGCTGGAAGTAATCAGGAAAATCGCCCATGAAAGGTATTGATGGCGCTATCGCATTAAATTCGCCACTCAGGGCTGCCGCTGCAATGGTAAAGGCTCCTCCCTGGGATGATCCTTCGGCAAATATATTATTCTGCTGCACTTTCTCTCTGCTCTTGATGAAATCAATACTGCGCAGACAGTCCATGTAGGCTCCTCGATAATAATATGTATCCTGACTGCCAAAACCATAAGCGAACCAGTCGCCATAGGTATTGGTATAAGGACTACGATTATTGATAAGCTGTCCACGGGTAGATACTACTAATTCTGCATAGCCGGGATTATCATTTCCTCCTGGGCACCATGGATCATAATTGCCACTGTCGTAGCCACTATAGTGGATAAGCGCTGGATAGGTTTCTGAGCCTGTTGGTTCTGCATAATAGGCACGGAAGATGCCTTGATCGCCTTCTGCGAGTTTTACCGATTTCATCTCGACCAGATACACCTTTCTACTTGCTGTAGATTTAGAAGGTATCTCGGTAAGCGTATATTCTGCAGCAACCGCCGACAATTCTGTCTTTGCTGATGACCAGAATTCATCGAAATCGGATGCTGCATCGGGTGCTGATACTATTTCTTCGGGATTATAGCCGAAGATAAAGTCGCCTGCCGTCTCGTCGTTGACAAGGGCTGTGGCATGATAGAATCCAGGGGTGACCTCAACATCGAATGATACCGACTCACTGCTATTGGCTGCAACTGATATGTTCTTGGTAAGGGTATTTACTGCGGCAAGTTTATCGGTAGCTATCTGCAGTACTACTCGAGCATCGGCTGATGTGGCTGTAGCATTCGAGATATTCACTTGAATCCGAGGGGTTTGGTTTACCCATAGCCAATTATTCACAACTGGCACTGTGGCCTGGAGCCTGCTAAGTGCATCTGTAGTGATCAACTCTGCGCTGGTAAGGGTAAAGCCTATGCCCTGGAGGATTACTCCGCCCGACTGCATGGCTTTAAGCAGGTCGCTATTGATGGTAAAGTCGGTATGATTGCCCGAGCACTGCTTGAAGTCGTAGCCAGCAATATCCTTCCAGCTACTATTCCTCACTACTATCATTGCCCCTGGGGAATCAATGGTATACTTTACGCGAAATATCATTCCCGACGTTGCATGGGCAAATGTAGACGATGGAAGTGACTGAGAACCTGTCCAGTCGGAAGGGAATATCCTGGTACCTATCCAAACTGCGTTTTCAAATCCTGCAGCACCAGTGCCTTTCTGGATATCTATAGAGGTAAGGGTAAAGCCTATGCCTGATACTACCAAACCGCCATTTTTTAGTTTGGCCAGCATATCAGAAGTCAAGGTTACAGAAGATGTTGTCATTCCTGCAGACAGGCCGATATTGCCTACTCCTGGCAGTGCTGTCCAACTTGCGCCATCCGAGAGACCTATCTGTGGCCAGTCGGTTCCTCCTGTAAACGTATAAGTTAATGTGATGATATCAGCTACTTCTGAAGAGGAAAACTTATCGGACGAAATTTGCACAAAACTACCGTTATTCCAGTCGATAGCCTTACTTCCACTCCAAAGATTTTCAGCTTTGGCAAAAAGAGACAGCGTTGCCAACAACACAAACAATATCAGAAATCTTCTCATGTTTAGGTTTATTCGTTAATATCCAGTATTATCTGTGGCAAAGATATTAAAAAGCGACAAATAATTCCGATACTATTTTATCCAATAAACATACTATCTCATTTCTGACATAATTATTTCATCATTCACTTGATGAAGGGGGTGTGTTATTAAAAAAAGCCTACTCCGCATTGAGCAGAGTAGGCTTTTCTGTTTATAAATCATATAACTGGTATACGCAAAGGGGCGTATTTATCAAGACAAACCAACTTTTAAGTAAAGATTAGAAGTCCATTCGATAGAAGAAGTTTGGAAGTGATACACCTCCCTTATCCACGCGAATCTGTCCTGTCTTCAGGTCGAAACGCTGAGCAAATGGATACTCGGTCTGGAGCACATTCAAGCCCTCGAATGCAATGGTGTGACTCACCTTCTTGCCATTGATCTTGTAGCTGATGGTCAAGTCGAAGACATTCGATGGGTCGAACTTACCCGACATCACCTCGTTCTTCTTCAATACATTCTCTTCATAGAGAGCCTCCTTGCCTGCGTTATAGGCTGCAAGATTGCGCTGCATCTCAGCAAGATCGATTGGTGTATAGCGCAGACCACCCTGAAGTGTATATTTGAAGCTCACGTTCAGCTGATTCTGCTTACGCTTACCCATCATCCACTCCTTGCCTGCAAGGAATTTGATCATATAGCCGCGGTCGAACTTCTGATTGTGCCATACCTTGTCAACGCCACGATACTCCGACTTGAAGAGGGAACCGTTGATCTGACCATAGTAGCCATGCTGCATATACTGCTCGAGGGTGAGGTCAGCACCGTAATTACGAGTGTTGCCCTTGCTCACCAGAGCCTCGTCGATATAGCGGAACTCACGGTTCACGGTACAGAAGTTGCTGCCGTCGATGCCTACAGGTACGTCGAAACCATACTGATAGTAAGCATTGAAGCGCAAGTTGAGGTTGTCGGTGAACTTATGCATAAAGGTCAACAAGGTCTGATGCGACTTGGTAAGATCAAGATTCTTGTTAACCATATTACCCTTTTCGTCCTGATAGAAATAAGTATCGAGCTTTTCTACCATAGAGTGAAGGCCATAGCCCAAAGAGAGGGAGTTCTTTTCATTGATATCCCACTTAGCACTAACACGAGGTTCAAGGCTGAGTTCCTTGTTGAGCATAAAATAATTGCCCGAAACACCAATGTTTAGAGCAAAATTATTGGTAAGCTCCAAGTGGTTGGTCCAGAACAAGTTTGCAAGTCCGGTATTGTCCTTAGTTGCATAGAAAGGAAGAGCAGGAACTGGCTCATATACCTTGTCGGCTGAACGATAACTCAAATCGAAGAATCGATGAGAATACTCGCCACCAAACTGGGTAAGCCACTTTTTGGTTATCTGCTTAGTGAGCTCGGTATTGAACACAACACGATCCTCGTTCTGCTTGAGATAGCTGAAAGGCTCTTTGCCCTCGCCATAGCCCACAAGAGCATTATTGCTGTCGAACTTCAGATTCCAATAGAATGAATTGAAGTAAGTATGCATCATATTATAAGCTGCAGTGGTGCGCCATGTCCAATCCTTGCCGAAGTGAATCTTATGGGTCACACCAGCTAGAAGGTTGTCAAGACCATAGTCGTTGTTTCCTGCATCAAAGAGAGAATGAACATCCTCGAGCTTAAGTTTTTCATCCCATCCCTTATCGAACATGAACATTCCGAATACTGAGAATGTACCTGCCTTCTTGGTTGGGAAGTTGAGCTTCACTGAGAAATCCTGGAAGTCAATGACTGAGCCCAGATCGGTGAGCAAGCCAATCTTGTTGGCAAAACCAGTGAAACCATAACGATAGTTGAGGATATAGCTTGAGTTGTTCTTCTTTGAGATCGGTCCTTCGCTTGTACCCTCCAGCCCTACTGTTCCGAGTTGAATATTGTGTTCATAAGTATTGTTGTTGCCTGGGCGGAGCTTTATATCAAATACACCCGAGAGTGAGTTATTGTAGTTGGCATTGAAAGTAGATACGAAGAAATCGGAATTACCAACAACATTTGAATTGAGCGCACCAACAACACCATAGCCTACTCCATAGAGGTCGGCAAAATGAGTAGGATTGAACACCTCGATACCCTCAATGCGATATTGCATGGTCTGAGGTGAATTACCATGAACAGAAATATCATTACCATCGCTTGAACCTGAGATACCAGCAAAAGCTGTAACCAAACGGGCAGGATCGTTATATCCACCAGCATATCGGCTAGCCTCCTCCATAGAGAGCATTACACCACCAGCAAGCGCCAATGGGTTAACTGTAGCCTCCTTGTTTACACGTGGACGAACAACCACCTCTGAAATCTCACGATTATTCTCACGAAGTTCGATATTCAGCAAAGTCTCCTTAGAACCAGCAATCATTACTTCCTTCATAACGCTTGGCTCATAACCTACGTAGCTGGTTTCAATCGTAAAACGTCCCGCCTTTCCCACATTGATCGAGAAATTACCATCAATATCAGAAACTGCTCCTGTCATACCATTCATTTCTGCGATTTTTACTGTTGCGCCAACCAGTGGTTCACCAGTGATCGCATCCTTGACTGTACCACGCACAGACTGTGCATTGGCATCTAAGCCGACACCAACAGCAAGTGTCAGAGCAAGAAATAATTGATAAATCGTTTTCATCATAACTATTAATTAGATTTTCAAATGTTTAAAGCGTTCTTCATTTAGAAGCTAAAAAATACGAATAAATTACATTGCAAATATATCAAAAAATATGAAGAACACGCAAACATCTGCAAAAATATATCTATTAATATTAAAAAAAGGCATTTTTTACGATA
>REGX01305012.1_pt1 | contig 11392 bp, 7 predicted proteins | sample 2276321 | NCBI WGS metagenome assembly REGX01 (sample SAMN08335021, study PRJNA423103) | bovine gut metagenome | biome: bovine gut metagenome; feature: rumen; material: feed digesta; isolation source: rumen digesta from from 15 high feed efficiency cows and 15 low feed... | host: Bos taurus ... | reverse complement strand
TGACCTTAAGGCCATTCTTAAGGATGCCAAGAAGCTTGGATCTCTTAGAGAGGCTTGGCATGAGAACCTCGAGTCAGGAGTTCTCGCACACGCTGACGGCGATGCAAGTGCAGCAGGTGTAGATTATGGTATCACAAACCTTGATTACCTGTTCCCGGATGCTCGTACAATCGAGGCAAGACCTGATTTCATTCAGAGAGATATGACTTGGGTTGACGGTGTTCTTGCTGCAACTCATCATACACCTTTCTCTCGTGTAAAGAGCATTCATGCTGACATCACAGAGGACAAGGCAAGAGCTCTGGGTTACATGAAGGGTAAGTATAAGAAGGAAGAGGTATTCAGCCTGCTCAAGAGAGTTACTGAGCCTCAGACAATCATTAAGAAGCAGCGCTTCGACAAGGATGATATCGAGGACATCACAGATATCGATGTTATCGCATGGGTTAAGGCTGAGATGCAGATGATGCTTCGTGAGGAAGTTGCACGTGCAATCCTTATCGGTGATGGCAGACCTGCTGATGACGATGACAAGATCCATGAGGATCGTATTCGCCCGGTATTCAACGATGCTGATCTCTATACAGTTAAGTATGCTGTTGAGATCCCTCAGAATGCTACTGACGAAGACAAGGCTAAGGCTCTGATCAAGGCAGCTATCAAGGCTCGTAAGCTTTATAAGGGTTCTGGTAACCCTAATATGTACACAACTCAGGACGATCTTACTGATGCTCTTCTTCTTGAGGATGGTATCGGTCACAGACTGTATAAGACCGAGGCTGAGGTTGCTACAGCTATGCGCGTTAGAAACGTAATCGACGTTGAAGTTATGGAAGGACTTACAATTGAGATTGATGAGAATGGCACAAAGAAGAGATATCCTGTAGCTGGTGTAGAGGTTAACCTTGCTGACTACAACATCGGCACAAATAAGGGCGCTAAGACTGACTTCTTCGATGACTTCGATCTTGACTACAACCAGTACAAGTACCTGTACGAGACAAGAATGTCTGGTGCGCTGATCAAGCCATTCTCTGCAGTAACATTCTACTACAAAGTAGTCTGATTCTATAAGGAGGTAAAGTCATGAACGATATCAGAAAGATGGAAAAAGTTTTCCAGGACGCCAAGGATCTCAATCTTTGCAACCTTGTTGCTTACGGTAACGATGGCAAGCTTTATGCAGATGCTGATCACGCTGACCAGCTTACTGCTGATGTAGCTAAGGAGGCTTTCGAGAAGAACCTTCTCATCGTTAAGGTTGACGAAAATGTTTTCAAGCCGGTAGCTTTCATTGACGGCGATATTGTTTGTATCGATCTGGGTACAGGCGATGTTGTAACAGCTGTTAAGTTCGCTACACTTGAAGCTTGATCGGCTAATCAAAATGGGGGTTGTTTATGAAGTGGTATGACGAAATTGCATTCTCTAATCAGGTTGAAACTGACCCAGACACATGGGAAGAGAAAGTCGTTACGAAGATGTTTATGGGTGATTTGATAAAAGCTCGCAAGAACAACGATCAATCAGCTAACATCAACACTGATATTTCTGTTAATAATCAGCTTAGTATTGTAATGGACCCATTCCTTCAGAACAACTTCCATAACATTTTATACGTTAAATTTTTTGGAGCCAAATGGACTGTCGGAAGTGTCGAGGTTCAGTATCCGAGATTATTGATAACATTTGGTAAGTTATATAAGGAGGAAAGCGATGGCAAGACCGAGGGCTGAGTTAAGTACAATTCTTCATACGATTGAGCCAAATTGCTACTTTCAACCAAATAGTAACACTAAAATGGTGTTTCCATGTATAGTGTACAAGATCAAGAATATTGATGTAGACAAGGCTGATAACAAGCTCTATAAACACTATAACGTATATGAGATCACCCACATTTACAAGAGTCCAAGTTCTGAGAAGCGTATGACGTTTCTTGGGGCTTTCGACTTTATAGCTTTCGATCGTCCTTTTATTAGTGACGGTCTTTATCATGATGTATTTACTTTATATTTCTAATAGGAGGAATAAACTATGCCTAATAATGCAGGAAGATTAACATGGGACGGCGCAGGTCAGAAGATCTATGAGCTGGGTGTTGACAGAGGTGTTCTTTACAGACCTACAGCCGGTGTTTACTCACTTGGTGTAGCTTGGATGGGTCTCACAAACGTTACCGAGTCACCTTCAGGCGCTGATAATAATAAGTTCTATGCAGATAACATCGAGTACGGTGCAATTCGAGGCGCTGAGGAATTCGGTGGTTCAATTGAGTGCTATACATATCCTGACGAGTTCAAGGAGTGCAATGGCGAGATGACCATCGTTGCAGGTGTAACAGGTAACCTTCAGACAAGAAAGCCGTTTGGTCTTTCATACAGAACTAAGATCGGTAATGATACAGATGGTATCGATTATGGTTACAAGATTCATCTTGTATATGGTGCTACTGTATCACCTTCTGAGAAGGCTCATCAGACAATCAACGATTCACCTGAGGCTGAGACTATGTCATTCGATTTCGAGACAACTCCGGTTAATACTAATTTCTCAGATAGACCGTTGTCTCACATCACAATTGATTCAACTAAGGTTGATAGTGAGAAGCTTACAGCGTTCGAAGACATTATCTACGGAAAGGATGCCGACGCTACAGCTCAGACTGATGCTGTTGCACCTCGTCTGCCGCTTCCTGATGAAGTAAAGACACTCTTCGCCTAAGATCAATCAGACCAGTAATTAAAGTTTAAATGTTAATTGAGTCCCCGAGGGCATATCCCACTGCTCTTGGGGATTCTATTATTCCGAAAAGCGTAAAGGAGACTATGACTATGTTAGTAAAGAAGATTGCATATACAGATTATTTTGGAAAGGAAAGAACTGAAGAGTTCAGATTCAATCTTTCAAAGGGAGAGATCTCAAGAGATTTTATCAAGACTGAAGGATCTCTTATCAACAAGTTACAGGCAATTATCGATGCAAAGAACAATGCAGATGTCATGAATACTTTTGAGAAACTTATCGAGAAGTCATACGGTGAGATCTCAGAAGATGGAAGAAGATTCATGAAGAATGATGAGAATGGGCATCCGCTGTTCAACAGATTCAAGGAAACACCTGCTTACGATATCCTCTATATGGAACTTATCAGTGATGAGAAGAAGGCTGTTGAGTTCGTAAGAGGGGTTCTTGATCCGGAGCTTCAGAAGGAAATTGCAGCAGCTCAGGCAGCAGAAGCAGCAAAGCAGCTTCCAGTAAAGTAAGAAATTTCGAGGTGTGAGGCATGATAGAGTTAACGATCGTTGGTATTGAGGGTTTCAATCAAGTAACCCAAGAATTTATACCAGCGCCCAAGACACGAACTATCAGGTTTGAACACTCTTTAATAAGTATAAGTAAATGGGAAGAACAAACTAAAAGACGATTTCTGTCGAAAGTTTCTGGTCCTCAAACAAAAGAGGATTGGATTCTCTACATGCAATGTATGTCATTAGATGGAAAAATCGATCCGTTGTTGCTTGCTTGTATGACACAACAACAGTTTGATTCTCTAGTTGCGTATACCCAGGATAACAAAACAGCAACGACGTTTAGGGGTGACGGTAAGAAATCTAATAAAGAGATGTCTTCCGAACAGATCTATTGTTATATGGCGTCGTATCAACTTCCTTGGTATGCAGAAAAATGGCATCTCTCAAGACTTCTAACAATGATTAATGTAGCTAGTGATCTACAATCCGGTGGTAAAAAAGTTAACTACAAGGATCAATTAGCTCACTATGCTAGGTTGAATGAAATAAATCGAAAGAGATTCCACACAAAAGGATAAATTTAAGGAGCGTGCTCAAAATGGCTGTAATAGAGTTTCGACATAAAGGTAACTTCAAGAAGACTGATGGTTTTCTTGAAAGTTTGAGAAAGTTTTCAATTGATGACATTCTCAATAAATACGGCGCTGCAGGTGTCGAAGCTCTTAAAGCAGCTACTCCAGTTGATACCGGGAAAACAGCGCTCTCTTGGTCCTATGAAATAGTAAAAGAAAAAGGAAAAACTTCTGTTGTATGGAAGAATAGCAATATTAACAAAGGTGTTAACATTGCTGTGATTATTCAGTATGGACATGCAACACAAAACGGATCTTGGGTTGAAGGTATCGATTACATCAATCCGGCATTAAAAGATATTTTTGACAGTATCGCACGTGATGCATTTGAAGAGATAAGAAGGAGGTAAGTTCAATGAGCTCTAAAACAACAAACGTTGATGAACGTGTAGTTCAAATGACGTTCAATAACGCTGAGTTCGAGAAAGGTGTTAGTACAACACTTAGTACACTTGAACGCCTCAAGAGATCTCTCAACTTTAAAGCTAGGCCTACAGGTCTCGAAGACTTGGGTAGGGCTGTAGGTTTAGTTGAAAAGAATTTACAACCTATGGCAAATGACATTGATCACATTGCTAATAGGTTTACTGCGCTTGGTATTGTAGGCGATCAGGTAATAAGAAACCTTACCAATAAAGTAGTAGCTTTTGGTGAGAAAATGGTTAAGAGCGTAACAACAGAACCCTTAACAAGTGGTTTCTCAGAGTATGAAACTCAGATGAAATCTATCCAGACAATCCTTGCCAATACGGGTATGGAAGGTACAAAGGGTGTTGCTAAAGTTAATAAAGCTCTTGATGAATTGAATACATACGCAGATAAGACTATCTACAACTTCACTCAGATGACCGAAAACATTGGTAGATTTACTGCAGCTGGTGTAAAACTGGATCCCGCAGTTAAAGCTATTAAAGGTACTGCAAACTTGGCGGCTTTATCAGGTTCAACATCTGAACAGGCTAGTAGAGCTATGTACAACCTTTCACAGGCGCTTTCTACCGGTACATTGAAGTTGATAGATTGGAACTCTGTAGTAAATGCTGGTATGGGTGGTCAGGTATTCCAGAATGCGCTCATACAAGCAGCTGCAACCCTTGATGGAATGGGTGATAAGATCGACGAATGGAAGGCTAAGAATGTAGATGCTTTCGGTGGATTCAGAGAGTCACTCACAAAGGGTTGGATCACTTCTGATGTTCTTGGAGAAGCCCTTAAGAACTTCACATACGATGTTGCAGAAGGTACTAAAGAGTATGAAGAAGCTTTAAAGGAACTTGTCGATAGTGGTTACACAGAAGAAGTTGCTAAAGACATTCTCAAGATGGGTAGACAGGCAACAGAAGCTGCAACTAAGGTAAGAACTTTTACACAGCTTGTTGATACACTCAAAGAAGCTCTTGGTTCTGGTTGGACAGAATCTTGGAGACTTATATTTGGTGATTTTCTGGAGGCTACAGAACTTTGGACTGGTATCAATGATTTGTTATCAGAGTTCATTGAGAATACATCTAAAGCAAGAAACGATATTCTTCGATTTTGGCATGATGCTGATGAGGGTGGAAGAGCTGATTTCATAAACGCTTTCAAGGAATTAGTTTATGATATAGCTCTTATTGTCAAACCTATTAAAATGGCTTTTGATGATGTATTTGGAGCTTTCGACAATAATGCAATACTAAATGCAACAAAAGCTTTTAAAAGGTTTGCGGAAAGTTTACATCCTTCTCTTGAAGGCTTTAATTCAATTCATAGGATAGCTACAGCCGTCTTTAAAATACTCAAGTCAGGTTTTTCAATAGTAGCTAAAGGCGCTTCAATGGTGCTCAAGGTTGGACAACCTCTGTTATATTTAGCAGACGCTTTACTTGTTGCTCTTGGGAACATACTTGAAGCTATAGATAATAACTCAGCTTTTATTGGATTCTTAACGATTCTATCTAGAATTGGTAATGCTATGGCTTATATAACCTATACAGGAATAACCGTTCTTGTTAATGGTATATTTGCTTTAGGATCAGCTATAAAGAACGTTAGTCTTCCTGATTTTTCAGGGGCTATTGACAAAGCATCCAAATCTATAAAAGACTTTGCTAAGCGTGTACCACTTCTTAATAGTGGTATGAATATATTCAAAGGTATTGTTGATGGTTCTAAGAATACATTAGATGCCTTTGTTAGAATAGTAGCTAGTGGTTTACTTAAACTTATAGAGTTTGGAGAGTATATTTCAAAACTCCCAGTTATCTCAAACGCTATTAAAGGATTTAAAGATATTTTTGGTGGTGTCTTAACAGTTCTTACTTCATTAGCAAATATTGTTAGAGATATTTTCAAAAGTATTGGCAATCTTGATCTAACAAAGTATGCAAGTCCATTGGAATTCATACAAGCTGTAGTGACATCAGTTATTAATACTGTTGTTAATGGCGTTAATAATCTTATAAAAACTCTTAATGAGAACAGTTTCTTATTCAGAACATTTACTGGAATGGTAAATAGTGTTGTTACTGCTTTTAAGAATGGTATAGGTGTTATTAAAGACTTTTTCTTTAATATGAAGGGGTCGAATGCTGATTTCTCAGGTGCCAGAAAAGGTCTTGATACTCTTGTTGAGGGTATAAAGAATCTCATAAGTGTTGTAACTCCTGGTAGACTTGCAGCATTATCGATAACTATGGTTATGCTTACAATGAGTTTAACATTCATAAGAATTGGTAACCTCTTTGCTAAGACAATAACCCTGTTCAACGGTCTTATAGGAACTGTTAAAGCCGCTGTAAATGGATTCGTACAAGTTCAATCCAATAGGATTATACAGGCTGCAGAAGCACTATTGATGTTAGCAACCTCGTTGGCAATCATTGCTGGTATACCAGGCCCTGATCTTGAAAGGGCTTTGGATGCTATCATGAAACTTACAGCTTTGATGGGCGGTATAATAATTGCTGTTGAGTTTATAAGAAAGAAGAGTGTTGTTATAGGTGGTGGTGGAGACATAACAAACAATATCACAAACCTTGGTGGTATTGCTTTGATGATTCTCGAAATCGAAGCTGCTTTAGGAATAATGGTTAAGACTCTTCAGGAACTTAAGAGTATTGATCTTGAAGGAATTAAGAAGAATCTAGGTGCTGTAATGTTAGCATTTTCATTCTTCACAGCAATAGCTGTTATTCTTGATAAAACTAAAGTCGGCTTTTCTAAGGGTACTATAGGTATTCTTATTCTAACAGCTGCTTTACGGTCATTGACAAATGCGTTAATACAGCTTAAAGAGTTGAGTGCTGATAAGATAAAGTATGCTCTTGAAGGACTTGTTCCATTGTTTATAACTTTGGCTGGTGTATCGTTTGCTGCTAAGGGTATCGGTTTAACAACTGGTATTGGAATTATATTAACAGCAAAAGCAATAGAATCTATCATACCTCAATTAAAGGCATTATACCATGCTCTTGAGGGCTTTAAATATTGGGAAGCTCTCGGGGATTATATTACAAAATACAAAGAAGCTCTTAGCATTGTTATGAGTTTTGTATTAGCCATGACTGGTATTATAGGTGTCTTTGGTAAGAATCTACAGAAAGCTGGTATGGGCATTCTTGCAATGGCTGGCGCTGCATATGTAATGGTATTAGCTCTTGATAAACTAATACAAGTTGTTCAGTCTGCTAACATAGTTAAGGCTGGTGTAGCATTAGCTGGTATTTCAGCAATAATAACTGCATGGTTAGTTTTGTCAAGCTTAATTCCAGAAAAGAGTGCAATACTTAAAGTAGGTGCTGCAATAGCTTTAATGTCAGCATCCCTATTGATAATAAATCTTGCAATAGCTCAATTAGCTGGTATGGAAATGAATAATGGTTTCTATATAGCTGCTGGTATCATTGGTGGTATGATGGTGCTTTTAGGCGCTATTATATTTATGGCATCAAAAGCAGCTGAAGCTAAAGGAGCTTTTGGAATCATATCTGCTATGATGCTCGGTTTAACTGTAATGATAGCAGAATTGATAGCCCTATCATTCATGCAACCTAGAGAGTTGGTTGTGCCATTAATGACTATTGTAGGATTGATGGGTATGATGGCTCTGATACTGAATACTCTTAAGGGCGTTACATCGTTTAATAAAGAAGCTGTTGCTGGTATGGTTGCGGTTATATTCTCAATCCTATCAATAACAGCATCACTATACAATTTAGCACAGTTGGATCCTAAGAATATTCTAGCTGCAGGTGCTTCGATGGCTGCAGTTCTATATGTCATGGGAACCGTATACAAAACCATTATGGGTAATAATCTCATACAAGCTAATACAAATGGTAACAATGCTTGGATGACTTTGGTAGGTATGGCTGTAGCTATGTATACAATGGGAGAAGCTTTAACCAAGTTAGCTGAATTCAATTGGGAACAGTTGCTTGGTGCTGCTGCCTCTTTATCAGTTGTCATGATTGTAATGGGTAAAGTTCTGTCAACTATAGTAGAACTTGCTGGCGATAGTAGTCAAGTAAATGGAACACTTAAGTTATTAGCTGGTGGTGTTTTAGCTATGGGTGCTGTGGCAGCTGCTTTATGGCATCTTAGTGAATACGTTAAGAAACCAGATGAACTGCTTGAGATAACAGCATCGCTTGCTATAGGAATGCTAGCTATTGGTGCCCTTCTCAAGGTACTCAATGGCTTGGATGCAGGTACAGCAGTTCAGACAGCAACAGCTGCAGCTGTTGGAATCTTTGTATTCGTAGCTTCTATGATAGCATTGTTTGTTGGTATTGGCGGATTATTACAATCTATAAAGAGTGATTTCGGTCTTGATGTACTTGGTATTCTTCAGGAATTCACAGAAGGACTTGGCGAGATCATTGGTAGGTTTGTAGGTGGTATCGGAGAAGGTGCTATTGAATCTTTCTCTAACATCTGTACAAAACTTGGTGAGCTTGCTCAAAATGCCGAGAAAATTAAGAGCGGTTCCTTTGCTGGAATCGTAGATCTTGCTGGAGCAATGGCTGCAATAACTGCTAGTGGTCTATTAGATTCCATTGGTGAGATGCTTGGCTTCAAATCACAGCTTGATAAGATGAATGAGATCTTACCGGCTCTTGGTACAGCGATAGTTGCTTACAACAATGCTCTAAGTGTCGTTGATGAAAGTGGTAATACACATGCTGTTGATTTCAGCAACATAGAACCATCGACAAAGGCACTTAAACAAATAGCTGAAGCAGCTGCAGAAATACCAAATACTGGTGGACTTGTTGCTGGCATATTCGGTGATAGTGATATAGAAGCTTTTGGTAATATGCTTGATGGTCTTGGTGAGGGTATTAAGAAGTATGTCAATAAAGTTAATTGTGTTAGTAACTGGGATAATGTCGACCCTTCAATAAAAGCTCTATCAATAATCGCTAATGGTGCTAGAGATATACCAAATAGCGGTGGTTTATGGGGTATGCTTTGGGGTGATAATAATGTTGATATTTTTGGTGAAGCATTACCAAAACTTGCTGATGGTTTATCATCTTATGCGAAGACAACTGGTACAGTTACTAATTGGAAGAGTGCTGAAGACTCCATCATAATATTGAAAAAGCTTGCTGATACAGCCTCAGCAATACCAAACAGTGGATTTAGTGTCTTAAGTATTCTTGTTGGTGATAACAGAATTGATAAATTTGGTCAAGCTCTTAGTAAATTCGCTAATGCATTTGTTGAGTTTAGTGAGAGGGTTGATGGTATTGATAGTACAAAGGTCGATTCTATAGCAACTTCATTTGGTAATCTTGTAAATGCTTTCATATCAATCAATGATCTTCGTTACGATAAGATTAGAGGTATGGTTCCAGTTATGGAAGAAACTCTTAATGAGTTAGCAAAAGTCATAACTGACACAATACCAACATACAAAGATGATGTAGTTAATGCGATCACAGAACTTATTGATGGTACTATTTGGAAGAGTGGTATGCACAACAAGAAGTTTAGAGATCTTGGCAAAGACTATGCTAACAGTATTGGTGACGGTATGAAAATCAGTACTACAAGTCTGAGTGAAGATATCTCAATACTTGTTAGTAATGCTTTCGATGAAGTCAGTGATGAACTTAAGAAGAAGGCTTATGAAAGTGGTGCTACGCTTGGTGATGAATACGTCAAGGGTATTGTTGGCCCTGAAGGTATTGATCCTGATGAAGAAGTACATGCTGGAGATGCTTCCAATCGAGTTGTTGATGATATAAAAACACTTCTTGGAAACGCTGTAGTTAAAGGTACTGATGCTGTACAAGGAGCTTGGGAGAAAGGTGGCGCTATACTTGGTGACACTTTGTCGTCATCTGCTGTTGGTAACTTTAGTATTGATGGTCTTCTTGAGAAGGGTAAAGGTATAACAGATACTATTGGTAAGATTGCCTCTGGTGAAATGACTTTCACAGATGCTATATCACAAAGTGGTAGTGATCTCTACAAATCTATATTTGGAGAAGGTATCTTTAAGGATTTCACAAAGGATCTTGGTGAAGGTACTGACGTCGAAAAGGAATTCACAAAGGGTTTAGGCGATCTTGGCATTGGTGCAGATGGAGCTTCCAAATCTATGAAGGGTCTTGGTAAATCAGCATCTTCTGCATTGAAATCCGCTGAGGATAAGCTTAAGACTTACAACAAATACCTTAAATATTCAGCACTTGTTGAAGCTGAATTTGCTAAAACAACTGGTGCTGCTATGACTGAATTCACAGGAGCATCAGCTGCAGATAATGCTAAGAAGGCAGTTGCTGCATTGGCAGAGCAGATTTATGCAGATAGCAAGAAGATTCAGGATTCTATTGAAGAAACTGGAGATACTGCTGAAGATAAGGCAGTTGCTGTGATGAATGCATTCAATGAAGATTATGAAGCTATCAAGAATAGTGTTGGTGATTCTATCGATCTATTCAAGAACTTCTATTCGGAATCTAATGAGATAATGAAGGGTGATGATATTCTTCGTAATGCTCAATCTCAAATTGATGGATATAGATCTTTAATTGACAAGTATCAAATTCTTGCTGCTAAAGGTGTTCCAACTGATTATATTCAGGAGTTGGCTAAGAAGGGTGCTAGTGGTATGAGTGAACTTAATTCACTTGTAGCCATGTCAACAGATCAATTGAGTAAATTCATTAGTGTTTGGAATGAATCTCAAACATTTAGTGATAATTATGCGGCTGAAGTTATGTCAGCAATGGCTACTGCGGCTGCAGTTAAGAATCTTAAAGCACAAGCTGCTGGTTACAAACCGGTTAATAAGGCTCTTAAGGAGAACTACAAGTTGTATAATAAGCTTTACAAAGATATTTACGACAAAGGTGGCGATCCAACACAAGATGCTTCATTAATAAATGTGTTTAAAGAGATTAATAAACTTTGTGAAGAGACTAGTACAAGTCTTGAAGAAGTTTCAGCTGCAATGGAAGAGAATTCCGGAGCAAGTGCTGCAGCTGCTTTAGAGATGATAGAGAAGTATAC
>REGX01380404.1_pt1 | contig 11454 bp, 13 predicted proteins | sample 2276321 | NCBI WGS metagenome assembly REGX01 (sample SAMN08335021, study PRJNA423103) | bovine gut metagenome | biome: bovine gut metagenome; feature: rumen; material: feed digesta; isolation source: rumen digesta from from 15 high feed efficiency cows and 15 low feed... | host: Bos taurus ... | reverse complement strand
AGATGTTTACATACTTTCTCTTGGTAGAAATGTTTCAGGCAACGATATCCAGAATCATGGAACAGGATCATTATTAGCATCACCTCTGCCTTAGACATTGTAGATTCACGATGATATTTTCTCTTATTTGACTTGGAAATTGTATATTTTGCCATCATGGCATCAAAAAACTTGCAGAAATCATCTGCTAAACAAAATATTTCTGTAACTTTGTCCTTGGTGATCATAGCGATTATTGTTGTTGTTACTTTAATTTTTGCACTATAAAGATACAACAATCTTCGCTAATCACCAAATTTTCAGACAGTTATATTTCGTCGAACTCACGTTAAAATAATTAACTTTAAAATTAAGTTCTAATAGCAAAATAGGCAAGCTAAGTACCTAATAACCCCCGCAAAGTAGGTGAGCTATCAAACGATATGTGAAATTTTCAGCGAACTATTGCGACTTCTGAAACAGCTTCCCCTTATTATCATAAGCCATTAATATTTCAGTTTCTCCTGAGCAGCCTTTATTAAGCCGTAGAGCCAACTCTGATGACCATCTATCATGGTGTTTGTACCTGCCATCTCTGCTGCAGGCTTACCGATCTGACTCTCCTGAGTGAGAATGCGAAGACGGTTACCAGGAAGTTCCTCGAGCAACCATGCATGGATCACATCCAGACGATGATCAGCATCTCCCTCTGCCCAACCATGCCATGCGATACGAGCAATACCGTCTTTAGGTGCTTCAAACTCCACGATTTCAGCATCAATAGGAAAGCCGAAGGTCTTAAAGAAGAACGGCGCATTAGGATAGAGCTCATCTTTGCCCTCCTCTTTATACTGTGCATCTGATGAATTGCTGTAATACTTTTCCCAAACAGTAGCGTGGGTCAGGTATGGCCATACATCGGCTGCCTTCAAATCCTTTACGATTACTTCATTGCTTGCAAAGTTGTCTGTGGTGCCAGGAAGATATTCTACAGGCCAATTGATTTCGTTCAACATAATCTGATATTTTTAAATTGTTATACTTTCGATTTATCGAAGGCAAAATTACAGCAATTATTGTTGCATCAGGTTATGTCAAACGTCAATTCAAACTTTTCTCAAACGACTTTATCTCATTTCTCTGAAAGCAGTCCACACGATTGGGATGGTAACAAGCAGAGATATGACATCACTAATTGCCTGACAAATCTCTACTCCAAGTAATCCGAAGGAGTGCCCAGAAGACTGATGCCCAGATATTGTCGTGTATAAGGCAGGATGGTTGGGGTACTTCCCAACAACACGCAGAGTGGATCCAGGAATAGCCAACCTATTGTCATCGTGAGAACCGAGAATATCAGTGTATAGAGCAATGCTGTACTTGCCATCGTCTCTGCATCCTTGACATTCTGAGCACCCAGCTGTCGGGATATATAATTGCCTGAGCCATTTCCGAAGAAGAACGAAAAAGCCTGGATAAAAAACATCACGCTGAACACGATACCTACTGCTGCAGTGGATTGCGTATCTAGCTTACCTACAAAAAAAATGTCGACCAGGTTATAAACACTGGTCAACAACATAGAAATTATCGTTGGAATAGCCATAGCGCCTATCACACGATGGACAGGCGTTTTGGTTAAGAATTCATATTTTTCGTTCATGCTATTACTTTACAATCTCATCAATCCAAGTGAAGAGTTCATTGAGTGCATAATCTCCACTGTGAGGACGATTCCATGGCAACTTGAAGTTGACATCCTTGCCATTGTTCTGCAGTTTTGTTGCCAAGTTGATGGCGATTGGGAATGCAGTATCACGATCGCGAGCACCATGGCGGATATACCAGTGAGGAGCTACCGTTGTTACGCCATCGCCAATAAAATTCATTGGATTCATTAAGCGAACATTCTCTTTCACTTCTTCAGAAACGGTTGTACCAGCTTTTGCAGCAGCCCATGGAGTGAAGTTGACATCAGAGCCTTGAGCATTACCAAACTCGCCATTTTCGCCACTTGCAGCAGCACCATCTACATTATAACTATCGAATGAAGGAACGCCTTTCAACGCCTGAGTGCTGACTACATAGTTGAGATACTTATCCATATCAAGATCGGTGATATATTCGCCAACCTTCTTTCCACCACCCATCATCATTGGAGGCATACCATTACCCATTCCAGCTGGTTTCTTACCAAAACCAGGCATGCCCTGTGGTCTCTTGCCAGCTACACCTCCGTTGATTGGTGCCTGGAAAGCAGCCTCACTGCTGAAGCTGAAGCCGATAGAATCAGGGATATCTGCACCTGCATCCTTAGCCTCTTGTGCACTGGTGATAAGAATCTGCTTGACATAGTCGAGATAGTTGTCGGCATTGAGCAATGTACCATCAGCCTTCTTCAATCCAAGAGAATTGATATAAGTAGGGAATTGTGCAACCAGTTCCTTGGTTAATGCCTGCTTGCTGGCAGAGAGACTCTTGCGACTATCGGTATTACCATACAGCCACTCATAAGCCATATCAGCATGATCCAAATCTGTGATTGGACAGTAGCATACGCTGGCAAACACGTCGTCACGCTCATCTGCAGCACCCATCGCCTTTAATAGAGACTCGTAAGCAGCATTGTTACCTGTAGCACCCATCAAACTCGACATGGCACCACCGGCACTTGTACCATCGGTAATAATCTTCTCTGCATCACCAGGAATCACACTGTCGAAATGACGCAGATAACGGATAGCAGCTTTCAGGTCGAGCAATGCCTTTGGAGCACGACCGGTATAAATAGTCTTCTTACCCTTTGTAACTGTTGATGTACGACCACGACTTCCTGGGATAGCAAGTACATAGCCTTCTGCTAAAGCACGTCCGCTGGCATCCTGTGCCTGTGGATTACCTGCCTCACTGGCCATGTATCCACCCACATAAGTGCGCAGGAAGATAGGACTCTTTTGCGTACCACCCTCTGGTACGAAGATGTTCATATACTGATAAGTAGAGTCCTCTACATTAGTGACGAAATACAACTTGGTATATGCAGTGTAATTCACCACCTTACCATCAGGCATAGTAAGTGAAGCTTTCACTCCATTCTGAGGATTAAACTGCAAAGGAGTAACCTTTGTTTTCTTTGCTGCTGAAATGTTCATTGCAAATACCATTGCTAATGATGCGATAATTAACTTCTTCATATTATTATGCCTTTACTTTCTTACCATAGTTTCTTTTCCACCACATATAATAGCCGCTGATTGGCAGAAAACCGCCAATGAGAGCAGCAAGCGCATAGAGAATCTTAGAGAACCAGCCTGCCCATGTGCCCATGTGAAGCTTTTTAAATAGCATAGCTCCACCTGACTTCTTGCCTTGAGGGCCACCTTTCATCTCTTGTTTTCCACCTTGCTGATCCTGCATCTTATCTTGCGACTGAGCAACGTTCTTTTGAGCAAAGACATCTTCCTTTACAGATGCAGACTTGTCGCTAGCCATTTGCATTTCCTTATTTTGTGTCTTCTGTCCAAACAATTTCGACATACCCTGGCTATACCAATTGAATGAGAATACTGGACCTGTAATTGCCATCAGGAAGAGAAACACAAATGCGTAGATTCCTAATGAAACATGAGTGTCATAGACAAAACGGCGGAATCCCTTATCGGTGCTTACAGTCAGTCGATTCTTAAGCATCTTCTTGCTCTTAGGCCACCAGATGACAACACCTGTGATCAGCACAAGTGACATACACATAGCAGATACAGCCATGATAATACGACCTAATGATAATCCTCCATGAGGATTGGCTGGCATCATGAATAGCCAGCGGTGCAGCTGTTTTACAGCAACCAGAAAAGGCATCTGCTTTGGATCACTTCCAAAGGCAGAAGCAATTTGATCACCAAACAAAAGGATAAGACCTGTAAAACATAATATTGACATAAAGACTCCAAGAAGTATAGCTAACCATCTATGGATCTTCAAACAGATTATTCTCATTTTTATATCTTTTATTAATCACCAGCATGAATTCAACCAGTTTTTTGCAAAGTAAACTAAAAAATACGGATACATAAAAATTAATTAGCAAAAGGGCAATTAAATTCAACGAATCTGCATTTTTCATTATTTCTTCCAAGCACCTACGACTTGTCCCATGTACATGGTGTGAATGCCTGCAGGAAAGTTGGAATACATTTTCTTTGGCACATCATTGCGGAAATTCTTCTCTTCAAACGGTGCGCTATACATGATCTCGCACTCTATCACAGCATATGCCTCCTTGAAATAAGGTGTGCCATTTTTGGTATAAGCCACATGAAGCCCAAGAGCCTTGGCCTTATCGCCATCACGACCACTGTGCTTTCCCATATACTGAATGACATTTGGATCAGAGAATTGCATTACAGTGAAATATTTTGATTTCTCCATAAACTCATGAGTATATCGTTTCTCTGCAACATAGACTGTCATCAAAGGCAAGTTCCTGCCCCAGATAGTTCCCATACTTCCCCAACCAATGGCCATAGCATTATAACTGTCCTTATCGCCTGCAGCAAGGATAGGTGCATCCTGGAAATAAGTGAAAGGATTGACATCAAAACTATCCAGTACTTCAATCTCCTTAAAACCAACCTCTGTCTGGGCAGACATGCCCAGTGAACAGAATGCCATAACTATGGCAAAAAATAATTTCTTCATTGTATTTCTTTTTATAACTTTATTCTAATTATCTTATAATTTCCTGGCTGTTTGATTCCATCATGAAATCGTGGCTCATCATCAATCTTCGAAAAACTGATATATAACCATCCATCCCTTGTAAACTGATAGCTGTCAGGCCATGTGAGCAAAGCCTCATTTGTAGGGATGACAGTCTCCATTTTCAAGTCTGGAGTGACTCTCATCAGCCTACGATTTTCCAGATCGCCAAGATACAGATTTCCATTGTTGTCGAATTCCATTCCGTCAGTTGTGATGAAATGCCCGAGATTCTCTACTTTTGAATAGATCCCATCATCTGACATCGAGAAATCATCAAGTGCTGAAGTTGGTATACGAAAGAGTCTGTCATCAGTGAGTGCCTTGAAATACAACATCTTGCCATCAGGAGAAAGGGCTATGCCGTCAGAATTGGCACGATAGGGTTTGCCATGGCTATAAAGCGCTTTGCCATGACGACTAAAAAGATATGTTGAATCTGAGAGCACAACATCTCGGCCATTCAAAACCTGTCTGGCATCACCTGTCTTTAGGTTCACTACTACGATTCCTCCATCGCCAGAATTCGTAATATAGCCCATTTGCTTCTTGGTATCTACACGAATATCATTGAGATAGCTCTTGGCGCCAGCAATATTGGAGAGTGGATAAACACGTTCTACCTTATCAGTATGCAGATTGATCTTTACAAGTTTCTGTCCTTTGTCCTCACCCTCCAGATTATCACGATAACCAGGATCTACCACCCACATGTTGTCATCCTTATCAATGACTACTGCTTGAACAGCTATGAAATGCTTTTGTTTGTTTCCTCCCTTCTTTACATTCCATTCGTTCCAGGATTTGTTGGGGAAAGGAATCTTCTTACCGTTCTTGATTTCCACCAAAGCATATTGATATGGACCATCCCAGCGAGGATAGTTGGTGAATAATCGTCCATCGCTGCTCACAGCAACACCTGTCAACTGATAGACACTATCTTCAAATACAGTCTCGATCTGCTGAGCCTTTGAGATTAAAGACATGCACGAAAATAAGAAAAATAATACTTTCTTCATAGGATCAACTCCTTTATTAAAATAATACTATTCATACAAGGTATGCAAAAAATAATGGAGTTAATTCGGCCATAAGAAAGCCATGGTTTCTGCCAAAACCATTGTTATGACGTGAAAACTTAATGAAGGTTTTACAGCATTAACAATATTTATCCAGCTGCAAGTTTCGATGGTGAAAAACCATACTCTTTCTTGAAGGCTGTAGAGAAGTGGCTTAGATTCTTGAAACCAACCTCCAGATAAACCTCATTGGCACGTTTGCCGTTTTCTTCCATTAAGCGCTTTGCCTCGGCAAGGCGTCTGCGTGTGAGCCAGCGCTGGGGAGTAAGATGGAAAGCCTGGTCGAAATCGTGCTTGAAGCTGGTGAGACTGCGGCCTGTGTAGTGGGCAAACTGCTCCACAGTAAGGTCGCTCTTATAGTTTTCCTCCATGAAGTCCTTCACATCTATCTTCCACTGCTGTACAAAGTCGAAAAGCACAGGGGTAAGTTCTGGACGAAGCTGAAGTAATACAAAAACAGCTTCACGTAATTTACTTTCCATCAACTCCTTTGAAGGATAGATATCTGAGTTGAAATAACCGATGAGACTCTGAAAAAGACTATCGAGGAAAGGATGCTGAGGAAGCGTGAACACATTCTGCTTGGTGATTCTCGAATTGGAATCCTGAGGTACAGCGATATTTTGCTCTTTCTTCACACGCTTCAGAAAATCTGTATCAAGATGCAGGAAAAGACCAACGAAAGGCTCTCCCTTGGCATTAGGATGCTTATCCTTGTTTACTTTGTGATTACGGCGAAGAAAGGCAGTATCACCTTTTTTATAATGTATGGTTCTGCCATTTGGCTGAAACACATCCATCTCGCCACTCACCATATACACAAGTGTGTGCTCTGTCACCATATTCTCGCAGAGTTTATCCTTGCCTACATGACACAAGAAGAATGTGTCCATATAGTTGTGTACACTGATGTCTTGGTCGAACTCCTGACCGTTATATACCTTTAATTCCATTTCCATTTATTTTATTTGCTGCAAAGTTACTCATTATTTTGATACTGTAGGTTTTCTCAAACGTCATAATAAACTTTTCTCATACGTCATTAACTCTTTTAGCATAATTGTCGTTATTCCTAAGTCAACTTATGTGGAACGCATGCAGGAGAATCTTAATGTCTTCGATTTTGAGCTGACAGATGATGAGATGCAACAGATTCAAGCTCTTGATAAAGACCATCGCCTGAATGACCATCGCAACATTGATCTTGTACAATGGTTTATGTCAACAATGAAATAATCGCATCATATTCTTCAATAGGTAAAAAAGGGGGAAGTCTGCTTCACGCAGGCGCCCCCCAATGTAAATTATAATAGGTATGACTCAGCGCTTATCTAAAACGCCAAAATGAATCCATTGGTCTTGTCGGTAATTCACACGAACCACCTCTTTAATATTCTTGTACTTTTCCTTTACTTGAGCAAGGATATTGTTGGTTGTATGAACCTGAGCAGAGAGCCTTTCTCTCATCTCTTCAGTCTGCTTGCTTGAAGCCTGAAGCTTTTCCAACTGAGCACTCAAATCTCTAAGCTCACTCATCCTAATTCCTTTGTCTTCAACCTCTGAGAATCTACGTTTCAGGGTGTTTATCAACAAATTACTCTTTTCAATCTGAAGGTCGATTGTCTTTGACATAGTGTTTTATTTTTAAAGTGAATATATTAATTTTCTACTTCAAAAATAAGAAAAAAAATGAAAATACAGCTCACTACACAAGCAAATGTTTAAACTTTATTAACTACACAATCTGCCATATTTTTTCATATTTTCACTTTTCGTAGCAGTCGTCGTAAATCGATACCAACTATCGAAAACTCTGCTAGTATGCCGGTCATTATTTATAACTTGCCTCAAAGATAGCAAGATAGTCAGCATCTGAAAGTGGAAGTGGATCAGCTGTGATGTCACCACCCAATACCTTGTGAAGTGCCTCAGGCCACTGCTTTACCTCCTCAGCAGTGATACCGTAATCACTCATCTTCAGGTCATCGCAGTTGATTTTCTTGAGCAATGCATTGAGAGCTGTGATGAAGTCCTTGCCGCTCTGTGGATTCTCCACACCCATAGCACGAGCCATCTTCTTCATTGGCTCCTCTGCAGCCTGACGATCGGCAAAGAAACCGAAGTAAGCAGGTGCAATCATGGAGAGACCTGCTCCGTGAGGAAGGTTCTCGTGATGCGATCCCATGGCATGCTCCATGGCGTGCTCAGAAGTGATCATCATATAATAACCAGCCAATGAACTAGCGAGATGAACAGCTGCACGAGCCTCACGATCCTGACCGTCAGCATAAGCCTTAGGAAGGTTTGCTGCTACGAGTTCGATCGTCTTGAGGGCAAACATCTCTGCCATTGGGTGAAGGTTCTTATTAAGCATAGTCTCGGCTGCATGGAAGAAAGCATCAATACCCTGGAAAGCTGTGAAATGAGCAGGAACACTCAGTGTGAGGTCGCTATCTACAACCGAGATCACTGGCTGCATACTTGGATGGAAAAGCGCTGTCTTCTCACCACGAGCATCATCAGATACTACGCCACCAAAGTCCATCTCACTACCTGTACCTGCACTCATGCTCACTGCTACGAAAGGAGCGGCATTGTTTGGAAACCACTTCTTGCCACCCTGTGCAGAGAGTGAGTAATCCCAGAGGTCGCCCTCATTAGTCATCATACCCGCAATCATCTTTGAAGCATCAAGCACTGATCCACCACCAAGACCTACTACGAAATCGCAACCTTCGGCTTTTGCCTTAGCAGCACCATCCATGCAGTTCTCACGGGTAGGATTGGCGCGAACCTCATCAAATACCACATACTCTACACCTGCCTGAGTCAACTCGTTGGTAAGTGCATCGAGATAGCCATATTTCTTGGTTGAGCTACCGTTTGAGGTTACTACGATTGCCTTCTTACCAGGCAACTGCTCCTTGTGAAGGTTCTTCAACTGGCCTGCTCCGTAGAGGACCTTTGTTGGCATATAAAACTGAAAACTGAACATATTATCTTTCTTTTATTTCTTTTGTCTAATCTCTAATCCGTCTTTATAAGCATTGCCTGCCTTCTCGCCGAGGGCGAAATAAGTCTTGGTCATCCAGTCGAATGTCAATGGGTGGAACTTATCGAATGATACCTTACCATTTTCGCCAAGAATGCTCTCGTCGAGACCTACATTCACAATCTCGCCAATCAGCTGCCATGTCTCAGGATCATAGCTCTTTACGCGGCACTCCACTGCGAAAGGAAGCTCATCGATCAATGGAGCATCCACGAATTCCGACTTGGTGGTATGAAAACCAGAACGCTCGAATTTATCCTCTACCTTTGCGCCATGAGTGATGCCGAGGTAGTCACACTGAGTAGCGGTCTCAACAGTTCCCATGCTTACCACGAACGACTGGCAGGCAAGGATGCCTTTCAGTGTGTGTCGCTCAGCAGCTACAGTGATTCTGATCTCAGTCTCATTGCTGATACCACCCCATACAGCAAGCATGGCTGTAGGTTTCTCGTTCTCATCATAACTTGACAACATCATCACCGGCATTGGCATGATGTAAGGTTTTGCACCTATATTCTTTCTTGCCATAATCTTCTTATTTTAATTTTGTACCTTCACGGAATGCCTTACCAGCAGTCTGTCCTAACTGAATATATGTCTGATGAATGGTCTCGTGACAGATGAGATTCATCTTCTGTACATCAGGACGACCATCAGCACCTACGTATTTGTCATCAACGATCACGCCAACGATATCTGCAATCACGTGATAGCATGAATCTGTTGTAGCCTCCATCACTGAGCGGATGCGGCACTCGAGGGTGATAGGGAAATTAGTGAAGAGAGGGGCATTCACGTCTGGTGCCTTCTCAACCTTCCAGCCTGTGCGAGCCACCTTATCCTTTACTCTGAAACCACTTGTGATACCTACAAAGTCAGAGGCAATCATGGTCTCTTTATTGGCGAGTGCAAGAGTGAAATCACCATTCTCAGAGAGGTTAAGGGTAGTCTGACGATTCTTGCCCAGGAAAAGCGAAATCTCAGTATAGTCCCATGAGCCACCACAGTCTGCATTCATTGCGTTTGGTGTGCCATTACTATCGTATGTTCCAATAATCATCACAGGCTTTGGGAACAACCAACCTGCAGGTCCAAATTTCTTCATAATTCTTTTGTTTTTATCTGGGTGCAATTATTATAATCCGTTTACGGTTGCAAAATTAGTGGTATTTTTCTTATGGGATATAACAATAAAACGGGTAATAATGTCACTTTTTGCAGTTTTTACTTTTTTGTATCCAGAATAACTACTATATTTGCATCAATAATATAATAGGTACGCACATGGCAGATGACAATTCAAGGTATATTCTTAGGGAAGATGACGTGATTTTCACTGATGACATCTATGACGCAATGAGTGACGGCTTTATCGGAACTTGTCTGCACATCATCATTACATCTGGGGAGATGTCATTCAAGATTGGTGATAAGCAGGTGGAATCAGAAATTAACGATTGTCTTATCATGCCAAATCGTACAATGATAAATGACATTCGTATCAGTGATGACTTCACCATGAAGAGTGTGATCATCTCACAGCGATTTATGCGAATCTCACTCCCTAAGAGCAATTATGAGATGAAAGGATTGCTGGCTATGGCAGAAAATCCTGTGATCAAGATGTCGGCAGAAGAAGCCAGGACTATTCTCCACGATTTTTCGGAAGTACAGCTTCAGCACAGTCGTCTCACCCATATCTATTATGCGGAGATGGTGGCTCGAAGCATTGAGATGATGGTGCTCGACATGTACGACATCCACTCACGCTATCATGCAGAAGAACTATCGGGTATCGACCAAAGCGCACGCATCACTCGTCAGTTTATCGCTCTATTACAGCAAGGATATTATCGCAAGAATCGTAAGGTGGAATGCTATGCCTCCTTACTCCATATCACGTCTCAGTACCTGTCAGAATGCTGCATCAAGGCAACCGGACACAATGCCTCTTTCTACATCGATTATTTCACGGCAGAAGAAATCGTCCGACTCCTGAAGCGTGATGATCTGACTATTACCGACATCGCCTACCAATTGGATTTCAATACCACCAACTACTTCACCCGATATGTGAAGCGTACACTGGGCATGACGCCGCGAGAATATAGAGGAAAATTCAATTTGAAGCAGAAATAATTTGTCATACTTATTATTCTTATAGTTGCAAATTTAAGACAAGAAATTAATAAGTACAAACAACTTTAAGAAAAAGTACATCATGGTCATTTAGCAGTTCATTTAGCAATCTCGCCAGAGAATGTTGAGGACATATCTGTTGAAGTCTTCCACAAATGATATTGATATATCTATCCTGAAACTCACTAACTATTCATCATATAGCAGAACGAATTGATTATCTTTGAACTCATCATCTATCTTTGCGCTAAACGAGAAGAAAAGTGAAATAAAAAAATCGAATTCCATAAAGGAATCCGATTGCAATATCTAATTTAATAACTTTCTAATTAAGCTGCTACCCTAAGGTAAACAGCATCTTTTTTACTTACCAGCAGCAAGCTTGTCGTTAATGTTTGAAGCATTTACTACTACTGCTACTACTACTGCCAAAATACCCATCATTGT
>REGX01333034.1_pt1 | contig 11470 bp, 8 predicted proteins | sample 2276321 | NCBI WGS metagenome assembly REGX01 (sample SAMN08335021, study PRJNA423103) | bovine gut metagenome | biome: bovine gut metagenome; feature: rumen; material: feed digesta; isolation source: rumen digesta from from 15 high feed efficiency cows and 15 low feed... | host: Bos taurus ... | reverse complement strand
TGGAGATGAAGCAGGAGGGTTCTGCATTCAAGATCGAAAAGCATGTACACAACTATCCACATTGTTGGCGTACAGACAAGCCTGTATTGTACTATCCATTGGATAGCTGGTTTATCAAAGATACTGCCAAGAAAGAGAGAATGGTTGAGTTGAATAAGACTATCAAGTGGCAGCCTGAATCTACCGGTACGGGTCGATTTGGCAACTGGCTTGAGAATCTGAACGACTGGAACTTATCTCGCTCACGTTTCTGGGGAACACCTCTTCCTATTTGGCGTGATGACAATCGCAATGAGAAGTGTATCGGTTCAGTAGAGGAACTCTATAATGAAATCGAGATGTCTGTTGCTGCTGGTATCATGACATCAAATCCTTTGAAGGATAATGGTTTTGTTCCAGGCGATTACAGCAAAGAAAATTATGATAAGATCGACCTTCACCGTCCTTATCTTGATTACATTGTTCTCGCTAATGAAGAGGGTAAGCCAATGCATCGTGAGGCTGACTTGATCGACGTTTGGTTTGATTCAGGTTCTATGCCTTATGCTCAGCAGCACTATCCTTTTGAAGGTGCAATCAATGCAGAAGGTTTGAAGGCTACAGGAAAGAGCGAAGCAGAGTATCGTAACGAACTCGTACACAGCACATATACAGGTACACCAGTACCTCCAGCATATTATCCAGCTGACTTCATTAATGAAGGTGTTGACCAGACCCGTGGATGGTTCTTTACACTTCATGCTATCTCAACTATGATATTTGAACATGTATCATTCAAGAATGTAATATCTACAGGACTTGTGCTTGATGCTAAGGGCAACAAGATGAGTAAGCATGTTGGAAACGTAACAGACCCATTTGAAATGATCAACAAGTATGGTGCTGATGCAGTACGTTTCTATATGATGACCAATAGCGAACCTTGGGATAATTTGAAGTTCGATGAGAATGGAGTAGACGAGATCCGTCGCAAATTCTTTGGTACATTATATAATACATATAGCTTCTTTGCATTATATGCTAATGTTGACAATTTCGACCCTGGAGCTCCACAGGTAGCTATTGAAAAGCGTCCAGAAATCGACCGTTGGATTATTTCTTGCCTCAACACTATGGTTAAGGGTGTTAAAGAGCAACTCGACGGATATGATCCTACACGTGCAGGTCGCATTATCGATAACTTTGTCAATGATGATCTAAGTAACTGGTATGTTCGTTTGAATCGTAAACGTTTCTGGGGTAAAGAAATGAGCGAAGATAAGTTGAGTGCTTACCAGACACTTTATACATGTTTAATGACTGTTGCTAAAGCAGTAGCACCTTTCGCACCATTCTTTAGTGATGAGGTATATCATGACTTAGGTGGTCAGCTTGAAAGTGTTCACTTGGAGCAATTCCCAATAGTAGACGAAACTGTTATAGACAAGGATCTTGAGGAGCGTATGAGCATGGCTCAGAAGATTACTTCTATGGTACTTGCTTTACGTCGCAAAGTGAATATCAAGGTTCGTCAGCCTTTAGCTCAGATTATGATACCAGCTATTGATGATTCACAGAAAAAGCATATTGAAGCTGTCGCTGATTTAATTAAGAATGAGGTTAACGTCAAGGAACTTAGCTTCGTTGAGGATTCAGGCTTCCTTGTTAAGAAGGTAAAGTGTAACTTCCGAGTAATGGGTAAGAAATTTGGTAAGCTCATGAAGGGTGTAGCTGCTAAAATGAATGCCTTGAACCAAGAAGAAATTGCTTCACTTGAAAAATCAGGCAATATCAGTTTTGATGTTGAAGGTCAGAATATTACAGTAGATGCAACTGATGTCGATATCATCTCTGAAGATATCCCAGGCTGGTTGGTATCTAACGAAGGTAATTTGACTGTAGCACTTGAAGTTGAACTTACAGAAGACTTGAAGAAGGAAGGTATGGCTCGAGAGCTTATCAACCGAATTCAAAACCTTCGAAAAGATTCTGGTCTTGAAATTACCGACCATATTATTGTTACAGTAGCTCCTAATGATGAAACTACTGCTTCAATTAATGCTTATGGTGATTTAATTAAGACCCAAGTACTTGCAAATGAGATTATCATTGCAGATAATGATGGTACAGAAACTGAATTTGATGACTTTAAATTGAATATAAAAGTCGAAAAGAATTAATACATAAAAAGTCAGACCAGATTATAACGTCGTCTGGTCTGACTCTATTACCAATCTTAATGCTTATGGAAATCAAAAAACGCTATTCCGATGAGGAACTCGAGGAGTTCCGCGGGATTATTAATGAAAAACTAACTGTAGCGCGTCGTGACTATAAAGACATGATGGACCAGTTGAATAATTCTGTCAGCAATGATGTTGCAGATACATCTCCTACATATAAAGCAGTAGAGGAGGGAACTGAATATCAAAGCAAAGATGAAATTCTAACAATGGCTCAGCGTCAGCAGAAATTTATTAAAGGACTTGAAGCTGCGCTTATCCGTATTCAGAACAAAACTTATGGTATTGACCGTATTACGGGAGAATTAATACCTAAAGAAAGACTTCGTGCTGTACCTCATGCTACTTTGAGCGTAGAGTCGAAGCAGCAAAGAAAACATTGATAAATGAAAAATAATACAAAACATATCGGCTGGCTTGTCTCAGGTATGGTGACTTTACTTCTGGTCATAGATCAGATTATTAAGGTTTACATCAAAACTCATTTCTATCTGGGCGAGTCGGTTGAAGTTTTTCCATGGTTTTATATCGAATTTGTTGAAAACAATGGAATGGCATGGGGTATGACTTTCTTTAATAAGTTGGTATTAAGTCTATTCCGTTCTGTTGCTATTGCAGCAATTATCTGGTATATATACCGTCTCATTAAATCAGGAAATTATACACTGAAGTATCTTTTATTAGTTTCTATGGTATTAGCAGGAGCTGCAGGAAATATGTTTGACTCTATGTTTTACGGACTATGCTTCAGTGCATCTACTCCTTATTATGTTTCATATTCTGTTCCATTTGGACAGGGATATGAATCATTTCTTATGGGAAAGGTTGTAGACATGTTCCGATTCCCATTCTTTACGATTACATGGCCAGATTGGATACCATTTATAGGAGGTGATCATTTTACTTTCTTTGACCCTGTATTCAACTTTGCAGATTCATGTGTAAGTGTAGGTGTCATTTCTATGCTTCTATTCTGCCGTGAAGAATTAGAGAATATCGGTTATGATATTGGCATCAGAAAGAAAACTGAAGAAGTTGAGGAGGATAATAAATGAAAAAACTTCTGCTCTTCTTTATTATTGGTATCATGAATTTTCTATTTATGAATTCATGTAAGCCAGGAAGACCTAGTGGAATTCTTTCATCAGGAACGATGGAAGATATTCTTTATGATTATCATATTGCTCAAGGTATGGCCAGAGGTGATGGTAAACAAATGATAGCATATGAAGCATCTATTTTAAAAAAGAATGATGTTACAAAAGCCGAATTTGATTCATCGCTTGCATATTATATGCGACATACAGAACAGTTACATAAAATATATGAAAATCTCTCAGAGCGTCTTGATAAAGAAGTTGTATCTTTAGGAGGTTCATCGTCTATAGCAAACTATGGGGCATCAGAAGGAGATACTGCAAATATCTGGCGCGGACAGACGGCTTCAGTATTATCACCAGAGAAACCTTTCAACTACGAAAGTTTTGAGATTAAAGCAGATACATCATTCCACAAAGGTGACCGATTTATTCTTGATTTCGATGCCCAATTTATTTATCAGGATGGAATGCGTGATGGTGTTGCTGTTTTAGCAGTACAATTTGGAAATGATAGCATTGCATCTCAAATAATTCGAGTACAAAGTACTTCTCATTTTTCGACCACAATTCAAGATCAGGACAGTCTTGGAATTAAATTTGTACGAGGATATTTTCTCCTCAATAGAGGACAAGACATAAATACAATGAGTTCAACCTTGAAACTCATGATTATCGATAATATCCGATTAGTAAAGATGCACGTTCCAACACCTAGTGCACCTGCTAATTCTATTGATAATTCTACAAATAGAAATTCAGACCCTAGCGGTTCACCTGTTTCTCCACAACCTATGAATGCTGTACAAGCACCATCAGAAATCCAGGTTCGTACGGAAAAAGGAGCCCAAGGAGTTGTGCCTGCACAAATTAGATAATTAATGGAAAAGGAAAGAAGATGTGGTGCTCATGAAGTTGTATTGGAAAATGGAACTATTTTTCACCAAGCTGTCGTAGAGATAATGGAAGGAAGGGTAGTCAATTATTATGAATTTCGTGATGAACTCCCTATGTGTGAATGGCTGGGGGAAACGATATATGTAAAACGGGATCACGAAGACATACTTCGTGCATACTGGAATGAGAAAATAATTAAATAAGAACTTTAAATATTAGAAATATGTTAAGTGTAGATCAATTAGAAGACAAGCTCTTAGAATTAGCTTTCGCTGAAGATATTGGTGACGGCGATCATACAACACTTTGTTGCATTCCTGAAGATGCAATGGGTAAAAGCCACCTCCTTGTAAAGGAAGATGGTATTCTTGCAGGTGTTGAACTTGCCAAGAAAGTATTCAACAAGTTTGATCCTACAATGGATATGGAAATATTCATTCAAGACGGCACACCTGTAAAAAAGGGTGATATTGCTTTTGTTGTTACAGGTAAAACACGATCTTTACTTCAGACAGAACGAATCATGCTGAACATTATGCAGCGTATGAGTGGCATTGCAACAATGACAAACAAATATGTCAAATTGCTTGAAGGAACTGGTTGTCATGTGCTTGATACTCGAAAGACTACTCCAGGACTTCGTATGTTGGAAAAGCAAGCTGTTAAAATTGGAGGAGGCATGAACCACCGTATTGGTCTTTTTGACATGATATTGCTTAAAGATAATCATATCGACTTCGCTGGCGGCATTGAAAATGCAATTGACCGTTGTCACGAATACTTAAAAGCTAAAAATCTTGATATCAAGATAGAAATAGAGGTTCGAAATTTTGATGAATTGAATCGAGTGCTTACCAAAGGTGGCGTAAATCGAGTGATGCTTGATAATTTCAGTGTGCCTGATACAAAAAAGGCTGTTGAACTGATTAATCATCGTCTGGAAGTTGAGTCAAGTGGTGGTATTACATATGATACTATTCGCAGTTATGCAGAACAAGGTGTAGACTTTATTTCTGTTGGTGCGTTGACCCATTCTGTTAAGGGACTCGACATGAGTTTCAAGGCGTGTGATTAATAAATGATTATGAGAAAAAAAATTTATATATTCTTTGCAATGCTTTTGGCTGTTTCGCCAAAAGCATTCTCTTGTACAAATTTTATTGTTGGTAAGAATGCTAGTACGGACGGTTCTGTAATTTGCAGTTACAATGCTGATGACTACGGAATGTTTATTGGACTAGCTCATTACAAAGCTGGTAACCACGCGAAAGGGGAAATGCGTGATATTATTGACTGGGATACTCATCACTATCTTGGTAAGATTCCAGAAACTGCTATCACATATAATGTAATTGGTAATATTAATGAGAACCAAGTTACTATAGGTGAAACAACTTATGGTGGCCGCCAGGAAATGGTAGATACAACCGGTCTCATTGATTATGGTTCATTGATTTACATTGGCCTACAGCGTTCAAAAACGGCTAGACAGGCCATACAAGTCATGACATGGTTAGCTGAAACTTATGGTTATTGTTCTGAGGGTGAAACCTTTACCATTTGCGACAAAAACGAGGCTTGGATACTTGAAATGCAGGGATGTGGTGGTATTAAAGGCAACAAAGTCGTTTGGGTAGCAGTTAAAATACCAGATAATGCTATCTGTGCACATGCAAATCAGAGCAGGGTAGGACAATTTTCAAGTTATAATACTGAAGTATTACATAGTAAGAATGTCATTAAATTTGCCCGAACAATGGGATGGTTTAAAGGAAAAGATGACGAATTCAATTGGAAGAATACATATGCATTCCCAGATTTTGAAGGTCGTCGTTTTTGTGATGCCCGTGCATGGAGTTTCTTTAACCACTTTAAGGATATGAAGCAATATCTTCCTTGGGCCTTAGGCAAAGATGAAGATGCAGAAGATATGCCTCTATGGATTGTGCCAGACCATAAAGTTAGCGTTAAAGAGGTGATGGATTGCATGAGAGATCACTATGAAAATACGCCACTTAGTGTTGCTGATGGTAGTGATATTGGGGGAGGTATTTGGGAAATGCCTTATCGTCCAACGCCACTTGTATTCACTGTTGATGGTAAAAAATACTTCAATGAACGTCCAATAAGCACACAGCAGACTGGTTTTACTTTTGTTAGTCAGATGCGCTCATGGCTACCTGATGCTATTGGAGGTGTTCTTTGGTTTGGTAATGATGATCCAAATATGATAGCGTATACACCTATATATTGTAATACTACTGAACAACCTTTATGTTACAATACACCAGGAGCAGATGCTTTAAACTATTCAGATGACAATGCATATTGGGTATGTAATAGCGTTAGTAATATTGTATATCCAAGATATAACACATTATTTCCAATTCTTAAGATAGTTCGTGACAGTATTGAAAATAGCGAGCTGAGCAAGCAGAAATCAATTGAAGAAAAAGCATTAAAACTATATAATCAAGATTCAAAATCAGCAATTGCTTATCTTACTGATATTCAGAATACATATAGCAATCAGATGATGGATAGATGGAAAAAACTTCGTATTTATCTTACCGTCAAGTTTAATGATATGATTATTAAACCTGAAGAAAATGGTAAGTTTAAGAAAACTCCTGATGGAATAGGAGCAAAAGTTACCCGTCCTGGTTATTCTGAGTCATTTGCTAGACAACTCGTAAAACAAACTGGAGACAAGTTTGAATGTCCTCCAGAAAAGAAACAATAAACTTAAAATGGCGTTCACCTAATCAGATGAACGCCATTTTTTTATTCAAAATTTTGTGCATTACCTATACATGAGTTAGGCATTTGTATATGAAGCATAGCACAAATTGTTGGTGCTATATCTACAATATAATTTGCCTTAAAAGACTCGCCGTGAGGTACATTCCATCCCATCATTAAGAAAGGGATATGAGCATCATAAGGATTCCATTCCCCATGACTCGTTCCTTTATATGAAGTGCTTGGATGAGAAACTCCAAAATATCCTGCTCTCGGAATTATTGTAATTTCACCAGATCTCTGTCTGTTGTATCCATTTATTATCTTTTCCTTAATAAATGAAGGAACTGTTGAAATTGATGCATATTCATTATCCACAACATACAGAAAGTTTGAATCTCTTTTTAAATATTCTATAGATTCATCTATGATATCTTGCTTTTTCAGATTATTATTTATAATCAAACTATCATCCAAATACATCTGATAATTATCTTCAAACAAAACTATATTATTAATGCCATATTTAGCTTTTAAATGTGCATTTAATTCTGTCACGGTTTTATCATAATTCCAACCGCCACCAGGAATCTTATGCTGGTTCATATAGTTATAGTTATGTACAGCACCATGATCCGCAGTCAGAAATACTAAATAATTTTTCTTTCCAACTTGTTTATCAAGTATTTTGAGAAACTCTGAAATTCCTTTATCTAAAGTAAGATATACTTCTTCATTTTCTTTACCCCGAGTAGAGTAGGTATGTCCAATAGCATCTGTAGAACTTATACTAACAGTCAGCATATCAGTAACATCATGCTTACCAAGATTTTCATTTTCTAAAGCTGCTTGAGCCATTTTAAATGTCATTTCAACACCTAAATTGCTGGTTTTTATATTGAATTTTGGCTTAGTATGATTGGCTTTGTTAAATTGATTAACCCAATCAGGTAACTTGTCCATATAATAACTTGAAGTTATAAAATGACCAGCTGAGTCGTCCCACCAATAAGCTGCATCAGCGGAATGTCCAGCAGGAAGAATTGCCGCACGATCTTTTAAAGCAATTCCAATGACTTTAGATTTAAAATCTGTTGAAATTTTCAGCTGATCACCAATAGTTGTTGAAAGCATATTATGTGGAGACATTTTACCTGCTTTAGAATTTTCACTACCAATTGATTTCACAGTTTTATCTGTGCAACAATAAGTTGATTTATCATTGATTGCAAAATAATTGCCAGCAATTCCGTGAAGTGAAGGAACCGATCCTGTGTAAACAGAAGTATGACCAATAGCTGTTATTGAAGGCACATAGTTTATCATTGTATTATTAAAACTATAACCTTCGGATAAAATACGTTTTAAGCCGCCATCGCTAAACTTGTTATAATAATATGAGAGATAATCCCATCTCATCTGATCCACAACAATTCCTACAATTAATTTAGGTTGCTCAAATTTTGCAAATATAGTTGGAGAATAGCCAAGCGATAGAAATATCGCAAAAATAGAGCGATATAATATTGTTCCAAAATACCTATTTATCATAATGCTGATTATAATATTTTTGTTTATTCTAAATCAAAAGGGCACCTGAACCATTTCAGATGCCCTTATTATATGTTTGGGAACTCTAAATCAAGAATTACATATCAAGCTGAGCTTCCTTTGTCTTAGGATCATTCTCACCATAACGAGCATAGAAAGAATTATAACGGAAACGACCCCAAGATACATTTTTCTGATTAGGATCAAGCTCTTTAGCCTTGTCATAATACTTAATTGCTTCTTCAAGGAGAACATTAGCTGTTGTCTTAGCTGGAGCTTCAGAAGCACGATTCTGGAAACAAGCACCTAAATAGAAATATGGAAATGCGCTCTCAGGATTTGCTTCTTGAGCAATCTTTAAAGTTGCAATAGCATCATTCCATTTACGCTCACCAAACTGAGCCTGTCCCTTAAGAATTAAAGCAACGAAATTCTTTGGATCTTTTGCGATTGCATCATCAAGAATCTTAGTACCTGCAGCTTTACCATCAAGGGTATTTACTAAGTTATAATACTGTTCCAAAACAGTCTGATTATTAGGCTTTTCTGCAAATACTGCAGCAAGTTTATTCTTAAAATTGATGGAATCCTGCTTACTCTTCAGATCTCCACCCATAGCAGAAATCTTCAAGTTAAAAGCACGTTCCTGATACTGAGGATCCTTCTCTGCAATTTCAGCATATTTTTCAACCTTATCATATTTTTTCTCGTTGTATGCAAATACAGATGAGAAGAAAGCTACCTGACCTAGATATTGAGATTCATTTTCATTTTTATAATTTGCGAAATATGGATCTCCCTTCTGATCAAGATATGCACCCCAATATTTTAATGCCTTAGCACTCTCACCAGCGATTGCATAAGGATTACCTACGAAAATCAAATTATTATACGCACCTACGATTTTATCATAGTTTCCAGCATATCTAGGTTTTACTTTACCCTTTTCATTTGGCATGTTGTCATATTTATTACACTCTTTTGCTGCTGCAATAGCGCGTATTGTTGCATCACCCATTGCCATTGTATCAATTGGAGTAACTTTATCCTTCTGACCAAGCTGTTCATAAGCAGCATTTCCAGCAAGTGTAGATCTCTGCTTCTCATAATCAGCAAGAGCAAGTTCCATTAATTTGTTGTAAGCTTTTGCCTTTTCAGCATCAGATGTTAAATCATTGAAAGATGACTCGAGTACTTCTTTTGCTGTAGCATAGTCATTGCAGGTTAAAATAGCCTTCAATGCAGGACTGTCACCTGCAAACGCAGCCGAAGTACCCAGTACCATCAAGGCTGCCATAAATAACTTTTTCATATTATTACTTTTATAAGTTTACGTTCTTAATTCTATTTGGACGCAAAGGAATGATAAAAGTTTGATATATCATTCTTTCGCGTCCAATATTTAAGATATTTTACATTTTACTCAAAATCTGTATTTGGAGTAATTGTATCGATATCATCCTCTGTTTTGTCAAACTCAACATCAGATTCTTCAACACTTTCTTCTAGGTCTTCAGGAAGCTGCTCTACTGCAGAATCCTCTGCAATTTGCTCGCTCTTCTTTTCCCAAGCTGCTCTACTCTCCTCTTCTACCGAAGCTTCAAGTTCAGAACTCATTACCTTACAAACACTAGCTATAACATCAGCTTTCTTTTCAAGGTTAATAAGTCTTACTCCCTGAGTAGCACGCCCCATAACTCGACAATCAGAAACTGCTAGGCGAATTACAATACCACTCTTATTGATAATCATCAAGTCGTTCTCGTCTGTTACATTCTTAATGGCACCAAGTCGACCTGTCTTGTCTGTGATATTTAGAGTCTTGACACCCTTTCCGCCACGATTTGTTACACGATACTCTTCAACCTGTGAACGCTTGCCATAACCTTTATCACTTACTACCATGATAGTTTCCTTATCAGCATCGTTTACAGTAACCATTCCTACTACAGCATCATCTTCACCCTGCAAACGCATACCGCGAACACCAGTAGCAGTACGACCCATAGTACGAATTGTATCTTCATTGAAGCGAACAGCACGACCATTTCTGTCAGCCATAATCAGTTCATTATGACCATTGGTCAAACGAACGTCAACAACCTCATCACCTTCGGCGATATTGATAGCAATCACACCATTAGCGCGAGGACGAGAATACTGCTCAAGACTTGTCTTCTTTACAGTTCCATCCTTAGTTGCAAATATTACATAATGGCTATTAACAAATTCACTGTCATTCAAGCCCTTAATACGTAACATTGTGCTAATAGCATCATCCTTATCGATATTCAATAAGTTCTGGATAGCACGACCCTTAGAATTTCTATCTCCCTCTGGAATTTCATAACACTTCAACCAATAGCAACGTCCCTTCTTTGTGAAGAACAACATAGTCTGGTGCATAGTTGCAGGGTAGATATTCTCAGTAAAGTCTTTATCACGTGTTCTAGCGCCCTTACTTCCAACTCCACCACGAGCCTGTTCGCGGAAATCAGCAAGCGGAGTACGCTTGATATATCCAAGATGACTAACAGTAATTACTACAGGATCATTTGGATAGAAGTCCTCAGGATTAAACTCATGATCATCTGGTTTAATACGAGTACGACGAGCATCACCATATTTATCCTTAACCTCAATCAATTCATCCTTCATAACTTTCTTGCAAAGTTCTGGATCAGTAAGAATCTGATTGAAATATTCAATCTGCTTCATCAAATCGTCATATTCAGCATGCAACTGTTCCATACGAAGACCTGTGAGCTGGCTCAAGCGCATATCAACGATAGCCTTGCTCTGGATCTCGTCTAGTTCAAAACGCTCTTCCAAGTTCTTCTGAGCATCAGAAGGAGTTTTACTTGCACGAATAATATGAACTACCTCATCGATGTTATCACAAGCAATGATTAAGCCTTCAAGAATATGAGCACGTTCCTGAGCCTTCTTCAAATCATACTT
>REGX01087212.1_pt1 | contig 11546 bp, 11 predicted proteins | sample 2276321 | NCBI WGS metagenome assembly REGX01 (sample SAMN08335021, study PRJNA423103) | bovine gut metagenome | biome: bovine gut metagenome; feature: rumen; material: feed digesta; isolation source: rumen digesta from from 15 high feed efficiency cows and 15 low feed... | host: Bos taurus ... | reverse complement strand
CTTCTACCCTCTATCGTAATTATAATATATAACTAATAATATAAAATTTCACAAAAAATAATACCCACTGGAGAAATCCAGTGGGTTTTGACTATTTGAGTTAAATGAACTATAGGGCCTAAATATTGAATAGCTCAACACTAATACCATTAGCGTCATCTCTCATAGGAACTAATCCACGCTCTTTAAATGATAACGATGTACGCATTTCATTCACTAAAGCATATCTATTATCACCAAACTGTCTATATATTCTAACAGTGGTATTATGATCAGTATATGCAATAATTAGCGTAATTTCTCCTGTTTGCTTATTTTCAATACGAGCAAACTTGATACCGTGCTTTTTAAGATAAGCAAAATCATACCTATACTTAGCGGGACGAACACCAAAAGTTACATCATACTTACGCTTTACTAATTCTTCTACAAAGAAGAAATCAGCTGCATTATCCTCTTTGGCAACATCATGTTCTACAAATTCCCACCCAGAAAGTAAATACTTCTGAATGGAAGCATTATAGTCAGTATAGTTGATAGTTCTTAGAACTTTATCGTTATTCTCGGAAAAACGATATGTCATATGTGCTTCCTCACCGTACATAGTGGTGCATAGTACAATCATATTCTTAATGTCTTTGTGTAAGACAGTATATGATATGTTGTATTCTTTACATAAAGCCTTAATATCATCAAGGCTTAATTTCTTGTGATTGGTATTTTCCATATCACAACACTCCTTCTTCTTATAAAAATTGAATAGTCTGACCATCTATTCATAAATATAATATGTAATCATATTTCTATTTACTCAACCAAAAAAATAACGCCCACTGGATTTCTCCAGTGGGTATTATTTATCAATTAATCATTCAATAAGTATTACTTTGAAATGTCTTGAGAAAGGGAGTTATCACTTTCTCCAATACCCATATCAGTAAAAGCCTTAAAGATACGCATAGCATATTCTTCCTTAAGTGGAGTATCAGTGACACTGCCGCAAGTATCTTCAGTTACAATAGCTGAAGCGTATGCAAGCATGTTATTAATATCGCTCACTGGAGGAATGCGAATAATTAATGAATGAATATTATTATCACTGGGTTCTACTTTAATGCATATTATTGTAGAGCGGGTAACTTGGTGAGCGCGAAGTTCGAAATACGCACCCTGATCTACAATGATACTGAAAATATTACCAACAATATCATTTGGCGATATATCGCTATTGCCAGTGTAAAAATTATCAAGAAAACTTTTTGCTGAATATACAGCGGAAAACGTATCTTGAATTCTTTTGGTTACAAGATAACCATTATTGATTATAGGGTTGATACCGGCATATGGAAACGATCCCAATAAACCATTATTATACATTTGCTCGTACATAGACGGTGTACAATAAGTGGTACCATTAACATTACCATTCATTGAGTTACCTGTAGCTGCTGTAAAACTGTTAGCGTCTTTATCCATTGAAGCATTATTAATACTACCATTGCTAATTGAATTGCTTACAGCTGTTGTTGCTGAGTCGTTAGCATTATTATCATTGAGTTGTTCATTAAATGAATCAAGAGGACTTTTATAATCTTTATATCGTATATCCCCTAATGTATCTTCAATAAACTCTTGTCTTGTTCTATTTGCTTTCTTAGCCATATAGAAACCCTCCTTAAAGATAACAAGGCAGGTACATAGAGTACCTGCCGAATTCGAATAAATTACTCTTTGATTGTTGATGATGCCCAACCCATACGGCTTATAAGCGTACCAAGCGGCTCATCCTTAAGACCATATATTAGATTATTATTATCTTCATTAATGGTCCATCTAAACCAAACGTTCTTTCCATCATCATACTTCGAACGCTCAACGTACTGTGCTTTTGACTTAAGCACTTTAAGCATGTCATAAACATACTCCATAGAGAGCATACAATCATTATTAACCAAATAATTAAAGGCCCTCAGCTGTATTGTTTCCTTAAGCTTACTTATGAAGTCATCATCTACAAGGATGATATTGACTTCATTACAAAAACTCTCGCATGTGCTAAATGGAATCTCCATAGGTACACATTCCGAACTCAAAAGATATTTTTCTTCAAGTTCGATCTTCTCATGTTCTGTCATATTAAATGACCTCCTTCTTCACTATTTGAATATCAGACAATATATCTTCTATTCATAAATATATTATACAGTTAAAAAATATATTAGATAATAGAAAAAAATAACACGACGTTGGCAATACGCCGTGTTATAACTGAATTCAATCTTAGAGTTTCGGGAACTCTCTGAATTGAATAAATTCAAAGACGGTTGTTTTTGTTGTGGTGCCGTCTTCATTCACCACTTCCTTCGTGCAGCGATCGCTGCACGCAGCAACGACCTTGATGCCTGCACGAAGGCACAACTCTATCATAGCATAGGCGAGGGTGAACTCGCCAGCGATCATAACTGCTTCTGGCTTGTTTGCCATCACAGTGTGATGCAAGCCATCGGCAATTTTAATGATATCATCCATTGTAGCTGTCGCGGGAACAGCCGGGAATGGGATATCCTTAATCTGGTTATCTGTAGTGAGAGCAAATGCGCTTTCGAGCTGAGCGCTGCTCCACTTCGACGACGGGTGATTGCTGAGATTGATAAACATAAACATTCCTCCTTTTAAATTTATTTTGATATGTTTATCATAATTATAATATATCATTAATATATATAAGAATTACAAAAAATAATAAGGGAGCATAGAACAACCCCCTTATATTTTAAAGATTATGCGCATAAGCGCAGCTAATTATGAGAGAAACTTTTTAATATATCTTCTTATACCAGGTCTGATATCGATATCTGTTATTACACCATCAATCTCTTTCTTAACAACAGTTCTCATCTTATCGCCATCAAATGTAAAAGATATGCTCGACAGTCCGTAACAAGATATTACATCGCTCAAAGCATCATCATTACGATTTCTATAATCAGCCCATGCATCTGATGGTGCAAATGAAACTGCATAATAGAACAAGCAATTCTCATTATAATCAAACGTATCATCGCTCGAACCATCGAACTTAATAGAGCAATAGTAAGAGTCTGTAGCATCATCAAATCCGATAGTAAACTCTTGTGCTCCAACACTCTGATGCATCTGCGTTAAGACATCTTTAACTGTACGGTGCTCCATTTTAAGAGACTGCATCTCTTCGAAATCGTCAAGCAAGCTTCTTATTGTACCCTCGTTAAGCATTATTGGAGACTCTTTAGGATTACCACAAAGTTCCATAATTGCGTCATAGTCATAGTTAATCAGCTCCATATAAATGGGATTGTCAAGATCATCTGCCTTATACCTAACTCTGAAGGTATCAAAACCATCGACATCGCACGGGCAAGCAATTGAATGCATCATAAGTCCGCTCTCATGTTCATACGTAAGATCAATCACGGTCACACCGCAATCATTAAACAACTCACGGATATTATCATAATCCAAACCTACATATTGTACCATAAAATTTCCTCCTAAAATTATAAAATTAAATAAAGATCTGACCAATTCTTTATTCATATTTATAGTATACTACTATATTATTTTTTACCATTTACATACTCTAAAACAGTTAATTAAATTTTATATAGAAAGGAAAGATAATAATGAGTATCGTAGGCACTCAGCCGTATGAGATAGTTAATGAATATAATGTAAGGGATATTCTAGCTCATTTTGATTCTAATTATATCTTTGATATTCTTGAAGATAAGTTAGAGCATATAAGCTTTGCCACATCGCAGATTGAATCTAATATTGTAGCTGCTTTTGAAGAGAACTTCAAGGCAATGAATAACCAATTCCCTGGAGATAGTCAAAACATCAGGAACATAAGAGAGCAGGTGTATAGGGATATTATTCGTATATTAACTGCAAAATTTAATTTAAGATTTAATGAGATGGATGATACTATCGATCTCTATACAGCAGCATATTATTTATATGATTTTGTTGTATGCCATAGAAATATTATTATGGTAAATTTCTTTACTGCATTTATTATCAACAATAAGGAATCTTTATGTTCTACTCTGAACATGGAAGATTTCCGTAAAGGAAAGGATAGTGCCGCTGCTTATAGCAAAAGGGTCTACCAAGATCATAAGTTTGCTATTATAAGTGCTAATATGCCTACAGTTATCAATTATATTAGTAATCTTGATGTTACGCTACTTAATATCTTCCAGTCTACTTATAAAGATATTAATCTAGTGCAATTTTTAGATAACGCCTTTGCTGATAAAGGTAATTTCTTTAAAGATTTTTATTGTAATATCTTAAATATTCCTGAAGAATTGCCTATTATTATTACTAATATTAGGCTTGCATTGCAGAGCCATGTTGGTAATATTTCTAATAGTGATATTGAAGAGTTTTTATCTTATGGAGGAGAGCTATAATGAGTTATAATCTTAACGATGCCTTAACCTTTGGTAAGTTTGTAGATGAAGCAAGCAACCAAGAATATACTACTAGTGATATTTATAATGCTTTAGCACCAGAAGATGCTGCAAGCACCGAACGTCTCAAGGCTGCTGAAGAGGAAACAGATAATACTAAATATAATTCTTTAGATGAATCGTCTATGGATGGTAAAATACTTCCTGGAATTATACCTCAAGTATCTACAGAAAAAGACTATCGAGAAGTTATTGATTCATATGGTCTTACTGAAGAGGATACTAGACGTATGCTTGATCTTATTACTGCTCGTCGTAATAACGATGTAGGTATTAAGAATTATTATAATTTACTTCCTGATTCATTTAAAGGTATTGCTGATGGTATTAGGGATATCTCTATCCGTCAAGGACAGAAAATGAGCAAAGACAAGGCAGCAATATTTGTTATTGACCAGCTTGTTCATGATTCGGAATTCAATAATGCCATGGAAACAGTTCAAGCTGAAATTAGTGCTGTAACCATGGAAATGAATACAGAATATGGTAAGATCTTTTCTGATACTTTCAATGAAGTATTCAATAGAATTGATGAGATTAAGGTAACAGATCCTGAGAAGGCTGCAACCATTGAAGCTATTAAGAATGCCTTTGATGAGTCTACTACATTTACAAGACAATTAGAATATGCTAAGAAGATCGGAGCTAATAAGCTTACTAAACTAGCTAAGCGTTTAGATGGAGAGGCGATTTACTTCAACAAAAAAGTAAATGTTACCGATGTTAAGGTTCCAGATATACGTGAGCTAGTTGCTATTATCCATAATAATCTTCCAGATTATGACGTTGAGATCGCTAGAAAATTCGTTGTTATTCTTTGTAAGACAATGATGGATATTGATGTGGAGAAAGATATTGTTGGATTGGCTTATGTTTATAAGACTATCAATAATATCTATATCTATAAATTTATTGAAACTATTAAGGATAATGATGCTGCTACTTTACTATTTGGAAATATTGCAGAGGTACTTGATTGCATTAAAAATAAATAGTAAGGAGGCGTTAATATGAGTGAAAGTTCATATATTAATGAAGGTAATTTTCGATATGGTATAACTGAATATGATCAGCCATGCATACCACAATACAATTCAACCCTTCATCATAAGAAACATGCTCTTAGGGACTTTCCTAATAATGCAATAAGAGATGACGGAATGCCATATAATATATATGCTCAACCATTATATCCATCATGCTGTAATGATTCATGCAAAAGAAAAAATGGCATAAATCCTATTGCTGCTAATATCATTAATATTGAATCTAGTATCGATAGGGTTCTCACTATAACTCTTTATGGGGTTACTCAAGATCTTGATAAAAAAATTGAAATGGTAATTGGTAATAAATATGCTATTACTTATATTACTGAATATGGATTTGAAACTGTAACTGGCACTCTTGGAGAAATTTCTAGTGGAGTTCCAGATGGTTGTACTAAATACGTTGGTAATTTTAATTCTTCTGTTACGGCCGCATATATTGGCTTGGATTGTTCTACAAATGGTAAATCTGATAAACGTCTTATCTATATTGCCGGTATTAGATATATTGAGGCAATATTTGATGATGATGAAGATAAACATCCAGAAATGACTCCAGATGAAAAACTTAATAATATACTTACTATGGTTTCAGCATCAATAGATTCAATTAATACATATCTTGAATCTATTGCATCCCCTTCAAATGAAGGGGAAGAAGAAAACAATACTGAGAATGAAGAACCTCCCAAAGAAGAGCCCGATAAGTGTAAAAATTGTAATGGTAAATGCGGTTGTAATTGTAAACCGCCGGATAAACCACCAAAACCATTAATTGATCCATTCTCGAGGCCAGGTCCTTATCAAGGCCCACTTATTGTTGGTCAGATGCATCCATACCCTCCAGCTAAAGGATATGGCCCAGGAAGACCTGGGATTATGATTGAGCACAGGCATGAATGTGATTGTTGTAAAGAAGAAGAGTCTAGTGTAACATTAGAAGATATACTCAACTCTATGAATGAAGCAAAAGATATTCTCAATAGTTTTATTGCTGAGTATAGGAATAGTATTAATACGGATTCATGTGGATGCTGCAATCTAGATGAAATTAAAAAGATAGTTACTGAAAGCATATCTAACGCTGATATTTTTGTTGAAGAAGATTCTGATACTGATAATGGTTAATTTATTGGGTGTGCTTAATTGCACACCCGATTTATTTTGTTGAACTTTAATATAATAAAGGAGTGTGAAACACATGGCAACTTTTTTAAAACAAGATAAAGAAAAAGTTATATTTAATGGAGATGGTGAGCTTATTTATTATATTCCCGAAAAGTACTTCGATATCAAAGCAGCTGTAACAATTGGTGAATTGATTGAGACTATGGGCATATTTACTTATGGGTTATATGATTCCAAGGGTAAACAGCTCAAGTTAGATAGATTTAAGTGCCCTACAGTTATTCAATGTAGACCATCATCTGTTAGTAAGGAATCTAGTTTACACCTTATCGGTACAAAAGAGCCTAGACCTTATAGATTACTTCATTTCAAAAAGGGTGACGAGTTGATTCATAATGTAAATGTGCCGAAGAGTATAGATAATGTAGACCAGTTCGTTAATATTCTTACCAGGGCTAATCTTCCTGATAATATTCCTTATAATGAGATTCACGAATACGTTATTAAGAATGCAGAACTTAATGGTTTTAACTACCAAGTATCTCCTCAAATTATTGGTGTTATTATTAGTGAATTATACAGAGACCCTAAAGACTTATCTAAGCCATTTAGACTCTCTGGAATGAAAGATATGCTTGATTACAAAGCTATTACCATTCTTAAGATCCCTAAGTATACCTCACCATATACCGCAATTACATCTGAAAATGCTGACGAGGCTATTGCCGCAGCTATGACTACTAAGGGTAATGCTAACTCACCGTTAGAAAAGGTCATGATGAACTAAGGGCAATAATAAACATATGAATAAAGCTTGAAGTTAATTTTTTAAGGCTTTATTTTATTTATAAATAAAATAAAAAATATTACTAAGGAGGTAATTACATGAATAAAGGTTATCCTAGAACCAGATTTGAAATCGTAGATCAGTCCGGTCAGCAGGAAGTTTCTACAGCGGTTACAGCTGAATCGATGCCTCTTGCAATGGCCACATATACATCAGATAAAGGTTCAGAAGACTGGAAGGTTTATACTACTTTAGATTCTTTCCTTAAAGATACTGGTAGCATTAGCTTTGCAAAGCATGGTCAACCGCAGCTTACAGTAGCTGAATTATTGCGTAATGGCGCCGCTGTTTTCTGTAAGCGTCTTGTATCAAATAATGCAAGCCTTGCTAATTCAACTGTATATGCAAGAATTGTAAGGATCGCTCATAAAAATGAAGTTGCCGCACAGCCTGCGGTAACAGAAGGTCCTTTCCAGCATGCTGCTGTTCCAGCTCAGCCTGAAGTTCCGGCGACATCATATGTATATTTCTATACAAAGAATATTGTAGGTGCTGTTAATTTTGAAGATGCATGTACTCAGGCATATGATGCTAATCTTATTAATACCATTTCAAGAAGAGTTGTAAATGCAGATGCACAATCTGTAATTAGTAGTCTTAGTACTGCTATTTCTAAAGTAACTTATGCTAGCACTGCAGATGACAGCACAAAAAATGCATCTAATAATTTATTAATTAATTCTATTGCATCTTCTATTGTAAGTGCAGATGCAACAGATACTACTACTGATATTATTGCTAATATTGTTGACGCAGCTAAAACCGAGTATGTAACTAATTATGGTTATGATGAGGAAACTAAAGTTCTTACCGATACTGCTTTATCTACTGCTCTTACTGATGTTATAACTGAGATTAGATATTTACCAGAAGAGGAAGGGCAAACAGAAAGAACTCTTAGAACTGCATCTCAGTTGGGGGTTCTTGTTAACATCATTTCAGCTGTTACAGCTGTAGGCTCTTTGGTAGTAGATACACTTGATGATATTACCACTAATATTCAAATTAGATATACTGATGAGTCTATTGAAGATATTATTGAGGTTCCGTTATTCACTGTAGGCGCTAAGGGTCGTGGTATTTCTAAGATTAAGTATCAGCTCGAACCTCTTTATGCAAATTCAAGAACATCTGCATATATCAGATATCTCTTCAATGTTTATGAGGGTGAGGAACTTCTTGAAAGCATCACATTTACAATGAATCCTGATATCATTATTGAGGGTGTATCTCAAGCAATGAATCCGAAGATTAAGGCTAATTCTAATCAAGTTGAAATTAGTATGTATGAGGATAGCTTGCTTGCATTTGCAGAGGCTTTAACAGAGACTGCAACTTATAATGGTTCTGCTATGATATTATCAGATGTTATTAATATTGATATTATCAATGGTCTTGATAGACGTGGTAGAAATACTATTGGTGGTATTGTTACAGCTAAGCAGTCTGTAACTGATAATACTTCTGGCATTCGCCGTGCAGATGGATATGATTTATGGACAAGCTTTAGACCTACAAACGAAGAGGTTATTAGTCTTACATCTGGTTACTATATCCCGCTGGAGAATGGTACTTATGGCTCCATGGGAGATACCCCTATCGGCGAATCATTCCAGCTTACAGGCGAGTATCCTGTAACATATACAAATATGCTTCTGGATGCATATGGTGCAACTGTTAATTATCTTGATAGTGATGGCGAATATGATGAAGAAATGATTCAAGAAGATCAGTCCAATTGGCCTGCCTTATTTGATCCCGTAATTTATGATCTGGATGCTTATAAAATTGACTATATTTGCGACTGTGCATATCCTGTTGCTGTTAAGAATGCTATTATTAATCTCGTTGATTATCGTCAGGATATGGTATTCTTCGCTGATCTTGGATTAAAGGTTAATAATATTGCTGCCATGAGAAAGGTAGTAGAGGGTTATCAAGATGATCTTACCGGTAATGATATAGATGGTATTCAAGAATCTAGATTTGTAGCTCTTTATCATAACTACTTTAAGATCTATAATCCTTATGATAGCAGACAAATTACTGTTACATTGCCTTTCCTTCTCGGTACTAAGGTTATTAATCATATTGCTAATGGCGTATCGCGTCCGTTTGCTGGTATGCTTAATGGCATCACATTCCCCGAGATTATCAGCAAGAGTATCAACTTCTTACCTGTTCCGATTCCTGGTTGGGATCAGAAGCAGGATCTTGTAGATCTTAATATCAACTATCTTTCTATCTATAATGAAACTCCTGTACTCGAAACAATGTATATTAACTACAAGGACTTCACTCACTTGAGTTTCTTGCATAATATTATGGGCATTCAGGAAGTTATTAAACAACTCCGTACTCGTTGCCCGAAGGTTCGTTATGTATTCTTGGATACTAAAGATCTTAAGAGATATATTGATGAGTGCAATGCTGTACTTAATCAGTATTCTACATTCTTTAATGAACTTACTATGGAATATGCAGCAGATGAGAGATATGAAAATAATAATATCTTCTATGCTATCATCAGAGTAAGATTTAAGAACTTTATCCAAGAAGAACAATTTAGAGTAATTGCAATTAGCTAAGAAAGGAGGAATATTTTATGGCATGGACTAATACACCAGTTGCTAATAATGGTAGTAAAGATTATAAGTATGGTTTTACAAATTTCAGTAGCACCACTACTAATGATACAGTTAAAACTTATGTTGGTTCTGATCAAAATACTACTTTGCCCAATCTTTTTGAGCATACAAAAGATTTTAAAGATGTTACATCATATAACCTCATGCGCGGAGTGCCAGATTTTGGTTCGCTCGTACAATTTAATCCATATGAAACTGGATATGCTGCATTTATCGTATGCAAAATTCCTAAGTTTATTGAAATGCTGGCTTCTAAGAACACTAAGTATGAGCAGTTAGTTAACAATTTTGTTCATATTATTGAATATGAATTCAAGTCATTTGATGGACTTCAGGATATTAATGCCGATACAATCCAGCTTGGTGATGATCTTAATAATATTAACGTTATTAATAAAGTAAATATGCAGTCCGCTTCAGAATTTACTTTAGTATATGACGAAAAATCTGGTTCTCCTCTTACAAAGTTTGCTAAGCTTTATCTCACAGGTATTAAAGATCCACGTACTCAGGTTAAAACATACCATGGATTAATTCATAGTGGAGATATGGAACCTGGTTTTGAAAATGAAGTATTTACTTTCTTATACATTGCTACAGATAATACAATGAGAGAAGTTGAGGCCGCATATCTTCTTATTGGTTGTCAACTTAACTCTGCCGATACAGATATGTATAACTACACTAAGGGTGATATCAATAAGAGAGATGTAAATGTAAAGTTCTCTGGTTATCCGATTTCTTGCTCTCAAGTAGATGCTTGTGCAAAAGAAATTCTTACATACTTGCTTAGTACAGAGGCTGGTGCTCGTCAGATTATCGTTAATAGTAATGATTTCAATTACACAGGTATTAATGAAATTGGTGAGACTTTGCAAAGTTATGGTGCTAATGTTAGTAAGGATTCTTATTATACTAATAATGCTAAGGCTATGGATGCAAATAGAACTAAGTATAGTACAGATAGCTATTACGCAAGCGATTCATACCGTGAGCCTAAAGATGCTCTTTCCTAATATAGAAATTTTAATTATTAGAAATATGATTCCTGTGGGATTACTCCCACAGGAATTTTTATATGTCTTAACTTATTATTCTTCGCCTTCATCTGATGTAGATATAATCTGTTTTACATTCTCTTGTTTTGCATCTTCAATTATTTTGTTTACAACTTCCATATTTATATATGAACCCAAATAATGCAGTTTAAGAAGCTTGGCAACTCTTGCTTTAAGTACGTCATCTTGTTCATCAGCCATAACAATATTAGCAATATTCTCACAATACTCATTAGTATTAACTATAAGCTGATTAGTATTGGTTACATTAATAAAGAGTGGCGGAGGTAGTGTAACTT
>REGX01420221.1_pt1 | contig 11570 bp, 6 predicted proteins | sample 2276321 | NCBI WGS metagenome assembly REGX01 (sample SAMN08335021, study PRJNA423103) | bovine gut metagenome | biome: bovine gut metagenome; feature: rumen; material: feed digesta; isolation source: rumen digesta from from 15 high feed efficiency cows and 15 low feed... | host: Bos taurus ... | reverse complement strand
TATCAGAATAGTACTACATATGGCTCGCAAGGTGGATATAACACCTTCAACGTAGGCAGCGACTGGACTACATGTGAATACACCTTCAAAATTACCGAGTACGAAGATGTCAACCGTATTATCATCAACTTTGGCAAAGTTGGAGGTTCATATACTATAGACGATATTCAGTTTGGTACTAAGATTGCAGATAAAATGACCAATATCCTTGCAGGAGACGCTAGCGATTTCGAAGGTGGCTCTACAGGCGGATGGGGGTCTTGGGGTTCCAACAAGGAATCTGGAGAAGTTGTTGCCCGTGAAGGAAAAGATGGTTCTTATGGTTTAGTGCTTAAGAATAAAGGCGATGGTAATGCATGGGAAGCACAGTGTGCGTACACCTTCGATACTCCTCTGGACAACAGCAAGAAGTATATCATCCAGTTCTGGGCAAAGAGTTCTTCTGGCTCAGGCGAACTACAATTCCAGTATCAGAACGGAACTACTTATGGATCCCAAGGAGGCTACAACACCTTCAATATAGGAACATCATGGGCAGAGTATGAATATGAATTCACACCTACTCCTGAAGATGCCAATCGTATTATCCTCAACTTCGGAAAGGTTGGCGGTACTTATCAGATCGACAACATCAAGTTTGGTATAGCCAAAGATCAAACATCAGCAAGTGGTGCCAAGAAATATATACCACTAAATGCTTCTATGGAATCTAAGGCCAAAGGATTGAGCCAAACTACGGCTACAACAATAACCTATACTCCAAAATCAGCCAGCGAAAAGCGCCTTGCTCTTCTTGGTGCTATGGAAGGATGGATCAAGGGTATGGCCGAGCATCTTGCATCAAAGAATGTAGTACCTTATGGATACGACGTAATCAATGAACCTATAGAAGATGGCAATAATAAACTTCGTGGTATCGAGGTGTTTAATGGCGAAGACAAGGAACCTACTGAGTCTGCAACAGATGGATTAGAGCTCAACTGGGGAAGCAACCGCTTCTATTGGGGATATTACGTTAGCGACTATGCAGTTAAAGCATTCCAGTATGCTCGTCAGTATTTACCAAAAGAAACCAAACTGTTTGTCAACGACTACAACCTGGAGGTAAGCCCTAACAAGCTAGCAGCTTTAATCAACTTTGTTAAGAAGATAGACAGTGACAATGGTAGTTCTATTGTAGATGGAATTGGCAGCCAGGTACACTTCGATCTCAGCGCAGCCACCGATGACTGGGAGGCCGATCAAGCCCTCATTGCAGAACTTAAAGTTAAAGTAGATGCTATGTTTAAGACTCTTGCCGAAACTGGCAAACTCATCCGTGTAACCGAACTCGATGTAGCACTTGGCACCAGCAGTCCATCTGCAGCTCAATATCGCACACAGGCAGAAACCTATCGTATGATATTCCAGAGCTACAAAGAGAATATTCCTGAAAATCAGCAAAGCGGTATTACCATTTGGTCATTGAGCGACAATGAGAATGAGCACGAATATTGGCTCACAGGCGACGTGCCAAATGTATTTGATGCCAACTATTTGCGCAAATGGGCATACAAAGGTGTATGCGATGGAATAGCAGGCGAAGACCTAGGTCTAAAATATGGTGGAAATGATTATAAAACTTATTACGAAAAGAATAATGTTTCAAGTACAGTAAGTGAGTAATTCGTTTTATTTATAAATGTAATCCCTTCGTCTTTATGAGTGCAATTCACTCTAAGACGAAGGGATTTTTTCATTTATTTTGTTTTGCAATCTCCCTTGCAGCATACTCACCCATCAACTTATATCCAGCAGGATTAGGATGCAGCCAGTCACTTTGCAGTTCTTCTTTCATCTTTTGAGGGTCAGCCGGATCTCTCAATAGCTCATCAAAATCAAGCACACCATCCACGTCAGCCTTATGAGCACGTATCCATTCGTTCACAGTTTCTCGGGCAGCCTCATGAAATGGAGAATAATACCCTGCGCCTTTAAATGGAGTGATTGTACCAAGATAAACTTTCTTCTGCTGAGCTTTCGCCTTCTTAATCATCTCTTCATAGGCGATAATGATTTGACCAGCTACAGTCTCACTATTTCCCTTTGCATTACCAATATCATTTACTCCTTCAAAAATAATCACCGTACCTACTCCACTCTGCTCCATGATATCACGATTGAATCGCTGACGACCAGGAATACCAAATCCGCCATTCATCGCCACGCGATTATTACCAATACCAAGATTAAGAATACCCAGATTAGTAATTTTGTGCTTCAGCTGAAGATACTCCGACATCATATCCGGCCATCTGTTCTGCAGATTATCCGTAGAGTTCTTACCATCAGTGATAGAATTACCCAGGATAGCAATCGCATGAGAATTGATATCATATACGTCTATACCCTCAATATTAAACCAGTGGTTATATTGAAATGAAGTGCTGAAATCAGACTTGGCATTAGTTACCCCCTTCATGATATAAGAAGTAGTACGCGATCCCATGTGTACCGTAGGCTGAGTAGGAGCAGATGTATAATTGATAGTAATAGCCAGTGTCTGCAAAGGCTTCAGATTAAATTTCAGAGCATCACTCACTATCGCCTTACCAGCGGGAATAGTTACAGTATACTTATTATCAAACTTAAGATAAGCAGAAGTCTTTGGAAAAATTTCGTAACCTTCCTTTGCATCGGCAATATATACAGATCGGATAACAACTGGTTCCGTACTGTGTACATTACTGAGATGCAAGCGAATAAGATTACCGCCTATCGACACCTTAACAATCTGACGAACAGAACGATTCGACATATTATTGTTGTAAGGCATATAACTTTTTACAGGAATCTGAGGAGCCGTAGCCCAAGTGCCTACCCAATGGCTGCCCGTAATCGTTTTAACCTGAGCACCGGCAGTCAACAATGCACCCAGGAATACTAAAATAAAAAGAACTCTTTTCATCTTGATTTACCTTAACATACCTGGGTGCAAAGTTACAAATATTTTTCTACAAAGAATAATTATTCTACTATCTTCTTTGATTTACTACCTTGTCTCACTATCTTGAGACCTCTTGTATTTGCATTTACAGACTTACCTTCCAGTGAATAATATGACACAGGAGAATCAGAAGAAGTCTTTTGAACCAATTTAATATCAGAAGTTTTCGATGGATTTATCGCTATTCTACCTTGAAAATCAACAGTAAGTATATACGATATTATACCTCCTTTAACTCTAATATGCTGCCATTTACTTTCCTTCCCATCTCTCGACCTTACACTAATCTCATAAGAATGACCTTTGGTAAAAGAATTACCCAAAGGCAATGTGAATTCACCATAACCATAATAAGGTTTAATCGATTCATTGTCATCCAAGATAATATAATTTGTTCCTTCAGTTCCAGATGCAATATCTTTAATAGTCACAGCTACTTTTCCAGTAAAATCTAAGAAATGATAGTTGTATAATCCCCCTGGGAAGTTAACATATAAAGAATCCTTTCTAGCATCAAAGTCAATGGAATATGGATATTCAGAAATCCATTGAGAAGCATATCTGTCGGTAGAAAGTATTTCACTGCGAATTCCTGTAACAATCTCCTGATAATCTGAGAAATCAGATCCATATTCTGGTCTCATAACATCCATATCGAAGTAACCGTCCAGATCGCCATCCCATCCCCAGTTTACATACAACAACCCATTAGCGTCCATACCTCCTATTAAGAAGCAATGTCCCATGTCATAATCTACATTCCCTCCAGAATATATGATAGGATATTGATTGCATATTTCTTGATACACGATACTATCCCATTCTTCAGCCGAATAGTAGTTACGATCATAGTACTTTACGGCATCTTTAGGATATCCAAAATCATTGACCAAAGCAGAAGCAGTTTCTAAGATTGTAGCTCCACTTCCATCTTCTGCATAATTCATTTCTACGGCATATCCACAGTCTCTAATAAGCCGTGAAATGTATCTTGTATTACTATCCCATTTAGTGTAATACCTATTATATGGCCATCCATATTTACTATTAACGAATGCCATACGTCTGGTATTATCCTCGCCTATTGTATATCCACCAACAAATGAAGCAGAAGCAGGATATTGAGCATAATTCATAGCCTGAGCTAAAGCAATAGCAACACAGCCTGCATATCCATGTTTTCCTTTTACCATAGGACAATCGTTATTATAAGGTTCTAATTGTCCCCAAATAGTATTAATAAATGGCTCTATTCTTGAAAAAGAATTCGAAGCTCTAGTCTTAGTCTGACGAGAAGATGGATTCTTCATCATCTCCTCAACTTTTGTTATCCACCACTTAAATCCATCTGGCAAATTATCTGAATGATAAGCAGATTCAGAATAGCCTAATACAGGCTTCAAGCGATCGTCTTTACTGACAATCACAAATCCACTCTTCCCTGAAGCCTCATAAATATTAAAGTTCTTAGATTGCTTAATACATTTAATCTGACCAGTGCTTATACTACCACTTCTGGTATTACAAGCCACATTAAATTTCTGAGCCGCATACTGCAGCATACTTGCCTCACTTCTCTGAGCAGCAAATAATTCCTGTCCAACAAGCAGAAAGGACAAAATAGCATAAATGAGTTTGTTCATATCGACACTTAAAATTTTAGAGTGTAAAGGTAACTATATTTTTTCAAAATATACAATAATTACACAAAAAAGGGGCTGGCACGCCGCCAGCCCCAAAAGACGAGAGAGAAATTATTAATCCCACAGGATTAACTTTTTCTGTAATTTAATGCCATGTGGCATTATTATCTTTTACCACCTGCCCACCAAACTGGTTCGGTGAATACATAATTACCAGCTTCATTTCCTGTGCCGAATGCAGCAGAAACGTTAGGGTTAGATACTACATCACTCTCACCGTATGGTAAACGCAATGGCCATCGATTCTCATTGTTTGAGCTTGTATTCTTTGGATTCTTCATCTCTACAGGATACTTGCCATCAATGAATTTGCAACGACGCATATCATTGTAAGTTTCAAGCTGCTCATCACGAGTCTGTGCAAGATACTTCTGAACAAAAATTTCATTCAGTGGATTTGCTGTGAAACGATCCTTGATGCTTGCAAGATAATCAGAAATTGCCTGATCATCAATACTAGAGAGTTTCACTTTACCAAGACCAATAATATTGTCAGTAAAGTTACCTGTATTCTGCCAATCCTTCATTGCAGCAGTAACACCTGATTCAAAATCAGCAGATGCATCCTGGCCAAGACGTGCCTTAGCCTCTGCTAAAATAAAGTATAATTCAGACTTGCTGAATAAGTGAGAATATGCTGTACCATTTACCATAAATGAAGGAAGATCTACTCCATATACTTGCTGAGCCAGTTCTTCATCACCAGGAGTTCCAATAACTTCTGCGCCATAATAGCCCTGGTAATTATAAATAGACTCACGAGGGTCTTTGCGATCCAACAGCAAGTTATCTACGGTTGTAGAAGAACCTACATAATCACGGCTGTAGACATAAGCAAACCATGAATTATTATTGCTGTCATCAAATACATCAAGAATAGCACCTTGACCGTTTTCTTTCCAAAGATCAGCAGCTGCTGTAGCCTCATCAACTACCTGTTTCAAAAGGTCATTAGTCTTGTTTACACCATAAGTATGGAGTAAATAACGAGCCTTCAAAGCATGAGCAAGACCTTTCCACTGCTCCAAATCACCCTTGAAGATGACATCTTGTGCAGAAGCATTAGACAAACCATTCTCTATTGCATTATCAAGATTCTTCTGAGCATCATCAAGCAAACTGAAAATCTTGTCATAAACCTCTTTCTGAGTATTTACCTTAGGAGCAGAAATGCTGCTGAAGCACTCATCCATAGGAATGTCTCCGTGCATATCAGTTAACACACCCCAGTTGAGTGCATACAAAGTCTGAGCAATACCAAGAATATCGGTCTGTCCTTCATTTGTTTTGCCTTCCTGGCATTTACCGATTGCCAAATTCAAGTTATAAAGATTCAGATAGGTAGCATTCCATTCATTATTGAAAACAGAACTACCTGCCATTTCTGAAACTTTTCTTAGCTCAACATTCTTCAGCTGGTTGTTACCTGTTCCAAATTCCTGCTCTGTGTAAGAAGATATATACCAAGCGTAGTTTCCACAAAGCACACTGTATACTGTAGCAACCTCAGCATCTGTAATCTGATATTTAGCATCAACTACACTTAGTCCTGCATGAGCCTCGTCCTTGTTGATCTCATCAAGCACCTCATCTGAACACGAGTTCAGCATCAAAGCTGCAAGGGCTACTCCAAAAATATATTTAATTTTCATAATTGTATTTTCTAACTTAAATTCTACAATATGTAATACTTAGAATGTGATCTTTAAACCACCACCAAAGCTTGAAGTACTTGGCAATGAGTAACGCTCAAAGTAACCACTCATGTTACCATTACCCTGTGAACTTTCTGGATCAAGGTCTGGCAATTTAGACCAGAGAAGAATATTACGAGCAAAACCATAAACAGTAAGATTGATACCTGCGAAAGTTGGAACGTTGTAAGAAAGTGTTACGTCACGTAGCTTCCAGAAGCTTGTATCATAGATACCAGATTCAGTTACATTGTAATATGCCTTATAGTATTTCATCTTGCTTACTTCAACAGTATTCTTTGCACCAGTAGCCTCATCGATACCCTCAGCTACCATAGTTCCCTCATGATAAGGAAGAGAAGCCTTGGTTACACCGAAGTAGTTCATGGTCATTACTGTACCATTGTACATCTTTCCACCCTTCTGCCAGTCAAAAGTTGCAGAAAGAGAAAGTCTCTTATAGTTTGCATTCAAGTTGAAACCCATATTGAAATCAGGAGTACACTCACCTAAGTTCTCACTATCAGAAGTTGCCTGTGGAAGACCATCTGAAAGAAGGAGTTCGCCATTTTCATTACGCTTGAAAGCATAACCATAGATATTAGGATACTTCAAACCAGCCATAGCACGAACCTGAGGCTCTACGAAGCCGCCAAGCATAATACTTTCTACACCAGGAGCAAGTTCCTTTACCTCATTGTCAACAGTAGTGAAGTTAACGCCTAATGCCAAGTTGAAATCCTTCATCTTAAGTACATCAGCATTTACAGAGAACTCATGAGCCCAAGTAGTCATACGACCAGCATTGGTACGAAGGTACTGATAACCTGTAGAACCTGCAGTAGGTACATCGAAGATCTGATCTGTAATATCCTGATAACTCAAGGTATATTCCAAACGGATTCTGTTATTCCAGAAGTTCAAGTCAGCACCAAGTTCCCAGTTGTTTGTATTCTGAGGCTTCAAGTTCTCATCAAACTTAACATAGTAAGGTACGAAAGAAGTTGCACCACCTAAAGGATAGCTAATTGGAGTATAAGCATACATACCACTACCATAAGAAGGAGTATACATATAGTTAGCCATATAGTTACCAGCCTGACCTACCTGAGCATAAGAAGTACGAAGTTTACCATAAGAAAGGATCTTGTTACCCTTCAAAGCAGGAAGCTCTGTGAAAATCCAACCTAAAGAAACTGAAGGATAGAAGAAACTGCGGTTCTTTGCAGGCATTGTAGAAACGATATCGTTACGACCTGTTGCTGTAAAGAATACCATATCCTTCCAAGAGAGTGAGAGCTGACCGAATGTACCAATTGTACGCTCCTGTGAGCGATACTCTGACCAATATGCCATATTCTTAGCATTTCCAATAGTCTTCTGGCCATACCAGTTCAGACCATTTGCATCATAATCCCAGTTACGGGCATTATCATGGTTAAACTCATTACCAAGAAGGAATCCAAAATCCCATTCCTTTTCATTACCCCACTTTGCAGTAAAGTTGGCTGTAAGCAAGTTGTTGAAGATATTTCTCTGAACACCTAAATTCTCAATTTCACCACTCTTATTATAAGCAGAACCAATTTCAGCTACAGTACGATTGTTACTTGTGTAAACATCAAGACCAGCCTGCTCACGAATAACAAGGTTGTAATCCTCACCTAAGCCCAAGTTTGGATGATACTCTACATAAGCATTACCAAAGATGCGGTTAGTGTGCTGATAGAATTCATCATTTGCACCCCACCAATATGGGTTATTAAAGTTGGTTGAACGGAACAAAACCTGAGAGGTTGGATCACCAGGAGTTGCATAATTTGTACCCTTCAAGTTATATTCAGCAGGAGCAGAATATACTACATTTACAAGACCATTATTAGCACCTGGAGCAGAAGTAATCTTTACTGCACTATAGTTAGCAGAGAAACCAGTCTTCCACTGATCATCGATATACCAATCAGCTGCACCACGGGCACCAGTACGAGTCATACCTGTAGTAGGAACAATACCCTTAGAGTATGTATCACTAATACTGAAAGAGTAGCTAGACTTATCCTTTGACTGAGAAATATTGAATGTAGCATTCTGGTTGAAACCAGTCTTGAAATAATCACCTACATTATCATAGATTTCGGGAGTTGTCCATCCAGACTGACCTGCAGATGCATATTTAGGATTGTAATACATTCCCTGGTGTGCACCATCGCTAGTAGTATATTTATTGCTAGTATTACCACCATAAGTTGCATCATTTGGAAGTTCTGAAATCTTAGGACCCCAGCTCATTGATGTAGAAGGATCGTAGTTCTTACCATTTGAACCCTGAGCATATACAGTCTGACGTTCAAACTTACGGCTCAAAGTCTGTGCGCTTAAGTCGGTAGTAAATGAGATTACTGGCTTACTTGTACCCTTAGCACCACGCTTTGTAGTAATCAAAACTACACCATTAGAAGCACGGATACCATAAAGTGCAGAAGCAGCCTGACCCTTCAACACGCTGATAGATGCGATATCATCTGGGTTGATATCAACAGTACGGCTAGAATAGTCAGCACCAGTTACAGAGTTACCTGTACTGAAGTCTGGCTGTGAAGAAATAGGCATACCATCAACAACATACAAAGGCTGGTTGTTGCCATCGAAAGAACGAGCACCACGGATAACGATCTGTGCAGATGCACCTGGAGCACCAGATGACTCACGGATAGAGACACCAGTAAGTTTACCCTGCATTGCACTAGCAAGTGAAGAAGTACCAGCTGTATTCAAATCTTCAGCTGTCAACTCCTGAGCTGCATAACCTAAAGCCTTCTTCTGACGAGTAACACCCATAGCAGTTACGACAACTTCATCAAGGACACGGTCGTCAGAATCAAGTTTGATGTGCATGCTGCTTGAAGCTTCTACTGTCTTAGATTTCATACCTAAGTAGCTTACAACAAGCTTACCACCAGCAGGAACATTTAATGAGAAGTTACCATCAATATCGGTAACTGTACCTGTTTTGGTACCCTCAATCATTACAGAAGCACCAATAACTGGTTCTCCATTGTCCTTTGAGGTTACGGTACCATTGACCTGAGTCTGCGCCAGCGCCATTCCTAAACTAAGGAATAGGCCGACTAATAACATCATTAGTCTTTTTTCCATAAATCTCTCTCTTTTTAAAATTATATTAATATGTGATTTAATTTCTCTCCTTGATATTTATAGGGCTTTTTCTCGATGAATACTCTCGTCTCAAAATATACCTTAAAAAATCTCTCGTTTACGGGCACAAAATTAAAAAATGTTTAGGAATTCACCAAATAATTCTTGCAAAAAGTAACCAAAAAGGCCAAAAATACCATATTTTCGTTATATTTTTGCTATTTTACTACGAATTTATAACATAAAACATTGCTTTTAATAAAAATCGTAAGTATCTGCACAATTTATGAATTTCCCAAAATTTATTAATAATCTTATGCAGAATATATACTAAGACTCAGAAGAATATTAAAAGAAATACTAAAAAAATAACTCTTAGGGCGAAGATCATAAATTCTCAAGAAAAAGTTATCCATGAAATAAGCACAGAATGAAGATTATGCTGATGGCATTATACGCGTTTACAATAATCCTATTTGCGAGATAATAGATGACTACAACAGTAGCGCTTATTATGAACCTTCACCATTTATAGCCCGTAGTTATTATAAAGGCTCATTCAACTAATATATTTTTCTAAAACAACTTTCACTCTCCCTTCACCGAAGACGTAACTTACAGATTATCTAATATTTATGATGAAGGGATATTTTGTATCAATTGATATAATATATTAAATCTCCTCATAAGCATCGATTTCACAACAAAATAATTAAAATAAAATTTGGAATAATGTAATTTATAAATTACCTTTGCAGTATGAAGAAAAGAAGAGAAGTAATAATGTATAGAGATTACTTTCATGACTTCTTTATTGCTCAAAATCAAAAGACGCAAATGAAGATAATGAAAGTTCTTACAATTATCGAGGAAATAGATAGAATACCCTCTAACTATTTAAAAAAGATTGAAAATTGTAATGGACTATATGAAATTAGAATTCAACTTGCCAATAATATTTTTAGAGTATTCTGTTGCTTTGATGGAGAAAACTTTGTTATTCTTTTATCAGGTTTTCAGAAGAAAACGCAAAAAACGCCAAAGGCTGAAATAATTAAGGCACAAAAATTAATGAATCTGTATTATAAAGAAAAGGAGGATAAAAATGAATATTAAAACTTTAGATGAATTGAAAAAAGAAGTATATGGAGAAATCGGTTCTAGAAAACGTGATGAATTAGAAAAGGAGCTAGATACTCTTAGACTTGGTATTCAAATCAGAAATGCAAGAAAAAAACTAAATATTACCCAGGAGCAATTAGCCTCACGCATAGACAAAAAGCGACCATTTATTTCAAAAGTTGAAAATGACGGCAGCAATATTACCTTAAAGACATTATTTGATATAGTAGAGAGAGGATTGGGAGGCAGACTAAATATCAGTATTGACTTTCCTGGATGAAAATAATTGATTCACTCATACTATATATTTTTTAGCAACGCTTAAAAAAGTTCCTCCATATTTTCAGGTATACTGCAGTATATCAGCCAATTAAATATGGAGGAACTTTTCGGATTCTCTTCTTTTTCAAGCTAGGCATTATTAGATCCTAAAACCTTAGGTTTTGCAATCTAAGATGGCCCATCTTAGGATGCAAAAGGTAAGGTTTTGCAATACAATACTTAAGGTTTTGTAAAATAACCGACAAACTATTGCAATCAAATAGACGAAGTATTTCTACGAATGCCTAAGGTAAAACAAACTACTTAGTAGATAACATGCAACTACTTAGTAGTTATAAAGAAACAACTTAGTTGTTGCAGGAAAACTGCATTTTCCGGTCAATACCCGTTCACCTTTTCCGGCGATACCCGTTCACTCGATTGTTGTTAATTCTTACTGGCTGCAAATTTAATAATTAATTTCTAATACTCGTATTTATAGCTAAAAAAGGGTCTTCCGTTAAATGCGTAGACGCCTATCATGTAGTGCATATAGCCTAAGTGTAAAATATTCATCATTTCTGAAGCCATATATTTGTCTTTTGAGCACTTTGATCTTGTTGTTTATTCCTTCTATTTTCCCATTTG
>REGX01158248.1_pt1 | contig 11577 bp, 10 predicted proteins | sample 2276321 | NCBI WGS metagenome assembly REGX01 (sample SAMN08335021, study PRJNA423103) | bovine gut metagenome | biome: bovine gut metagenome; feature: rumen; material: feed digesta; isolation source: rumen digesta from from 15 high feed efficiency cows and 15 low feed... | host: Bos taurus ... | reverse complement strand
GAAATCGGCCTGCTCGATAGTGATATACTTGCTCAAACCGGCTGCTTTCACGTTCATGCGGGCTGTGTTTACTGCTTTCATATCTATATCGTATCCGTAGATATGGTGCTCGAACTCTTTCTCTTCTGAGTCGTCGTTGTAGATGGAATCGAAGAGTTCCTGGTCGAAGTCAGGCCACTTTTCGAAAGCGAACTCCTTGCGGAAAACGCCAGGGTTCATATTGAGTGCCTCAAGTGCAGCCTCGATGAGGATAGTACCTGAACCACACATAGGATCGATGAGGTCACAGCTATAATCCCAACCAGTCATGCGGATCATACCAGCAGCAAGTACCTCATTTAGAGGAGCCTCTACGCTTTCCTGACGATAGCCGCGACGGTGGAGACTTTCGCCACTTGAGTCAAGACTCAGAGTTGCGTTGTCCTCAGCGATATGGATGTTCAATCGGATGTCTGGGTTACTTACGGAGATGTTTGGACGAGTACCGGTATTATCGCGGAACCAGTCAACAATAGCATCCTTTACCTTGTAGGTTACGAATCGAGAGTTGCGGAAGTCATCTGAGTAAACAACAGAGTCTACAGAGAATGTCTTCTTGTTATCCAAATACTTGCTCCATTCGAGCTTCTTCACTTCCTCGTACATATCCTCTGCCGATTTTGCCTTGAACTTGGCAATAGGCTTGAGGATTCTGATAGCCGTGTGCAATTGGAAGTTGGCACGATACATCATTTCCTTGTCACCGGTGAATGACACCATACGTCGGCCGATTTGTACATTGTTGGCACCCAGCTGGGTGAGCTCCTCAGCCAAGACGGACTCTAGTCCCATAAAGGTCTTGGCAATGAGTTCAAATTCCTGTTCCATTATTGAATTCAATATCTAATTTATCTATTTTTTCTTGTTTATATTTCTTTGTTTTTGGCTTCATGTCCTTGGTCACCCACACGTTGGCGCCTACTACGCATCCAGCACCAATGGTGATTCTTCCGAGGATAGTGGCGTTTGAGTATATCACTACATTGTCCTGGAGGATAGGGTGGCGGGCGATGCCCTTGATAGGATTGCCCTTCTCGTCGAGTGGAAAACTCTTTGCGCCAAGGGTCACACCCTGATAAAGCTTCACGTTCTTGCCGATGATGCAAGTCGCTCCAATCACGACACCTGTGCCATGGTCGATGGTGAAATATTCACCAATCTGAGCACCTGGGTGGATGTCGATACCTGTTTCGGAGTGTGCAATTTCGGTGATCATTCTTGGAATGAGTGGTACATTCAGCTTATAGAGTTCATGAGCAATGCGATAGCTGCTAAGGGTCTTGATTACTGGATAACAACTCACAATTTCGGCTTTGCTCTGTGCGGCAGGGTCGCCATTATAAGCTGCTGTGATATCTGTACTCAGCATTTTGCGGATGCTTGGGAACTGCTCAATGACTTGCATTGCGATGTCGCTGGCCTTACAGCGGGCACAGTCGAGGTCTTCTATCGATTGCTCTCCTGGTCTTGCAAAACAGAGACCTGCAAGAATCTGCTCTGCTAGCATATGATGTAGCTTTTCTGTTCTTACTCCTAGGTGAAACTCCAATGTCTGCTTAGTGAAAGAGTTCCGGCCGAAGTATCCAGGAAAGAGGATGCTTCGAGAAAGGTCAATGATTTCTACAGGCGCCTTGTTGGAAGGGATAGGGGTTCCATCTTGATGCTGATGGAAAAGGCCTTTCAGAGAATCTGGCTCCGAAAGCTTTCCTACCACTTCTTTCAGTCTCTGATCTGAAGTTATGTTGCTCATTTTCTGACTTGAATTATAATTCTTTTGACTCTCAAAAGAGATTCTATCTCCCAAATATATATTTAGACTGCAAATTTACAAAGAATTTGCGACTTAATGAAATTTTCGAGGCACTTTTATTTATTAAATATGTGATTAGTATTAAATATCCAAAATAGTGAAACTTTATTAACTAAATTCGTTTTATTGTATAATTTTCTATACCTTTGCATTCACGATTAATGAGAAAAAACAACTAACAAAAAAGCAAGATGAAACAAACTAATGTGAAGCCCGCTGAAGGCAAACTCGGAATTATGGTAGTTGGCTGCGGTGCTGTCGCTACTACATTCATGACTGGTGTATTGATGGTTCGTAAAGGACTTTCAAAACCTGTCGGCTCTATGACTCAGTACGATAAGATTCGTGTGGGCAAGGGTGCTGAAAAGGAATATCTTCACTATAAGGATATTGTTCCTCTAACCGGCCTCAATGATATTGTTTTCGGTACTTGGGATGTATATCCACAGAATGCTTATCAGGCTACAGTTTATGCTGAAGTGTTGAAAGCAAAGGACATCGAACCAGTACGTGATGAACTGGAAAAAATCGTTCCAATGAAGGCTGCTTTTGACAAGAATTATGCCAAGCGTTTGGATGGCGACAATGTGAAGGATTGTGCTACTCGTTGGGATATGGTTCAGCAGTTGAAGAACGATATGAAGGAATTCAAGGAGAAGAACGGATGCGCTCGTTTGGTAGTTATCTGGGCTGCTTCAACAGAAATCTATGTTCCTTATGATGAGAAGTATCACAAAAATCTTGCTGATCTTGAAAAAGCAATGAAAGAGGATGATCGTGAGCATATTGCTCCTTCAATGTGCTATGCTTATGCCGCCCTCACCGAAGGCGCTCCTTTTATTATGGGTGCCCCTAATACTACTGTTGATATTCCTGCTATGTGGGAATTGGCAGAGCTAACTAAGATGCCTATTTGTGGTAAGGATTTCAAGACAGGTCAGACTCTCGTAAAGTCTGGTTTTGCTCCAATCCTCAAGGTTCGTAACCTCGGACTTGCAGGTTGGTTCTCTACCAATATTCTTGGTAATCGTGATGGCTTGGTACTTGATGAGCCAGCTAACTTCCATACCAAGGAGGTGAGCAAACTCTCAACGCTTGAAACTATTTTAAAGAAGGAAGACCAGCCAGATCTTTATGGTGACATCTACCATAAGGTTCGTATCAACTATTACCCTCCTCGCAACGACAACAAGGAGGGATGGGACAACCTCGATATCTTTGGATGGATGGGCTATCCAATGCAGATCAAGATTGACTTCCTTTGCCGCGATAGTATCCTCGCTGCTCCATTGTTGCTTGACCTTACACTGTTGATGGACCTTGCTGCACGCGCTGGTAAGTATGGTAATCAGAAGTTCTTGAGCTTCTTCCTCAAGAGCCCTATGCACGACTATACCAAGGGCGAGGAAGCTGTGAACAACCTTTTCGATCAGTATGTGATGCTGAAGAATGCTCTTCGTGAGATGGGTGGCTATGAAGCTGACCAGGAAATCGATTAAAGTTTAATATTACTATATCTCAGCCCTCCACAGTCTGCTTTGGATGGAATGCAATTCTGTGGAGGGCTTTCTTTGAACTTGATAACCATAAGAACTATCGCTATAAAAACTAATAACGATAAGAACTAAATTAAATATATTATGAAAAAGACGCTTTTGTTTGTTTTGGGATTGTTGGCTACAAACGCATTGTGGGCAGGAAATAATGTAATCTGTCCTGATTTCCATGTAGGGGATTCTGTGGTTTATGAAACTCGGGGAAATGTGAAATCGTCCCTGGGAACGTATAGTTTTCTAGGATTAAGCTCCTATGTAGTAGCTGAGTCAAAGAAGGATGGATGTGTTATTCGTACTATTTTGCAGAATCATAAAGTTGAGTATTCGGAACTGACGAAAACTGGAGAAACTATAAATAAGACTTCCCCAAGTTTTATGGATGTATTAAAAGGAATTCCTGTGGAATTTTCAGTTGATAAATATGGAAAAACTAAAATTCGCAATATGTCTGTAGTAACAAAGGAGGTGAAGAAACGTGTGGATTTATTTTATGAAAACTTTTTAATGGAACAGGAAAATGCAAGAAAAAATAAGCCAAATCTGCCTCCGTTCAATGCAACAAAGAAAGAACTGGTTGACCAGTATATGTTTGCTCTTGACAAGGATTTAAAAGAACTTTTTTTTGAACAAATTTATTCCCCATTCCTGCTCGTCAACAAAGATGCGACAGTAGGAAAAGAAATTGAATTTTCCGCTCCTCGTTCTCTTAAAGAAAAGGCTAAAGTAACAAAATATCAACCTGCTGTTGATAATAAGGGGATGGAAGTGGATTTGTTTGTCGCTAAAGAATTGTCAGAAGATGATAAGCTTCAAAAAATGCTTAGTAGTCCGTCGGTTAGAGGTACTTGGAATTCATTGTCTAATGAGGAAAAGAAAAAGAGAATGACGGTTATGAAGGAGCAGGCGAAGAAGCACTTGAATGTGTCTTCCTCTGAAGTATTTTTTACTAATGGCTATTTGCAGAATGCAAAGTATAAAGTTGCAGCTGATGAAGATCTCAAGCGTGTTTCATCGGATGAGGAAGGAACTGTATCCTGTGTTTATCATAGTTGGAAATAATATGTTAGATTATTGATAGAATCATGAGAATATCACGACTTTTGGGTCTTCTTCTGCTTATGACAATATGTTTGATGGCAGAAGGAAAGAATAAGGCAAAGTGCCCAACGCCAGAGTGCTTTAAACCGATAGCTGATAGCATTTTACATGAAGGCTATAGACTCTATTCCTATGAGAAGATGGCATGGGTGGGGAGTGACTCGATGTTTGCCCATTGCAGCCATGCTAAGGAGGTCAATGCACAGGCTTATTTGGAGGATGCTAATAATAAATACTATATTTTTGGAAATCTTGAACAAGCCAAGATTTATTTTGTATCTATCTTCAATAAGTCGAATAATTTGATATATGCTCCATGGAAGTCAACATGGAATGATATGGACCGTGCTGCAGGACAGTATGAGATGGATTTGCTTCGATATAGAAATACTGCGATTAGAAAGGTTCTTGATGCTTGTGGAGATAGTCTATACAAGGCTAATGGAGAAGAGGGTGGATTGAACTTTGATGTAATGTATATTGGACCAAATTTAACTAGGGTCTATATTCTCCAGGGAACATCTAAAAGTGGTGTTCTTCCGATGGGTAATGATTGTATGGTAGAATTGGATAAAGACTTTAAAGTGCTAAAATTCAAACGTTTTCATCATTCTTATTTGCCTATGAAAATGCAAAAAGGAGTCACTAATTTTATGCATTCACACACACAAGATAATCCTTATATCACTTCTACTGATGTCTGCAATGCCTTATTGTATGCTAGGGATTTATTCCGAACCAAAGAGTTTCTTGTTATGGGAACAGCTTTTCAGTCGGGTTTTTATATGAAGTTTAATATGATAAAAGGGGAACTGACAGGAGAAAATATAGAAACATTAGAAAAAGATTCTGAGAAAAAATAGGATTTTGTAAGGATATTTTTTTATATTAACTAGCTAAATGAAAAGTAAGATAATATTATTAGTGTTAGGCTTGTTGATGACAAGTTCCATATGGGCAGGGAATAATGTAATTTGTCCAGTTTTTCACGAAGGCGATTCTGTTGTTTATGAAAGTAAAGGATCTGTAAATTCACAAGTTGCAGGACAAACTGTAAAAATGAAAATTTGGGGGCTAAACTCCTATGTAGTTGCAAGAAAATACAATGATGGCTATTTACTCCGCTCAACATTACTTGATATGAAAATGGAGAATGAAAACCAGGGAAGTGTTACTGATAAAATCATGGAACTAACAGGAAATCCAATGTCAATGCTTAAGGGTATTCCTATGGAAATGTTGGTAGATAGATTTGGAAAGGCAACTAAGATTATCAATATTCAATCTGTGAAAGATAAGGTTTATAAGATGTGTAACGATCTTATGAATCGTCTTGAGAAACAATATCCTCAGGTGGTAAGCATTTTGTCTAAGGATGCTTTAATGAAACAAATGATGAACTCTTTAACAGAAGAGATGTTACTAAAAAGTCTTAACGAACAGTTGAACTATCCTTTCTTTCTTACGGGTAAAGATTTAACTGTAGGAAATGAAGTCTCTTTCATTGTTTCAGGCAATGTAGAAGGCAGGGCAAAAATTACAAAATATCAACCTTCTTCTTCTGGAAAGAGTGCAAATGTTAGTTTGGCTGCTTCATCGGATCTAACTCAAGATGAAGCTTTGAGACAAGCGTTAGAGAATCCTAAAATGAAAGAAATGATGAAGACTTTGTCTGATGAGGAGAAAAAGCAAGCGATAGAATTAATGAAAGAACATTTAAAAATGCACGTTAATGTATCCTCAACTTATGATTTCTTTGAGGATGGTTATTTGAGTAATAATAAATATAATGTTGGAATAAAGTCTAAAACAATGGATATGGTTATTGAAGGAACGCTAACTTGTATACATCATTAAGTGTGCTGTTTGGACACTCTAAATGTGCAACTTTGCACACTAAAGTGACTCACTTGAAGATGTGCAAAATAACGATGAAGACAGTTCGGTTTTGATGGTTTGTAGATTCGTGCGTATTACGTTTCTTTCTTCCTTTATTAATTTTCAAAAAAAAATTCATGATCTGCAACTTTCTAGGAAAAAGTCTCGTCTAACAGGCAAAGAAAACAAAAATATTACGATTATGAGAAAGATTTTATCAATTGGTGCGATTTTAACTTTGGCTATCAGCTTAGTAGCATGTTCTTTCACAACTACTGTTACAGATGATAGTCCTGTAGTTACAAAGGCTTATGACTTGAAGGATTTCCATGGAGTCCTTGCAGGTGGAGCTGTGAAAATTGTATATGTACAAGATAGTGTATATAGTGTAAAGATTAAAGCGTCTGAAAATACTCTTGAAAAACTTGAAGTCGAAGTAAAAGACAGTATCCTTTGTGTTAAGCATAAGGAAGGTTCTAACCATGTTACACTATTTGGAAAGAATGCAGGAACTTTAGGTGATATCACTCTCTATCTTTCCACTCCAGATTTAACGGAAGTACATATGGCAGGAGCAGGTAAGTTTACCTGTGATGGTACAATTGATACAGATACTCTCGATATAGAAGTAGCAGGTGCTGCCGACGTTTATATCAAGAAACTTGTTTGCGACGAGACTTATGCCTCCATTGCAGGAGCGGGAAAGTTCAGATTGCCTGATGTAACTGCTGACCTTCTCGACTGCAGCATAGCTGGCGCAGGTAAGATGGTTGCAAACGGAAACATCGGTAAGGTGAAGAAGAGTATTGCCGGTGCAGGTAAAATTGTTGTCAACGGTGAGAGGGTCACTACGCTAGGGGCCCGTCATGATGCGGATGATGATGACGATGACGACGAAGATGATGATTAATTCCTTCGAATAGCAATACGCCCACAAGCGCCGTTAGGATGCCGAGTAGCACATCGATGATGTAGTGATGGCCGGTATAGACTGCTGTCACCCAAATGCCAACACCTATGAAAGCAAAGATACAACTTGCATACCAACGGCGCTTGCTCATGATGGCATAAATGGTTGGAACAACCAGATACGAGGCATGAAGGCTAGGAACGGCTGCAAATACGTTGGCGTTAGCATTGTATAGCACATGAAAGATTGAAAGACCTGTCATCTCATCGAATCGGGCTAATCCTGCCATATTTCCTGGAGTACCTACAACAGGCTCAAAACCGTGAAGCATTACATACCAAGGGGCTGAGGCTGGATGCAAATAGTAGCCGACAAAGCCCACTAAATTAACAACAAGGAAAGCTGCGGAATATCTAAAGCACCATTTCTTTTCGCCCTTGAAATACAGATAAAGAGCAAAAACTGCCGGCACAGGAATCCAGCAAAGATAGAAAAGACCAGCAAGTATATCTGCCCAGGCCCAATGATGCAGGTTGAACCATTCTCCTGGTATCAGCACATTGGTACCATCGGCAGCAACTGCTCCCGGAACCGAGAAACCAAAAAGCGATTTTTCTGCCTCATAAAGTCCTTGCACGTCAATGTCGTTTACCAGATAATTTGGATAGAATCGCATGGAGTCATAAAGTACAGCATAGATCATCCACGGAAGAAAGCAGCATGCAAAACTGCGGGTTTTCATGTTGATGCAGAAAAGCAAGGCAAAGAAACCTACAAAATATAAGGATGCCATATTTTATTTCTTTTCTAGAACTTTATAACAATGCCAGATTCTCCAAAAAGCAGTGATGTTTGCCAGGATGGCGATGAGCAGCATAGCAATTGCTACAGGCCAAGCCGATTCTGTGATACCGGTGAGAATAGCACCTAGTGCAGTTACAACAACTCGTTCTGGTCGTTGCATCAGTCCAACCTTACATTCTATCTGAAGTCCTTCGGCACGGGCTCTCACATAACTCACCATCACACTTCCGATCATGGCGGCAAAAGTGACAATTCCCATCCAGAACCATTCTGGACCTGCTTCGGTAAAGTAGAGAACAATGCCGAAAAGCGAAACTAATTCCGAATATCGGTCGAGGGTGGAGTCCCATAAGGCTCCAAATTCAGAACTCAAGTTGCCAACACGAGCTAACCTGCCATCCATCATATCGAATAAGCCTGCGAAGAGGATGATTGCACCTCCCCATCCCATAGTGCTAGCATCCTGATAGTGGAGGGCTGCATAAATGAAAAAGACGGCAGCAACAATGTTGCCAGCAAAGCCCAGGAAGGTAACAATGTTTGGAGTGAGTCCCACTTTGAGCATCGCCTTGATGAGCGGGTCGATGCAATGATAGATAATTTTCTGTAGAAAATCTCGATAGTTCATATTGTTTGTTTTTATTTTTCAGTCTTAAAGACAAATTTCCGTTGTAGTGGATAATTTATAAAGATGGCTACAAGGAAGGCTATGCTGCTTTTCACGATAATGAAATACTTCGCACCAACTAGTGTCGTAACGCCATTTGTGCCAAAGCCATTAAAGAGCATGCTTAGAAACCATACCATAAAATAACGCCATACAACTCCCTTTTTAGAGCGGCTGGTGTTTTTGAATACATAGTTATAGTTGATGTAGCAATTGGTGATGCCTCCGCTGACAACGCCGATAAGATTGGTGATTCCATAATTGAAAACACCACCTTCATAGAGTCCAATGGCCAGTCCGAAATCAACAATACTTGCAATGGATGCGCTGATTTCCGCTTTGCTCAGCATCCAAATCTCGTGCTTGATCTTACCCATGAAAAAAGATTTTTAACAGAGTAATACAAAGGAGTGTATAGATACCTCCAAGTATATCATCGCCCATCACCCAGAAAGCCCCCGGCTTCTTGTCGAGTGCCTTAATACCTAATGGCTTGACGATATCAAAAAAGCGAAAGATTACCAATACTGCAAGAGCCCATAGAGTATCTTCGCAAGTTAGTACACTCAGTGGAACCCACATTCCAACCATTTCGTCAATTACAACTCTTGAAGGGTCTTCTCCCCAATAAGGTTGAAGTTGAGCAGTCGCCCAGGTTCCCAGAATAGTGAAGCCTATGGCAAGTGCTAGTGTAATGGTTTGAAGTGTGGCTGAATCGAATAGTGTTGACAATAACAGCCAGCAGATTGCTGCTGCGATAGAACCTGCAGTACCTGGTCCCCATGGCCAGAAACCTGCCCCAAATCCCGTTCCAATAAGAGTGGGGATAAATGGTGGTCGCTTGTCAGTTATGTTTCCGTGATTGTTCATTTGGCTACGAAATTACAAAATATTTATTGGAGGGCCAAGAAAGGACCGAAACTTTAAATCTTCTTAAAGAATAGGTGATTTTCTCATTATTCTATATAAATTTGCAGTCAATTACGTTTAAAGGATAATGAAAAGATTAATATCCATCTTGTTTTTGGCCCTAACAGTGCTAGTAGTCGAGGCCCAGCAATTAAATGGTCGCATTGTCGATAGTGACGGTCTCCCCGTTGCTTTTGCAAGTGTTGCCTATAAGGGACATCATATCGCTGTTTCCAGCGATGCGAATGGCAAATTCACCATAGAGAAACATGTTGGATGGAAATTAACAATTTCTTGCCTGAGCTTTAAGTCACAAACAAGAATGGTTAAGGATAAGGATTCTTTTTGGGATATCAAACTCAAGGATGATAGTCATTCCCTAACGGAAGTTGAGGTGAAAACCAAGTCGGGAAGGTATCGAAGAAAGAATAATCCTGCTGTTGAGCTTATGCGCCGTGTAATAGCAGCGAAGAAAGAAACTAATTTAAGAAATCACGACTATTATCAGTTTAATAAGTATCAGAAACTGACGTTGGCTTTTAATGATATTACTCCTGATCAATTGGAAAGTAAATTTTTTAAGAAGCGACAGTATCTTATTGATCAGGTAGAGGTGTCTCCCTATAACAATAAGCTGACTTTGCCTATTTCGGTAGATGAAACGGTAATACAGCATATTTATCGTAAATCGCCTGAAACAGAGAAAGATATCGTGATGGGACAGCAGAGCCAGGGCATCGGCAAACTTATACAGACGGGTGATGCTTTGAATACTATGCTTAAGGATGTTTTTACGGATGTTGATATCTACGACAATCGTATTCGACTGCTTCAAAATTCCTTTGATTCTCCTATTGGCAACTCGGCGATCACTTCTTATCACTATTATATTGAGGATACTGTATATGTAGATATGGATTTGTGTTATCACCTACAGTTTACACCAGCGAATAATCAGGATTTTGGTTTTAGAGGAGAGTTATTCGTACTAGCTGACAGTACCCTTCATGTAAAGAAATGCAATATGCATCTTCCAAGCGGTAGTGGCGTGAACTGGGTGGATAATATGATTATCGAGCAAGAATATACGCATCTGGATAATGGTGAATGGGTGCTTACCAAGGATGATATGATTTCGGAATTGCACGTTTCCGACTTGGTTCAGAATGCTCTTGTTGTGCGCCATACCCGTATGAGCGATTATTCCTTCGATGAAATTCCCAAGCAAGTTTTCCGTGGAAAAGGTAAAGTTAAATTGGATATAGATGCCTTGAATCGTGATGAGGCTTATTGGAATCAATATCGACAGGATCATCTCACGAAAAGTGAGAAGAATATGAATTCCTTTGTCAATCGTATTGAGAAATCAAAGGGATGGAGCTGGATAGCAGTATTTATGAAAGCTATGATGGAGAATTATGTGGAAACTTCCCCATCAGGCAAGCCTAGCTATTTTGATTTTGGACCGGTTAATACTCTAATTAGTAAAAATTATGTAGATGATCTCCGCTTCCGTTTGTCTGGTAGGACTATGGCAGCTCTTAATCCACACCTCTTCTGGGATGGATATGTGGCTTATGGAACTAAGAGTCAAAAGTGGTATTATGGTTCTGAGATTACTTATTCTTTGAATAAGAAAAAACATTCTCCTTTCGAGTTTCCTAGAAGAAATTTGATTTTTGAGTCTACTTATGATGTGATGTCGGCTTCCGATTTGAATCTTGTCCATAATAAGGATAATATTTTTATGACCTTCCGTGCTAGTTCTCAGGATAAAATGTATTTTTACAATCGACAGATGTTGTCTTTTGTTTATGAGACAGATGGAGGCTTTCGATTTAATGCAAATATGTTTACCCAGCTAAATGAAACAGCTGGAGAGTTACATTATTATATTAATAATAAG
>REGX01287267.1_pt1 | contig 11582 bp, 8 predicted proteins | sample 2276321 | NCBI WGS metagenome assembly REGX01 (sample SAMN08335021, study PRJNA423103) | bovine gut metagenome | biome: bovine gut metagenome; feature: rumen; material: feed digesta; isolation source: rumen digesta from from 15 high feed efficiency cows and 15 low feed... | host: Bos taurus ... | reverse complement strand
GAGCATCAGCTGGATAATAATGGCAGAATGGACTCTCATAAACTGATAGAAAATAGCACTTACGATTTTCGTGACGCTTGTATTTCCAGTGATGGTACTTTATTTGCGCTTAGTCGTTCGGGCGATGTGTTTGTTCATCCTAAGTCTTTTGATGATCAAGTGATTAAGGTTGGCTCAGACATGAAGCGTATGTCTTTGCTCGATGATGGAAGTTTAGTCATTTTGGGAGATAAGTATATGGCTTCTGTTGACACGAAATCTCTTACGGTCAGCCAGAGCATGCCTTTATCTTTCAAGATTTCTACGATGGGCCTAAAAGACAATATACCAATGATTTTCGACGAGTCTGGAAATATGTACGAGGTGAAAAATGACTTAATGACTAAAGATCTTGGCATGGCTCCTTCTACTGCTGTATTTGGTTCTGGCACTGTTTCTGCATATGCCTTTTCGACTAAATATCAGCTTGCTGCCTATGGTACTACCAATGGCGATATTCTTCTTGTCGATGCTCATGGTGTGCAGCGCAAGTTGGTGGGTCATCGCTCACGTATTTCTCAGTTAGCCTTTCATGGTGCTCGCTTGTATTCTTCTAGCTTTGATGGTACGGTCAACTTCTGGCAGACTGATGCTGCACGTATTGATCCTATGAATATTCATACGGGTAGCAACTGGATACAGTGTTTTGCACTCGACAAGGAGGCTTCTCAGGTTTGGACAGGCGATTATATGGGATATCTGTCGCAGACTTATATTTCTGCTCCTCAGATGGCCAGATTGATTCAGCAGTCACTCAAGCGAAATCTTACCAAGGAAGAGTGGAAATTCTATATGGGTAATAATATACCTTACGAAAATATTAAATAGGGAATTCTATGAAGAGATATATCATACATATATATATGTGTATAGTCCTGCTGGCGATAGCTATTGGGGCTAAGGCTCAGGGAATTCCTTTCCTGCAGAATTTCAGCAGTAGTCAGTATCATGCTCACAATCGTAATTTTGATGTGATCAGTGGTACAGATGGTATTATTTATTTTGCCAATTTCGAGGGATTACTGTATTACGACCGTGCTCAGTGGCGTATTGTGCATACTGCTGGTACTAATCGTCTTACTGCTGTTTTCCGCGATAAGAATAATATTATCTATACGGGTGGTTATCACAATTTTGGCCGGGTCATTACTGATCATAGAGGCAGTATTTCTATCCGTCCTTACACGATGCGTAATGGCCAGAATGTTAAGGGTGAGGTTACCTGGATTTGGCAGGAAAAGTCGGGCGAAATCAGGTTTCTGCTCAGCAATCAGCAGATTTATCGTCTGAAGGATAAGTATATTGAACTTGCACCAAATGCCAAAACTCCTAGATCGGGCAGTAGTGTTTTGGGCGATGATGTTAATGTCAATCAGGTTCAGGAGGTATTTGGCGGACTTAAGGTAATTGCCACCAACGGTCAAGGTTTGATTACTATTGATCCTAATGGCTATGAGATGTTTCGCCTGACTGAGGAGAATGGACTTTGCAGCAATCATGTCAATCATATTACCTACGATGGTCATGGTGGATTATGGGGTGCTACCGATGCAGGTATCTTTGTCATCAATTTCCCTTCTGTTTTCTCTCATTTTGTTGAGTCTGAGGGGTTAAAGGGTGAAGTACTGGATATCAATACTTTAGGTAGTACGATGTTTGTAGGTACTATCAATTCTCTTTATCGCCGTCAGGGTATGCAGTTTCAGCAGGTAGCGGGTATTAATCATGCCTGCTGGCAGATACAGCGTGATGGCAATAGTTTGTTGGCGGCTACTTCTTCTGGAGTTTTCCGTGTACAGGCTACTGGTGCTGCTCAGCGGCTTACCAATGCTAGTACTACTGCTGTATATCGTGGCAAGTCTGGTATTTACTGTGGCGAGATGGATGGTATTTATCTGCTTTCGGGAAGTAGTCGCGTCAAATTGTCTTCTGTCGAGAAGGTAGTTAAATTCTACGAAGACAAAGAGGGCAATATGTGGGTACAGAATCTGAGTGGCGAGATTTGGATGCAGCGTCAGGGTGGTATCTTCAATTTGATGAAGGCTGGCAAGGAGGAGAATGCTATCAATACGCTTGTCATTGGCAAGCATGATGCACTGGTTGTTAATATGGCTGGTGCATGGAGATGGAATGGCAGTCAGCTTGAGTCTGTTAAGAATCTTGGCAAGTATGCTTATCCTCAGTTCTCTTCTACTGATGATGATGGTTATACCTGGCTCACTAATCAGGAGGGCAAGAATATATATGCTGTACGTGATGGCAAGCTCTACAAGAATTTTGAGATGCTTACTTTGCCTTTGCGCGATTATACGATCCGTGCAGTTTATCATCATGGCAGTCAACTTTGGTTGGGTGGCGATTTTGGATTGGTCATTATCAATAATTCTTTCTCTGATCCTCTGTTGAATGTAAAGAAGAAATTGTGTATTCGTACTATTGTCATCAATGGTGATAGTACTGTCTTTGGTGGATTTGGCAAGATGCCTGAGTCATTCTCTTTCTCCAGCAATGAGCGATTGATACATGTCAGTTATTCTATCGATTATCCTTTGTTTATAGGTACTCCGCTCTATCGTTATCGTCTTAACGGCGGTGCATGGTCTTCCTGGTCTGCTCAGCCTGATGTTACTTTTAATGGTCTGGCTTATGGTGGATATAAGATGGAGATTCAGGGGCGTGATGCTACTGGCAAGATGACCGATATTTCTACCTTGCAGTTCAGTATCAGTTATCCTTGGTATTTAAAGTGGTATATGAATTTGATCTATGCTGCTCTGGCTGCATTGGTAATCTATATGATTGTGCGCCTTCGCATGAGAAGACTTGAGATGGAGAAACTCAAGTTGGAACAGATTGTGCAAGAGCGTACTGCCGACTTGAAGGAGGCTCAGAATGAGTTGATTCGTCAGGAGAAGATGGCTACTGTAGGTAAACTTACTCAGGGTCTTATCGACCGTATTCTCAACCCAATGAATTATATCAATAATTTTGCCAAGCTCTCTCGAGGACTGGTCAATGATATCAATGAGAATATTGAGGATGAGAAGGATAATATGGACGAAGAGAATTACGAGGATACACTTGATGTGCTTGATATGCTCAACCAGAATCTTGAGAAGGTAGAGCTGCATGGACAGAATGCCACTCGTACTTTAAAGGCGATGGAGAGTATTCTGCAGGATCGTTCAGGGGGTATGGAGGATATTGATATTGCTCCTATGCTCAAGAATGATAAGGAGATTCTCCACACCTATTATAAGAAGGATATCGACGAGCATCATATTGCTGTGTCGTTCGATATTCCTGAGGGCGAAATCCGCATTCATGGTAATGAGGAGTTGTTGAGCAAGACGATTATGAGTCTGGTCAAGAATGCCTTCTATGCTGTTGAGAAGAAACTGCAGAAACAGCAGTATCAAGCTGAGATCAAGATCTCGGTTGCCAAGACTGCTGATAAGATAGAAATCAAGGTCTATGATAATGGTATTGGTATTGAGGAATCTATTGTTGACAAGATTTTCGACCCATTCTTTACAACTAAGACTACTGGAGAGGCTGCTGGTGTTGGCCTTTATCTCAGTCGCGAGATCATGCAGAATCATGGTGGAGATATTACCGTAAAATCAATGAAAGATCAGTATAGCGAGTTTATGATTACTATGCCCGCACTTTAATCATCTATAAAATTAGAGCAAAATGGAAAACGATACTTTGAAACAGATAGAGAATCTGAAGCAACAATTACAGCAACAGGAGAAACTAGCTTCGCTGGGACTTCTGAGTGCAGGCATAGCGCATGAAATACAAAATCCGCTGAATTTTGTCATCAATTTCAGCAAGATGTCGCATAAGCTTCTCGAGGATCTTACTGAGATTGTCGAGGATAATATGGATAAATTTGAGGAGGATGATCGTGAGGATCTGCAGGATATTGTAGATGATCTGAAGGAGAATCAGAAGAAGATCGTGGAGCATGGCGAACGAGCTATCAGTATTATCCAGGGTATTCTTCTTATCTCGCGAGGTACTTCTCAGGATAAGATTCCTACTGATATCTGCAAACTGGTCAAGGAGTATGTTTGGCTTTCTTATCATGCCATGAGGGCTAAGGAGAAAGGGTTCAACTTGAGTATTCACGAGGATTATCAGGAGAATATGCCTCAGGTGCCTGTTATTCCTCAGGATTTAAGTCGTGCCGTGCTCAATTTGATGAATAATGCCAACTATGCTGTATGGCATAAGCAGCAGCTTACTCCTGATGGCTATGAACCTGCTGTTGATATTACTGTAAAGACTGAAGGCGACAATCTGCTCATTTCTATTGCCGATAATGGTGAAGGTATGAGCGATGATGTGAAGCAGCATATATACGATAACTTCTTTACTACCAAACCTATAGGCAAGGGTACGGGTCTTGGTATGCAGATTACCCGGGATATTATTGAAAATAAACATGGTGGAAAGATCTCCTTCGACTCTACTTTGGGCGAAGGCACGATTTTTACATTGACTATACCTCTTAAAAAATGAGACGACTTTTAGTATTGATATCATTTCTGTCGATAGCCTTGGCATCTTCTGCTCAGATATCCGACGAAGCTCGACGCATCTACGATGAGGCTGAGCAGGATTATCGTATAGGCAGAATTGAACAGGCCAAACAGAAACTTGATACTCATATTGGCGATTTCAAGGGCAATTATCGTACGAATGCCTATCGATTGCTGGCGCTTTGCAGTCTGGGGTTAGACCAGAAGGACAATGCGCTCAACTATACTCAGCAGCTACTCGACAATAATCCTTACTACTCTACTTCTACTTCTGATCCTCAGCGATTTACTGATATGGTAGAGCAGATCAAGGCTGGTCGTGGATATACCATTACTACAGCTTCCAGCAAGGCTGAGAAGTTGGAGGAATCTCCTGTACCTATTACTTTGATTACTGAGGATATGATAGAAAGTTCGGGTGCTCGCAATCTTAAGGAAGTTTTGATTGCCTTTGTACCTGGCATGACGAATATCGACAGCAACGACGATATTAATATTTCTATGCGTGGTGTCTTCAGTCTGGGTCAGGAGAAGATGCTTTTCATGCTCAATGGTCATCGTCTTAATTCTTACAGCACGAATACTGCTGCTCCTGATTTCAGTATCTCGCTCGAGAAAGTCAAGCAGATAGAGGTTCTTCGTGGCCCTGCCTCATCGCTTTATGGTGGTGTAGCTCTTTCGGCTGTAGTCAATATTATTACCAAGGAGGGTCGTGATATTGATGGTGCCAAGTTTACTGTGGGTGCTGGTAATTATGGTCAGTATAAGGCCAATCTGCTCTTTGGTAAGCGCTATTTCGATGTTGATATTGTGGCTTGGGGTAATATTACTCATGCTGATGGTCAGAAGTTTTTTGTGCCTAGAAGCGAGACTGGCTTGATGCTCAGCGAGGGTGATATTACGGTAGGTGGATTGGGCAACAAACCTAATTATGACCTGGGTATCAGCTTTGCCTGGAATGGTTTTAGATTCCTTTATAATAGCCGATATTCTCAGATTACTTCGCCTTATACTGCCAGCTATACTTTCTCGCCATATTCCCGCAAGAAGTATACTACTTTCTCGGGTGTAGAACCTAGTTATACCACTACCTCTCATCATGTCAACTTGTCTTATAGCAAGCAGTTGGGCAAACTCTATCTAGGTGGAAATCTCTATATAGATATGATGAATATGGTGCATTATCAGGCCATCTGCGATTCTGTTATTCCTAAGATCAGTATGATTCTGGGTACTCCTGCCGAGTATGATGCTGTATTTGCCGCACCTGGTTTTTATCGTTATCACGATGGTCAGGAGCATGTATATGGTGCTCAGGCTAAGGGTGATTACGAGTATATTGATGATGGTACTCATTCGGGTGTATTGAGCTTTGGTGCACAATTCTACCGTTTTGAACTCGACGATAGCAGATATGTGATTGGTGCTAATTTCAATACGAATCTGCTCGAACCTACTACTGTGCCTGAGTTGGCCAAGGGTGTAGAAACGAATATGAGTGGTTATCTGCAGCTGAAACATAAGTGGAATCGTCTGATTTTCAATGCAGGTACGCGTTTTGACAGTAAGAAGCGCTACAATGATGATGTTATCAATCAGTTCTCTCCTCGCATGGCCTTGATTTATACCCACGATTGGTTTACAGCTCGTGCCAGCTATGCTCATTCTTTTGTTGATGCTCCTTATTTCTATCGCAAGAGTAATCTTTTCCTGGGTCAGGGTACTGAGGATCTTGATCCTGAGACGATGGATTCTTGGCAGATGTCTCTTTCCAGCAATCGTCTGCTCAAGGGCTTGATTCTCGAGGTGAATGGTTTCTATAATAATGCCAACAATCTGATTTATCCTAATGGAGTGATGCATGCTAATGCTGGTGAGGGTAAGAATATTGGTGCAGAACTTTCTGCCATGTATCATAAGAATCAGGTCAATGCTTCGCTTACTGCATGTTATCAGCATACGATCAAGGCTGAATTCTTTGGCCGTGAGCTCAATGCGCTTTATAATATTCCTACATTTACCGCCAACAGTGTATGGTCTTGGCGACCTGTCAAGAATCTCAATCTGCATACACATATCAACTTTATCGGCAGTCAGACATCCTATATGATGGAGATTGTTAAAGGTGGTACTCTCAAGGAGATAGAGGTAGATCCTCATGTGGTGGTCGACTTAGGTGCTGACTATACTTTAGGTCGATTTGCCTTCAAGGCCAATGTGCATAATCTGCTCAATCAGAACTATTCTCAGGGTGGTATGAATACAGGTCTTATCCGCCAGCAGGGATTGTGGTTCATGGGAGAGGTTTCTGTGAAGCTTTAAATTCAAAAATCAAATATATTATTGAAATACTAATATCACTATATGACTAAAATCAATACAAAGCATGCCACATTCAGAAATGATGTGCAGGATGTTCCCCTTTTGGGCGAATTTATTCTTGGCGTGGCAGGCGAAGAACATATCGACGAGATGATAGCCGACAGCATCAATCTGGCACTGGAGGAAGCTGTTGTCAATGTCATGTCGTATGCCTATCCTGCTGGTACTGAGGGCAAAGTTGAGCTCGACAGTATAGTTACACCTGGCAAGGAATGGAAATTTGTACTCAGCGACGAGGGTACTCCTTTTGACCCTACTGCCGCCGAGGAGGTTGATGTTACCCTCGATGTAGAAGATCGCCCTATTGGTGGTTTGGGCATATTTCTCGTGCGCCAGATCATGGATGAGGTAAGCTACGAGCGTGTTGACAATAAGAATGTACTTACAATGATCAAGAATCTATAGGTCTATGGCAGAAGAATTTAAACTGGATATGCATTGCGAGATGATACTCGATGAGTATCGCGAGCAGCAGGAGTCGTTCGTCAAGATGCAGCAGATTGTTACTGGTGCTATCCGAAAGATTCTTCAGGATAATCATCTTGAAGTTACTGCCGTTGAAGCTCGCATCAAGACTGAGAAGAGTCTGGCGGGCAAATTGGCGCGTAAGGGATATAAGTACAATTTCCTCAGCGACTTGACCGATATTCTTGGTGCACGTATCATCACGCTTTTCAGTGATGATGTCGACCGTGTGGCTTCTTATATGGAGCGTATATTTGATATCGACTGGCAGGAATCTATTGATAAGCGTAAGCTTCACGAGTTGAGTAGTTTCGGCTACAATTCTCTCCATTATATTTGCCGTATTCCAGCCACGCTGTATCACGATGATGCTCATCCTGAAATCAATGAGATACGCTTTGAGATTCAGATGCGCTCTACCCTGCAGCATGCATGGGCGGGCATGAATCATGATATTGGATATAAGAGTGATATTGAAACTCCGCCTGAGTATCTCAGAATGCTGAGCCGTCTGGCAGGTATGCTTGAGTTGGCCGACGAGGAGTTTTCGCGCATTCGTCTGAGTGTTGCTGATTATCGCCGCAGAATGGAACAGCTTATCAATGCTGGCGAACTTACTCAGGTGCCTCTTGATGGTGATACTTTCGAGAAGTATGTAGCCAATGGTTCATTTGATGCTGTTGCCCGCCGCATAGCTTCTATCAATCAGGCCGAACTTACAGATATGTCGTACTCGCCATTCCTCAAGTTGCTCAAGGATCTTAATATGAAGACCCTTCACGATCTGGAGGAGTTGATACGCCAGAATGAGGATGATGCTTACAAACTAGCACTCAGTCAGTTGGCAGTTACCGATCTTGATATCATGTCGAGCACTATTGGCCTGCAGTATCTCGTTATAGTATATACGCTGAAGAATGGTGGAGGTATCTCTGGCGTGAAGCGCATATACGACGAGCTCAATGGCGAATCGCCTCATAATGAATCACTTGCGCGCATTATTTACGACGAGGCATGCAAACTGCCATTCATGAATGAATAGTAAAATACAGAAAACTATAAAAATATATAATTACAAAACAATAAAAAATATAAAGATATGAACGTTAACGTATTAGAAGAAAATGGCGGCATGACCGCAACCCTTCAGGGTCGTTTAGACACAGCAGCTGCTCTCGAAGTAGCACCACAGTTTTCACAGTTGCAGGAGAATGCCGACAAGAATATCATTGTCGACTGCTCAGAGTTGGAGTATATCTCATCATCTGGTCTTCGCCTTTTTATCGCCCTTCGCAAGGCCTCAGCAGCCAAGGGTGGTAGCATCGTGATTCGCCACATGAGTGATAGCATCCGCAATGTATTTACTATGACTGGCTTTATCCGCCTGTTCACTATCGAAGATTAATAGCCTATGTTGCTAGCCAATCTGATCAGTGTAGTACTCCTGCTGATATTCATCGGCATCTGCTATCTGTTGCGCAAGCATATCTTGCGCGACTTCAGCGTATTCTTACGCTACATAGCACTTGCTGTATTTGCAGGAGGCTTCATTGTCTATTTTATCGGATATCGTGATGGCGCAGAGTCTATAGGTACTCAGGAATCCTGGTTTGCATCCGTATTCCGCCCTATCCTGTCATCCCTCGAAATGTTTGCCTTCAACAGTGATGTGCTCGAACTTGGCGAGGCATGTAAGGAGAGTATGGTATTCATGACCATCTTCTCGTTTATCCATTTTGCAGCAGCCTCTGTATCCTTTGCAGTAGCCATCAGCTACCTGGGCGGACAGCTCAAGTCGCAGTGGTTGTGGCAGCGCCTCAAGTGGAAGCGCCATCTCAAGGGCAATGTCAATGTATTCTTCAGCATCAATGAGGAATCTATCATGCTGGCCCACGATATTCGCAGGAATAATCCCGAAGATGTCATCATCTTTATCAATGCACCTCAGCAGAATACCAACGAGGGTATGCTGGGCTTTACCAGTGTATTCAATATCTTCAGTCTGCATCGCGAGATTGTATCCGATATTCAGAATATGGGTGGTATTATCCGCCAGGTCAAGCGCCCTATACAGTATATGGAGGGCGATCATGTATTGCAGGATATCGGGCTTGCGACATTGCTTCGCAAGAGCAAGGGTTTTGTTGGCTTCTACATGATGCTCGACGATCAGCTGCAGAATATTGCCAAGAGTATTAAGTTGCGCGGTGATGCTTATTTCCGCGAGAATGTGCAGCAGTTGGCTTATATCTTCTGCCGCGCTACAGCGGGCAAGATGAACGGCGATACTGCCTTTGATCTCAACTCTAAATATGGTGTAGAGACTGTGCTGGTAGATGCCGCTCAGATGTCTATCAAGACGATGATGGCCAATGTCAAGACTCATCCAGTCAACTTTGTCGACTTTGATGCTTCTACAGGTATGGCCAAGTCTACTTTCCATTGTATGATCATAGGTTTTGGCGAAACAGGTCAGGAGGCATTCAAGTTCCTCTACGAGCATGGACAGTTCCTCCACGATGCTGATTTCCAGGGCAAGCAGATGGTGGTACATATTGTCGACCCTAAGGCTAGTCAGAAGCAGGGCTTCTTCGAGATGCGCTTCCCTTGCCTCAAGCAGGGCAATACGCTTACCAATCTCAATGTCGACATTCAGTGGCACAATCATACTGCCGGCGATGGCCGATTCTGGGATTTGATGCAGGAAATCAAGGATGATCTCAATTATGTAGTTATCGCCACAGGTAGCGACAACCGTAATATCGCCATCAGCTACGACCTTTGCGATTATGCCTTAAGATGGCGCAAGCAGCAGACGCAGCATTTTGGCATCTTCTGCCGCTGCTACAATCAAGGCAATGAGTCGCGCTACGACGAACTTTCTGAGGTTACACAGACGGGTAATCAGCCTGTAGTATATACTCTGGGCAAGCAGAGTGAATCACTCACCCATCGCTATATCTGGAAAAAATTCCTCGAGAAGGATGCAGCCACATTTGCCTATGCGATGAATAATAGTAATGACAAGAAACTGAAGGCTATCAGCCATACTGATGAGTCTACAGCCTATACTTACTATTGGTCTCGTCATACGCAGTGTAAGGGCGATCCTGAGGTATATACTGATATGAAACGCCTTGAATATCAGAATTATTCAGCAGCTACTCATATCTATGCTAAGCGCCATCTGCTGGGTCTTGACGATCCTCAGAGCGAAGCAGGCAAGCACAATCAGGAATTGCTCGACGAGTGTAGCTCTCTCGACGACCTTCGTCGCCTGCCATTCTTCGAGCATCTGGTACACCAGGAACATCTGCGCTATCTAGCCAGCCATGAGTGCATGGGCTATACGCCAATGTCGATGGAAGAATATCAACAGAAACATAAAGTATGCGATGTTGATGCTCACCGTCTGCTCAATATGGTAGCTTACGATGACATAGATCAACTTCCAGTAGATCATCGCCAACAACTGGAACTTGCAGTAGCAACCTCTCTTTATCTCAAATAATAAATGTGATCGAAAGCGTAGTCGCCCCAAGGTGGCTACGCTTATTACTTACTAAAAGGGCTTACAAAATTTTGAGATATAAAATATTTGCATTATCTTTGTCCCTAGATTAACGTACCAAATGAAATGATAGAATTACAGCAACTTCAGTTAGCAGTTGAAAAGGAATATGAATCATCTAAGGGCAGCAAGACAGCTAAACTTAGAATGAAAGCATTCAGCCATATCTTTCAATTTATCCAGGACATATATCAAGGCGATATTTCATGCCTGGAAATGGGACAATCACGCTTTAAAGTTCAGTTTCTATCATCAAGTGATAACCAGGGCTTATCATATACCCAAGCGCTGAAAGATTTGTTTACTCAATACAATTTATTGAAAAAACAAGATCAATAATTCTATCAGTATACGTGTATCTATTTTTTCATTGATTGTGATTGCTGCTCACGCGCTCCGCGCAATGGTCAGCTCCTCCGTTCCATCGACAAGTTCCGTCGCTCCTTAGTCGCTTTGCTGCCAGCTATTACTCTGCGAGTAAGAGAAGAGAGGTCATAAAAAAGGGTCTTCCGTTAAATGCGTAGACGCCTATCATGTAGTGCATATAGCCTAAGTGTAAAATATTCATCATTTCT
>REGX01181775.1_pt1 | contig 11596 bp, 3 predicted proteins | sample 2276321 | NCBI WGS metagenome assembly REGX01 (sample SAMN08335021, study PRJNA423103) | bovine gut metagenome | biome: bovine gut metagenome; feature: rumen; material: feed digesta; isolation source: rumen digesta from from 15 high feed efficiency cows and 15 low feed... | host: Bos taurus ... | reverse complement strand
CCTTATCAACTACGTAAGTAACAATAATCCGAGCTTGGGCTGTCCATTCGCGAGCCGATTCTGGATAATGAGTGTTTGTACTCACGTAATTGTACATTCCTGTAACTCCACCTGGGAAGGCAGGAAGTGTGTTTTCATCATTTTGGGCCATTAGTCCAAGTATGGATGTCAGCATTATACATGCTGTAAGAAAAATCCTTTTCATTCTAGTTAATAATTATAGGTTGCCGTTTCTGCATTATTAATTGCAAAGATAAGAAGAAATTTCAAATAAACAAGAAAATAACAGAATCTTTTACGAAAAGAAAATATATAATGTAAAAGATTTGCTCGCCTATTTTACCATCTTATTCGAGTTTTACAAAAAACAGGAGAAGCATATAACTATTAAGTGACATATCTCGTTATTTTCACAACTTTACTTGACAAGCTATTATTTTATTGAAATACGGAATTTCAAAGTGTGCTTCTTAGTAAGGTCGATTGAATATTTTTTAAGAACTCCTGGTCCACAAGAACTGTTACCTAATCCGAGCACTGCACAATCAATACTGAGAACTGTAACATCCCGCTCTTTCAATTCATCATCGTATTTACGGTTATACAGATCTTCAGGGGCATAATGAAGTGCTGAGAAACTAAATGGAGTATCAATAGCCTCTATACGAACTGTTTTGCCCTGTGGAGTGCCGAGTAATATCAAGGAACAATCCTCATGATTGCCATTATCTTGTGGACGAGGGTAATGGGTATATTGCTCACCTACATTGCTCTTCCATAAGCCAATAGAAGCGGACTGCTTACGGTCGGGATAACTATCCAAAGGCCCCCGTCCATACCATTGCAGCTGTTCGAATTCCTTAGGAAATTCCATGCGGACACCCATTCTTGGAAGTTCTGGCAAAGAGCCCTTGCACTCATAGGTTTGGGTTACTTCTACACTACCATCTTTAACCTTTTTCATATCGGTAGTAACAAGAATGCTGCCACCACCTTGATATCTGTATTCCTGTTGATGTTCATTTAGGCGAACCACTTCAGGGGAGTCCAAACGACAACGTTTCCAGTCCTTTGCCAACCAGTTGCCAAAGCCTTTGTCATTGTCGGTAGGTGAACGGAAGAATTGAGCCTGCAACTTCAACTTTTCAAAATCGATAGCAGTTGATTTTACTTTCTTTCCTATAGCAGAAGCTGCTGCAATCATCTGGTCGTTAAGAACTATTTGTTGCATCTGTAACTGTTGTCCCTCTGCAGAAACAACCAGAATATTCAATCGGCAATCCTTATTTTCTGCAAACTTGAAATCAGTAATCTTAGCGAAGAGAACACTATCTCCAGGTTGAACAGACGGCACTTTTATTTGTCCCTTTCGGGTTATCCTACCATTTTCCAAAAGTTGATAGTCAAATCGGCAGGTGTTGAGATTTAGGAACGCATAGTGATTAACCGCCCATATCTCATTTCCTTTCTGGTGCAACTGTACAGGCGAATAGACGTGCTTTACCTCCTCATATTTCGAATTAGTCGTACGATCGGAAAAGACCACACCATTAAAGCAGAATGCTCCACTATTTGGTTGGTCGCCAAAAGCACCTCCATAAAAGAAATTACGCTTACCTTTCTTGATAAGTCCCTGATCAACCCAATCCCAGATAAAGCCACCTAATAGTCGTTTATTATTATAGATTTCATCCCAATACTCCTTGAAATTTCCAAGGGCATTACCCATAGAATGGGCATACTCGCTGGTAAGTACTGGTCGGTTATCGTTCTTTCGATTAGCAATATCCACCAAATGCTCCCATCGGGCATTCTCAGCTCGTTCCTCTCCAGATCCTATGGTTACTCCAGGATTAAGATATTCCTCTTTTACACGAGGATAGAAACGACTCATAATGTCAACAAAAGAAGGATCGGTTTCTGGAAAGGTAGATTCGTCCCACTTTACCTTATTATCTTGATAATAAGGTGTTTGGGCTCCTTCGTAATGAACAGGTCGGGTTGGATCCATCTGATGTAGATAGCCCGCCATTGTGGCATGATTGATGCCACATCCACTTTCATTGCCCAAACTCCAGAAGATAACACAAGCATGGTTTTTATCTCTTTCAGAAAGTCGGATGACACGATCCATAAATGCCTCATTCCAATCGATTGTGGAAGCTAAAGTTCCACGAAGTCCATGGGTTTCACAATCCGCCTCATCCATTACATAGATACCTGCACTATCGCAGAGTTCATACCAGCGAGGAGTGTTTGGATAATGACTTGTACGAACAGCATTAATATTCGCAGCTTTCATCAAGCGGATATCCTGCTGCATACGCTCTTCAGTCATTACTCGTGCCAGTTTAGGATCGTGTTCATGGCGATTTACTCCCCTTAGTTTGACCGCTTTTCCATTAATCAATAGTTGTCCATCCTCAATAGCAATATCACGGAAGCCCACTTTCTGAGCAACCTGCTGAACTACATTGCCTAGCGAATCTTGCAACTGAAGATTAAACCGATAGAGATTTGGTGTTTCATCCGACCAAAGCAGCGGATTCCTCACTTTCATACTCATTCGGGTATATTTCATTGCTCCTCGCTGAGGATACCATTCGTTCATATTTGCAGCCTTATGACTAAGGTCTAGCAAGGTCTCCGCATCTGTAGTATCAGTAGCCAGTTGATTTCCATTTGCATCCTTCAGGAAAGCTACCAGGCGATAGCCCTTTCCTTCCTCCTGTTGAAACACCCGAAGTTCAGGATGAATAGCAACTTCCCACTCTCCATTCTTCTGGTTGATAGTGCGAAGACTATAATCACGCAACTGTATATCAGGAGTATGATAGAGGGTAATTGATCGCTGAATACCACCAAAGCGCCAGAAATCCTGGTCCTCGAGATAACTACCATCACAATATTTATAAACCTCTACAGCTATCTGGTTCTTACCCTTTCGAAGATACTTGGTGACATTAAACTCCGAAGCCTCAAAAGAGCCCTGGCTATAGCCCACTTTCTCACCATTTACCCAAACATAGAAAGCAGATTGCACACCTTCAAACCGAAGATAGTATTGTCCATTCCGATTTTCTAGTTGCTTCAATTCAAAAGTCCGGCGATACTGACCTACCGGATTTCTTTCCGTATAGGTAGTCCAGTTCTTTTTAGGTTCCGTCATTACATAAGGAGGGTTAATCTTGAAAGAATAACCAGCCGATATATAAATAGGTGTACCATAGCCATTCACCTCCCAGTTTGCAGGCACCTGCAAATTCTCCCATTTCGCATCATCAAAATCAGTACGATAGAAATCAGCAATACGTTCATCAGGAGTTGGTGTCCATCTGAATTTCCAACTGCCATCCAACGAAAGTTGACTATCGCCTGGCTTCTGCTGAAAAGGAAGAAAATATGCACGAGCAGGCTCACGATTTATCTGAAGAATGTGATGATTCTCCCAATCGTGAGAAACAAAAGGTTGGGCATTGCCCAACAGAGGGGCAACACCCAATTGAATAGCTAGTAGTTGTAATATCTTTTTCATTTTACTGTACTTCCAAATACTCAAATTCGAGTTCCTTGCTTTCTATCACTACCCAATAGGTTCCAGCATTTATCTGCGTTCCTGTGGTAGTACCTAGAATCTTGAATTTCTTTGGGGTCATCGGGAAGGTGATTTCACGGTCCTGATAAACCATTCCTCGATTATCGAGAAGTTTCATACGAGCTTTCACTGGTTTTCCCGATGTATTCTTATAGCGGAAACGGAGCGCATACTCGCGTCCCACGCCTGGTTTGATTTCCCACTTACCCAACTTCCTCTGTGTATAGCGGGTAGCCGGGAAAGCATCAGCATCCTGTGGAAGTAGTTCCTTTGGATATTGGGCAATTGTATCATTATCGAGATCTCTCCAATAGCTTTTGGAATTGCAATAATGCTTCAATTCAGATGAAGCAGCAACTTTCTTATCCTTTGATGCAATGGCTATTGCGGCAATCACTGCTTCTCCCGCCTTTACCTCTGGGAAGGAGATTATAAGCTGACCATTCTTGGCTTCAGCCTCAACCACTTTCTTACAACTTCCGGCATAGCCTGCTTCTGCCCAAGGATCGAAATCATCCACAACAACACTATCGTTGATAGCAACATCGAAGATGCGTTCTCCCTCACAATCTATAGAAGAACCATAACGAGCACCCAACCAAGGTTCTGCGAAATAGAGTTCCACCCGATACTTTCCATCAAGCACATTGAAATGATAGTTCAAGCGATGACGTCCCCAACGGAAATACTGGAAAAGTGGGGCATCCTCTGTTCCTCGAATCTTAGCTGTGATATGTCCCTGACTAGCATGGAATGGATTCAAACCAAAATGCTTCGACCAGGAAGAAGAATAACAGGTATCATCCTGAAACCATTCTTGTCCGTATTTATCAATATAGTCATCACCACCACAATTAATACGGTAGAGATAAGTATAATCCTCCGCACCCTTTAACAAATCGATATTTCGATCGGCTGCAGTTGGCATTTCCTTAACATCTGCACTAGGGGCAAACATATCCTTGTACATATAGAATGCCTCTGTAGGCTGTTCCCACAAGGTAAAAATACCTTTATTATTAATAGGTCCGACTTTATCAATTCGTCGATAAGCCCCATCAGGCTGGATTCGACCAGGATTCTCGTGACTGACAAAAATCCACTGGAAATGTCCACAAACAGAATCCTGGACACTCAAGGCTTTCTCGCTCTTCAACTTGAGAAGATTGGTGAACCACTCTTCAGAAGCCTTGTCGCCATTCTGTAAGCCGATAGTACGCCAAGCACCATATTCTCCATTCAAGAGTTGCTCTGGTCGCTTTAATTCGTTAGCATAATTATTAGCATCTCCACCATAAGTACCACTCCAGTTCTGAATTACATTCCAATCGGTTCCCTCTCCACCATTACAGGTCGTGATAGCACGCTGATTGCGGCAAGTTGGATCCATCTCACGGATAATAGCCGAACATTCCTCGGCAAAATCCTTTGGAAGCACACTCTCATTCTGCAATCCCCAAAGGATAACACTTGGAGAGTTACGACGTTCCTTGATATATTCACGCAGTTTCCGTTTGAAGTTCTCGCGGAAAACTGGAGTATCATACCAGATATGGGCGGAGAACTGACTCCAGAAAAGCATTCCCTGCTCATCAAGCAGCTGCTGATAGTAGAGATTATGTGGCTGATGTGCCTCTCGGAAAGCATTAAAACCTGTCTGGCGCATCATCTTCACACGACTTGCAATTTGTTCATTGCTGAAAGCATGACTACCACCAAAGAGATGCTCGTAATCGCAGGTTCCATTGATGAAGGTTTTCTTTCCATTAAGATAGAAACAGTTATCTCCATCCTTCCGATGCAAAGGCCAACTGATGCTTCGAATGCCAAATTCGGTAGAGATTTCATCCGTAGACTTTCCTCCCCTCTTCACCATTGTTGCCAAATTGTAAAGATAAGGATCATCGAGATTCCATCGATGCACATCCTTTACGGCAGTAGCTTGATGAATGATACGTGTCTCACCTGGAGCCAGCTCCAAATCGATTGGCAAGCGGAAGAATGTCTTGCCACTAGCCTGATTCAACTTATTGATAAGCTGAACCTTCACGCTTTCATTCGCATAGTTCTTTACCTCTGTAGCTATGAATACAGAATCACAAGCGGCATTATTCCAGATATGCACACCAAATGGTTGAATGCGTACACAATCGGTTTCTACCAGATTAACAGGTCGATAGATACCAAAAGGTTGGGAGCCTTCACTGAATCCCCACTCCGCCGAGCATCCTCCACAAATCCAAGGGGATTCTGTTTGATAAGCAGGATGATCTACTTCCACTTTCAGCTGATTGCTACCCTGACGAAGGGCATCGGTCACATCGAGTGTATAAACAGTTCTACCCACCAACTCTCTCTCGTATGTTTTGTTATTGAGGGTGACACGTGCATAAGTACCAACTCCCTGGAATTCCAGGAAGTAGCGCTTACCCGATTTCTTATCTGTAGTGAAAATCTTAGTATAAGTAGCTGAACCATGAAGATTACCATGCTTCAACTGTCGATAGCCATAATAATCATCAAGGTTATTGGGAACATTCACCTGGAAAGGTTTCAATTTAGCAGTAATGCTATCAGCATTGGTCTTGCCAAAAGTAACCATCCAGTTTTTATCAAGACTAACGATCTCTCGTTTACCTTTCTTTTCTGGAACAGGGAAAGCTACTTCCGATCTTCCCATCGGAACATTGGTTGCAACAGCAATACCTCGTTGTCCAGCTTTATCAACCGCACAATAGAAGTGATAAACCACCCCTTTATGCTTCAACACATAACTCTTGTGAGCAAAAAGGTCATCATAAGGTTTGGAAGGAATGATGAGATCATTGCCCTCCCAATCCTGCCAATGCAACAAATCCCGACTTACCGAGAAAGTATTGTAGGCACTGTATCTTCTGCTAGGATTATAGGCTGAGAAATAGAACATCACATACTTATCTCCCATCTTCACAATCTGGGCATCACCTGTGATTATACCTGGTGCCTCGTGGAAATAAACAGGATTCTGTTCGTAGCGTTTCCATTCCTTAAGATTCTTGCTCAAAGCGATACCGATTCGTTCTGCCTTCATCTTATTGGCTGGGTTGATGCCGCCGGCATTGTAGTACATCACAAAAGGATAACCCAATGTTTTATTCTTGTCCCAATAGATGGTTGATTTATATTGTACTAATTTCTCCCACCATTGAGCATCCTTATCGTTGATGCTCATCAATGGTTTGCCGATGGTATTCCATTCATGGGCGGAAGAAATACCCTCCTTGGTCCATGCCATACCGATATTGAGTGGTTCACGAACCGCCTCATAACCAGTTCCATGTCCACCGATATAAGTCATCCAATGCTTTCCCTTATACTTCATCATCTCATAGGAACCATTCCAGTTCCAATCGATGAGCGAAGGGAAACCACCACGCTGGTTCATATCCCAGCCTTCGTTCTGGTATGAGAGGATTCGGCCGAGTGTTTTCCAATGCAGAAGGTCATCCGACTGAGCCAACCAAGTCTCGTAACCTCTTCCATCCAAGCCATCTTTACCATTATAGCAGACATACGTCATATACCATTTACCATTCTCCTGATAAACGGTAGGACAATCTATCTGATGATAGTTGTCCTTTGGGGCAACCACCATACCATATTTATAAGGAGTTTTCACCTCCTCATAAATAGAAGTCATCTCTTCGTTTGTAAACTTCTGAGCGAAGCTCTGAAGAGAGGAAAACAGCAGAATAGCTAATATCGTTTTAAATCTCATATTCATCCAAGACAAAAGCCTAAACTATAAGAACCTCCTCCCCCTCGGGGAGGCTTGTTGGGGTTTTAATAGAACAACCAATCGATAGAAGAACCGGATAATCCGCAATCTCTTGGAGTTATCTTATCTTTTGTAAAGCCCAATACCAAAATGATACCCTTTGGCAACAGCAATGTATTGTGACCAGGACCGAAATGATATGGATGCACATTTACCTGTGGCATTCCATCAATACGGATGGCACTTACCAATACAGGTTCAGCCTGACCATAGTCGTTGGCACTTGCATCAATCTCCAACTTAGGAGCTTTGGCATATTTAATCTGATCATCGCGGAAATAGCCTACCAGAAGTGTTACTGAATCTTTGCTTGTAAAATCGATCTTTGTAGCTTCTCCACGCTGCTTGTTGCTATCAAATACAAAAGCTTTCATACCTTTCAACTCAGGAGCGAGGTCGGTAATCATACTATCCAAGTCGGTATAGAGCCAGTTGCTCTTCTTCAGCACTACTGTCTTGTAATCACCATTCAATTCCACCTTAGCATTCTTCAGCGAAGGAATATCTTCCTTCTTCTCACTCTCATCAGTAGTCTTGGAACGCATGGTTGCAAGGTGCTTTTTCAGGTTGTCGAGCTCCTGCTGATAAACCGGATAGAGTTCAGCCCAATGCTTCATCTTACCATCATCGCCACCAATTGGAATACGACGCTGAGCGGTCTGCATACTGTTGGCATAAAGATAGGTATCGTTGGTGAGATCCACAAGTTTCTTATAATGCTCCTGACTCTTTTCCAACAGATTTACAGCAGTATCGAGTTCACAAGTATCCTTGTTCCACTTGAAATTGAGCACATGCTGGGCAGCTTTCACCTTCCATCCGAAAGAATAAGCAAACTCACGATAGCAATGCATATCGTTCCACAAACGCTTGAATTCCGCACGATTGCGGGTTACCTTATCGGCAACAGAATCGATGGCCTGTACCGCAAGATCTCCATGCTTTTCAACCTGAGCTACAATATCGAGAGGCAATTCGCCTACATGTGGCTGATGCTTGTATTCCTTCTCCACATATTCGATGAGTTTCTCACCCTCTGGTCCACAACTCTCATAGAAGCCTGGATAGATAGTGTACTTGTATGGATTTACCAATTGTGCCATCTTCATACCCAAGAGAAGTGTCTGACGATTACCTTCGGTGATACCAAAGCGACGAAGGAGTTTTGGAGCAATCTCACCACTCTCCTCGTAAGCTCTACGCACATTATTATAGATTGGTGCGAAACCAAAATAGTCATTGAAAGTCTTATCCCAGAACTCCACCTCGTCCTTGCGATCACGGCGGCAATTCCAGGCATAGCGTCCCCAAGTTTCATACCAGGCCCAGTCACGATCGAGTTGATATTCACGCTTGCCATCGGCCAGTTTGTCGGCGGTATAAGGCCAATCCCAATAGGAAGCCTGAGGGTAAAGATGCAAGGCATTCGCATGATGCACATCGTGCATCGCCTTTACTGCCTTCTGCACAAAGTCTGGCGAAGCCCAACGCCAAGGTTCCAGATTGGCAAGGATATGCACATTCTCGATATGGGTAGAACCCAATGCTGCCAAATCCTGATGAATTTGCGACCAAGGACCTCTTGGCTGATAAGTGGTGAGCGACTCTCCATTATACTTGTGCATAGTATAGAGATTACGATAGAGAGGCAAAGCTGCATCCATCACACGCTTACAATCGGTATCGTGAGCACGAAGCAACAATGGTGGCTCATCGGTTCTTCCCAAAGCCTTCAAGCCATCCTTCACACCAGGAATAATGGTCTTGGTCATCCATTCCACATCATCGTCATAGGTATCCATTGCCTCACCCAAGCATGCCAGCAAACCCACATTTGGATATTTCTCGATGAAGGCAGCTATGCTCTTGCGAGTATAATCGCTGATGAGCGGTGTAATTGGACGATGACGATCCTGTGTCTTTAAACCATAATGATCGGCAAATGGTTTGCTGAGGATGATATTATAGAACATCTGGATAACGAAGATACCTCGTTTATCAGCTTCCCTTGTAAGGAAAGAGAACATCTCCTCATTCTTCTTGAAAGTCTCCTCATCCACTTCAAGGGCAAAAGGATAATCCTTCAACTTCACCAAGGAAGCGAAAGGATGACCATTCCATAGATAAAGCGAGTTCATACGGTTATCCACCAGCATATCGAGATACTTAATCCACTGCTCTTTATCGTAGAACCATGGGAAACTCTCTGGGGTATATGGATATTCATATACAGCATGACCAGGGAGATAAACTGGTTTCTGCAAACCGATGCAGGCTCCACGAAGCACCATTTCTGGTGCATCCTTTATAGCCTTTGGCAGAATAAGATTACCATTTCGATAAGCACGTTCGGCGATCTCATTACAAGCATAGATCACACCTGTACCATCATTTCCCACCACCTCGATTGTCTTGTCGGTAGTAGTAATCGTGAAACCTTCCTTTTTCAATCCTGCAGTATCCTTAGCCTGCGAGAGTACAATCTTGTATTCTCCGCCCTTGCCCACCTTATAGCCAAGGTTAGCTAATTTCTTCTGCAGATATTCCTTCGCATATTTCGCACGATTACCAGCATTCTTTCCTATGCTGATTTTCACGTTCTGGGCATTACCCGCCAAGGCGATAAATGCCGCAATAACAACGATTATATTTCTTTTATTCATATCAAAGTTTAAGCTCTTTATAAGCAATTCTCAGTCTTCGCCAAGTATAGACACAATGTAATTTTCCGTTCTTGCCCTCGATGATGGCAGGATAAGAATACTGGTCGATTGGACTGTCTTCTAATATTAAGACGTGTTTCCAGTGCTCTCCGTCATCACTTACCGCAATATCCAATGGATTTCTTGGTCCCTTCTTGGTATTGTTCAGGGTTTGGAAGTTATTGTATATCAACACATGACGACCATCTTTCAAAGTTACGGCATCCGCACCACTTTGTGTATTTGGAATGTTGGTTAAAGTAACAGGAGTCCATGTTTCGCCCTCATCCGAACTGTAGCTTTGTGCCATAAATCCATTATGGGTGCGCATCAATACTTTCAGTCTTCCATCCTTGAGTTTGAGGATGCTTGGTTGAATGCAATCGATTGGATGCATCTTGCTGTCATCGGTCTTGATAGCCTCGGTTGATTCGATTGGACCCACATATTTCCACTCCTTGGTCTTGAGATTATAGATCTCCACATGGAAACGCCATCCCTTTCCTTCGGTACTGGAACCGCAAAGAAGTTTATCGCCCACCAATACAGGCTTGTTCTTGATTGGTCCGAGAAAGCCCTTAGGAAGCATCTCGCGAGGGCCCCAGGTCTTTCCTCCATCCTTTGATTTCACTACACATCCCTGCCAATCGCCTACGGTCTCGCCCACCTTGTAGAAGAGCCATACCTCGCCATCAGGCATCTGGAAGAGAACTGGATTCCAACTAGCCTTGCGCTTCAGAAGTGTAGGATCCTCGGTCTCGAATCTTGCCTTGATTTCCTTCTTCAGAGAAGATTTGCGATCGGCCAGTTGAGCTTGCAGATAAGTGTCGAGTTCGGCAACATTCAAGCTGATATTCTTCTTTAATTGCGCATTATAAATTGTGAAGACTGAACGCTTGAAATCCTTCTTTTCGGGATATACATATTTGAAGGAAGGAACATCCTTGATATCGCCCAAGAAGGCTGAAGTGGTGGAATCATTGATACCACTCACACCTGCGATAGCAGCATCCTCGGTTCCCAATTTAAAAACACCATCACCAGCAAGTACAGGAGCTTCCCATTTGTCGGCTCCCTTTGGCTTACGGCTTACCCAAATACCAACATTCGGACTGCGTTCCCAGGTTCCTCCAAAGTAAGAGGCAAGCAGATCGCCATTCTTCAATTCCACGATAGTGGAAGCATGAGCAGATGGGAAAGGAGCTGATTCATAGAGGAATTCATCCTTGGTTATCGCTTTATCGCTTGTTGGAATATCGATATCATAAACATAGCTGCCACTTTCCACATCCTTGATTTCTCCATTTGGAAGATAGATGCTGGCGGTGGTATTGGCAGGAATCTCGATCTCCCAATGAAGTTTCTGAAGTGTCTTCTTCCATGCGCTCTTAATCTTACCATAAGGTGAATCATAGGTTGCATCAATATTGAAGCATTCCTGAATATCGAAAGCTGGCTTCAAAACGATGTGCTTATAGGCGG
>REGX01312432.1_pt1 | contig 11628 bp, 10 predicted proteins | sample 2276321 | NCBI WGS metagenome assembly REGX01 (sample SAMN08335021, study PRJNA423103) | bovine gut metagenome | biome: bovine gut metagenome; feature: rumen; material: feed digesta; isolation source: rumen digesta from from 15 high feed efficiency cows and 15 low feed... | host: Bos taurus ... | reverse complement strand
GATGCCAGCGATGCCGAAGAAGAGAATTCAGCCGATGATATCAGTTCTCAGGACGATGGCTTTTTATCTGGTCTTGCCGATAATGATGTGATAAAAGCGATTCAGGATTTTTGGGCCAATGACCCGCTGGGGCTTGACCGCGAGGCTACTCCCGAAGAGGCGGTAGGCATAGGTGCTGTAGCCGCAATCCTCTCCTTGTTGGCTGGTGGCGTAGGTGCGATAGGAGGCGGAATTGGAGGCATAGCTGGCGGAATAGGTGGCGGAATAGGTGGCGGAGCTGGTGCAATGGGTGGTGGCATCCCCTCGGACTTGCCTCCCAACTTGCCCGAAGAATACGCTTTCGTCGATGATTACGATTGGGATAAAGAAAACGAAGAAGGTGGTGACGAAGGTGAGGACGCCGAAGAAAGCTATGATGACCCTCCACAGGAACCGGAAGAGGAACAGGATCCTGCCGATGATATCAACTCGCTAATTGACCAAAAGTATGTGCAGCACAACCCCGATGGCTCTATCACTGTCACCGACCCCGTAGTAGGCAGCAAAAACACTTATGAGTCCGATGGCAATGGCGGATGGGACAACCCGTTGACGGGTGCTGGTTTTAACAGCGACTCCGAACTCTTGTCACACCTCGCGTCGCGCGACGAAAACCATGACGTTCTATTGAAAGACGCGCAACAAGCGATCAAGAACCTTGAAGATCATCGCAAAGAGTGGGAGGAGAAAGTCAAGCAAGAGTATGACCAGAAAGCAAGCAAGGAATCGGATGAGTATCACAAATGGAAGGTAGAGCAAGAACAAAAGCTTGAAGATGAGATCAGAATGGAACACCGCATTGAGGAGCTGTCGAGCAAATTCCACGTCGAGCCCACAAAGGATGCCGTGATGAAAGCACTCGCCGAACAACAGTCGAAGGACATGCTTGAGAGTTACGAACAACAGGCATACGCCGAAGAGTACGGCAAGAGTGAGCAATATTCCAAGACTGTCAAGACTACAGCGGCGGTTGGCATGGTGGCTGTGCCGCTTGTCGCTGCAACCGGAGGAGCGGTACTGGGTACCGGCGCGCTCACCGCCGCCGAGATAGGAAAGGCAAAGTTAGTCTATGACGTTTACACTGTCTCTAAATCGGTGACAGAATTCAACGGAGAGGCCTTGCTGCACAACGGCGGCCTCAAGGATCATGCCTCGGCAACATTGTTAGGACTCGTTCATGGTGGTTTTGGCGTGGTACAAAACCATGTGGGTGTCATTGCCAGCAACAACACGATAGTCAATAACACCGTTGGCAAGTTCATCTTTAACACGTCTGTAGAAGGTGGGCTATATGTGGGCTCCGAAGTAAGCAAGGGCGCGCTATATAAGGGGTACTCTGAATATGAGAAGACAGGTGATTTTTACAAAGCACAGGAAGCGGCGCTCAATAGTATCCCCGATAGTGCTAAATCGGGAGCCAAGAGTTTCTTGATACAAAAGAGCTTAGAAGGTGTTGTCAAGACAGGGTCGGCTTTAAAGGAGAAAATTTCGCCTTCAGGCACACCCTCTCAACTACAGAGCAATATTAATTCGGCGAAAACCGATCTCAAATACAAACAAGCACGCGTAGAAGGTGCCAAGACCCACCTTAATGACACACGAAACATGGCTGCCAAGCTAAAGGATGAGGCGGCCAAGAAGGCCGACATAGCCAAGACAGCAGCTGAAAAGTCGGACTTACAAGCCAAAGAAACTGCTAAGACTTTAAATAAATATAATGCTGCCAAGGAAAAAGTCAATGTCGCAAAGGAGAGTTTAAAAGCCGCTAAGACTGACGAAGCCCGAGCCGCGGCACAGAAGCATCTTGATAACATGGAGAAACAGGCAAAAGTCATTGAGCAGGAAGCACACAATGCGCAAAAACAAGCCGAAATAGCAAGAAATGAAGCAGAAAAGGCTGCCAAGGTGGCCACGGAAGCACGGGCAGCATCAAAGGTTGCCGATTCCAGTGTGAAAGAAGCGCAGCACAATGTGAGCAAGGCTTCGGCCGACGAGCGTATAGCACAAGGCAAAGTCACTGCCGCTGAGAACAAAGCCAAAATGTATAATGACCAAAGAGAAGAGCGCGTTGACTACGTCGCCGGTCTAGCCGGTTCCACTGTTGACAATGCCGAGCAGAATCTTAATAATAATGACAACAATTCTAAATAACAACGACCAAAGATGGAGGACAATAGCAATAATAATAAGATGACATTTGAGGAATTCAAATTCAGGCACGGGCACTACGACACCCTTATGAAAGCCTTGCTGGTATCGCTCGACATGGGAAACCTGGTGTGGGTTTCTAATGATGACGATAATAAGGCTTATGACCTGCTCGACATGTATCAATTTGCCCTTGCTCAAGACAGCGAGAGGCCCCTGTCAGGCACACAGTTCTATATGGTCTCACGTGAGGGGGCTATTGGCTTGAGCGACGGACTTGAGTATAGGGTGAAATGGATCTTGATTCCCATGGAGCCAAGCAAGGAACGCACCTATCGCATCTTGCGATTGCAGGAGAAGATTGAGGAGATGCGTGTCGTGGAGCAGACCATCAATGTCTCTCTCAAGAAACACATGGCCATTGCGGCGCTTAAGGCAAGAGCACAGGCGGCGCATGCTCCCGCTATGCCCGGAGCAACACCTCCACCCACACCAAATATGTATTAAACCAGATTGTCCACACCACTAAGATAATAACACATCATGCAGACAAATATGCAACCGCCCATCACACAACAAGAAAAAGGAGGCGTAGGCCAATTCCTCAAGAACTATTTAAAGCAAAGTCTGGAAATTGTCAAGCATCCTCTCAAACTGCTGCCCACCATCGTGCTGGGTGCAATTTGGATAGTGCTGGGATGGTTCTCCAGCAAGATGAAACTATCTATGCCGCTTGAGGTGGTGAGCTTTCTCACGTTCACGCAAGGAGGACTCTTTGGTGGCGTAATCGGCGCTGTGGGTGGAATTCTGGGAAAGGTGGTGGTAGCGGCTTTCCTCAATGCCGCCATTCTGCCACTCTTTGAAAAGAAGCCGCCATTCAGTGGCATTCAAGGCAGCATGCGGCACATTGTCGGCAGCATGAAGATAAATAGCGCAAGTGCAATGGCACCGCTGTTCTACGGCCTAGGCATTGCTTTATTGGTATACGGATTCATGAACATCACCCAATCAGGAAAAAATGCCATGGTGGGTCTGGTTTCGGCGGTGTTGCTGATTCAGGGAATAGGAAACAGAGGTGGTTTTGTGTGGGGATTGCTATTCAGCATCGCAAACTCTTCATCCAGGGGCAAGGTGCCACAGTTCGCCTCAATCACGCGATTCCTGCTGGGCATGTCATTAGGATTTACCTTAAGCGCAGGACTCAGCCTCGCCGGATTACATTGGTGCTTTTGGCTAGCGATACCAATGCTCATAATTGGATTCATCTTCAGCATCTTCAAGAAAAAAGTGAATACTTGACTCAAAGACGACGATTGTGCTAGCGACTTTTAGGATGCACCCCATTGTGCGCCAGGCTGATTTCCCCTGGCGTGGGATAAGTGCCGCCTCCCACCAGGGCGACGGCACAACTATACGATTATGTGGTGGGATAAATTGTGTTTTTATTGTGAGGAATCAATTTTAAAACTCAGCCAAATTCAATGTAAAATCTTTATTTTGGCTGAGTTTTAAAGTCTGTGATAGTGATTTTCTTTCTTAAAAAACATCATATATATTGTATATATAAAATATATTTTATACCTTTGCTGTGCTATAACAAAACAAAGAATATATGGAAACGATTATTAAACGGAAAAACATTGATTTGCCTATTGAAGTGCTGCAAAAACTTTCGCTGATGGCTGTGGCTCAAGGTCGTAGCTTGAAAGCCTATATTGAGCAGATTCTGATAAATAAAGCCAATAGCATATCAATCGAAGTGCATGAGAACCCATCGCCCTCGGGTGATGAGTGGTTTGAAAACGCCGACAACATGGAATCTGTCAACCGTGGCATTCAGGAAATGAAAGAAGGGCAAGGCAGGGCTTACACAATGGATGAGATAAGAAAAAGCTTAGGCGTATGAGATACAAACTAATTCTCATGCCTGAGGCAGAGCGCCATCTGCAAGAGTGGCGTAAATCTGGCCAAAAGAAAACGCTACTTAAGATTGTCGCTTTGCTCGAAGAACTTTGCGAGCACCCCACTACCGGCACAGGAAAGGTCGAACAGCTAAAAGGTGACCTTGAAGGTTTCTGGAGCCGAAGAATAAACAAGGATTCACGACTAATCTACAAAATTGAGGAAGAAATCATCACCGTCTTTGTCGTCTCACTAAAGGGTCACTACGGTGATAAATGACATGGTTTTTTAGCATATTATACTGTTGCCAAATAAGCACGAATTTTTGTGCTTATTTGGCAATCACTATATATAGCACTGATTATCAGGGTAATATTTGGGGAATTTAAGATGAAAGTATTAAATGTTTACTAAAGATTAAAGTAATTGGTGCGGTCGAGGTTGCGGTAGGCGATGGCTTCCATGATGTGGGGCTGGCGGACTGTGACGCTGCCTTCGAGGTCGGCGATGGTGCGGGCGACTTCTATGAAAGGAGCATAAAGTGATAAAAGATCTATTGAAATGTAGCGTTGATGCTTTTAGAGTAGTTCAACCAACAAAGACACAAAATGCCAATCCCAATCAACAAGTATCACCTAATAGTTAAAATATATTAAAATACAGCAAAATTGTAGGAAAACTACAAATTTTGCCCAATATTCTTTGTGTATAAAGAAAATATTACGTAACTTTGAAACAAAATAACAATTAAACATTAAACACACGTCTATGATTAGAGATTTCTGGGTAAAAAATTACCTCTCCATTCGCGACAAACAAGAATTAAGTTTCTTAGCCAAAGGTCCTGCGTCGGAACTCGTCTCTGAGGTTGCCGAAGGGGTGTTTTTGTATAAGTTAGGCATTCTATACGGCTCCAATGCATCCGGTAAATCAAACATGCTGATTGCCTTAAATGAGGTATTCGGTATATTGGTACACCCCAAGTCAAATGCAAACAAAATAATCAATGGTAGTATTCCATTCATACTCACAAAGAATGATCCCATTGAAATGCATGTGTCATTCTATGCAAATGGCATCAGATATGATTATGATGTATCCTTCAATGAGAAATATATATTGAGTGAAGCCCTGTATTATTACCCCAACAAATCAAAGTCTTTATTCTATGAACGTTCATTTGTTGACGAAAACGTACAGGCAGATATCAAGTTTGGTCCAAGCTTAAAACTACAGGTCAAAACTCAGGAAAGCATTCGTGAGAATACCTTGAACAACCATAGCGTCCTGTCTGTTTGCAGCAAGGCAGCCTTGAAAGAAGATATTGCCCCGTTCAATATTCTTCACAAGTGGATTATGGACAATTATCATGATGTGGATGGTGATGGGAACAAGGGCGTCGTTGAAATCCTGAAGAATGCATATAACGACCCCAAGAAGCGTAAGTTTTATAATACCATGCTACAAAAGGCAGATTTGAACATTCTGGAATTCCGGCCAGTTGTAGAAGATCGAATAATACCAACGGAATATCGTGAACGCATTCAAAAGGAAAACATTCCCGATGAGATGAAGGAAGCTCTGCTTAAACCGACGGCCGATTCTGTGGCGTTTGTCAATCATTCTGTAGATGGAAATTTTGATGTTCCTCTCAATTGGCAGTCAAAAGGAACCTTAAAATATATACGCATCCTGGATGCTTTATACGATATGATTACCGACTCTCATGTGTATTATCTTGATGAATTAGGCGAGGACTTGCACAATGACTTGTTGTATTATTATCTTAACGTCTTCATTTTTAACTCTGATAAATCGCAGTTGATTATCACGAGTCAAGAGACGACCCTCCTTTCACAGGATATGATCAATGAAAATAGAGGCGTTGTGTGGTTTGTTGAGAAAAACAAAGAGACCGCATCGTCTGAGTATTCTCGTGGCGATTCATTTGGATTGCATAAGAACCTGTCGCTTTACAATTCTTATCGCATTGGTCGATTGGGTGCCAAGCCAGAACTGGGTAGTATCTTTATAAATCTGGAGGATTGATATGGGAAAGCAACGTCAGACAGCACTTATCTTGGGTGAAGGCCCTACAGAGTTTTTCTACTTTAAGTCTTTGTGTGATGTGTTTAAGCGTTTAACCATCAAGCCAGACTATCCCAAACACACCAATCTCAAGGAACTTGAAGCCAAGATAGAAGAGGGCATTGCAATGGGTTACAGCCATATCTTCTGCATCATTGATATGGACACGAAGGACAAGGAGCCTGAGCGCACCCAATACCAAAGGTTGAAGACGAAGTATGCCAACCCTATCAACAACCCCAAAAAAGGCATATATTGCAAGGTCGAGTTCTTCGAGACCCACCGCTGCACAGAACTGTTCTTTCTCTACTATTTCCGCTACACTTCACGCCCATACGATGACCAGGAATCTTTGCTAAGTGATTTGAACCAGTGTGTGGAATATCGGAAAACGATAGACTTCTTTATGAAGAGTAAGGGATTACACTCTTACTTCGAACGAAATGGTGGTTCTTTGGTATCTGCTACAGCCAATGCTGACCACTCAATGGAAGATAAAGAGGTGAATAATCGGGATTATACTTATTCCGAACTTGGACAGCTAATGAAGATTTTAGAGAATTGGTAATGATTTTCTATAAAAGAACAAAAAAAGATCGGAATCATATGAGTGAAATCAATTATAGCAATAGAATAGGAAAACTTAAGTCTCGTTACAACCCTGACAGAACTCAATTATTTGAAGATAGGGTGCATCGTGAGATAACAGGGCTCGTAGGTGATACTCAAAAGTATGTCAGAATGGCTATGATGGCTGTTGATGAAGAGTATACCAAAAAGACAAAAAAGGCAGGAGAAGCCGTAAAGGAACACTTGAAAAGAGAATTGTCAGATGTTGATTTTAGATATCAAGGATCTATAATGACTGACACACACATAAAGGGGGCTAGTGATATTGATTTGCTTGTGCTATGTACTAAGTTCTATCACACAGATATAAATAGAGTTCGTAATGAACTTGATAATACATCTGGCCATACCTATACTGAGCTTGCCAATCTGAGGTCATATAACAATAGGTTTTCCGCTTATCATGGGAATTGCTATCAAGATTTACGTTCATTACGTTTAGACATTGAACGTATAATGAAGAACCATTATGACATTTGCGACACGTCGCCCCCAAAATCTGTTAAGATAAGAAATCAGACTCTCCATCGTGATGTTGACGTTGTAACATCTTGCTGGTATGATTCATATTACTATGTACTTCATGGAGAAGACGAGACCAATAGGGCTATTAGCATTTACAATAAGGATACTAATACAGATATAGGCCCTGATTATCCATTTTTGAGTATTTCACGTATCAATAGAAGGAGTGCAGTGACAAATGGTCGATTAAAACGTATGATTCGATTCCTTAAAAATATACGCTCAGACTCAAATAAAATCATTGATTTGACTAGTTTTGAAATCAATGCAATATGTTATGATATTCCAGTTCAGGAGTATAAAGATAAAGAGTATAAAGAATTGGTTAACCTTCTATGGAGCAAAATGTATCATATGTGGAAAGATGGGACAGCAGAACAATTGACTTCTGTAGTAGGAAACGAATTAGTTTTCAAAGGAAGGTCTGATAAGGTGGATGCCTTAAAGTTGCTTGAAGATGAGGTATACCATATTAATTGTGATCTAAAATAAAAGCGAGATATGAAACCAAGAGTATTTATTGGATCCTCCACAGAAGGATTAGGAATAACAAAAATTGTTAAAGACTATCTTTCAACAGACTATGATTGTATCGTATGGAATGAAGATGTTTTTAAAGCTAATGAGAATTTTTTAGAAACTCTTTTAAAGGCTGCAAGTTTATTTGATTTTGGCATTATGATATTCTCTTCTGATGATGAAACAATAGTTCGTCATAAAATATTCGATACACCTCGAGACAATGTTATGTTTGAATTCGGTCTGTTTTTAGGACGTGTAGGCAAGGAACGAGCATTTGTAATCCAAGAAGACGGATGTCATCTTCCCTCTGACTTATTGGGTGTAACTATTCCTTGTTATAAAACGATTGCAGATGCTGAAGGTATAAAACGTATAGATAAGGACAGTATAGACGAGATATTGATGTGCGTAAAAAAACGAATGGATGATTCAGTTCGATTAGGACAATTAGGAATGCTACCCTCGACGGTGTTAGCTATAGGATATTTTGATAATTTTGTAAAGCTTGTAGCAGATTGGATAAGTCAAAACACAAAGAACTTAGCGATTGGAGGAAAGAAATATGTTTCAGCTAAATTAAAGATTGTAATTCCTTCTGATTTAGATGCTGATATTAAGAGCCGCGCTACCATTTATTACAGGAATCAAGGTTTTGATGAAAATCAATTACAAACTATACATCGATCCTTTCCAATTCATGTCAGTACTATAGAAGAAGGTGATGCCCTTGAAATTTATGATATGCCAACGACGTTGAATGGCATAAATAGAGCGATAGATTTATATTTCCGAAAAGGACATCTTGGAAAATCGGAAGAACAGCAACTTGCGGAAGAACATGAAATGGCTAATTTTGAAAATGTCTTGCAGTTCCTTATCTCGCAGGATGCATTCTGTAAGAGTTGTGTAGAAATAGTCCATGAATAAGGCAGAGAACCATAAGGAAGACCTGTGGGAAGTATGATTATTAGGATAAAACATTGGCACTTTAATTAGTTTTTTGATGTAATAGAATAATATAATGACTGTAGAATCATTATCAAAAATATAAGAGCAACTGCTAAAAACCGTATCACTAAAAGATATACAAGATGCAAAGTGGTACTTAATTTGGAGTTCTGCGACAGTACTGCATAGAACTTAATGAAGTGTCTGACTAATTATAAAGATGAAACGATAATATGGAACAAAGATTTAGCAATAACAGTTTAAATCTCGAAATGCTGTGGGAGTTCTGCAATCGGGAGGAGGCGGAGCCATTGAAGAAATAACTGACATAAAAAATTGATAATAGAAGTGATAGAGTTTGTTTAAGCTTACAAAGAAAAATGAATGATGCAGTAACGATTATTGTGGGGGCTGGTGCCGTTTTGGACTTGGACCATAAGGGCATTTTTCCGTCAGTGAAAAATATAACAGACGAGGTTCTTAAACTGAATATCCAGAAGGTTGATGGAGGTGAAAGACCATTCTTGCGTGAGTTACATAACCATGTTGTTAGGAAATTGAACAGAGTGTTAGAGACTAACCACATTATGCCACCACAATTAAACTTTGAGAACATATTACATGTCATCGAGATGTGTATTGCTTATAGTGGCTGTTGGAGTAAGAAATACATTTCCTGGCTTGCATACCCTGAGTTCGGAACCTTGATTCAACCTGTCAAGTTCTTGAAAGATATTCATACGTATGATTACATCAGGGCGGCATACGAGCTGCAAAAGACAGTAATGGGTATTGTTAACCAATACGATATAGCTTTCAGAGAGGATAAGTTAGCGGAACAATGGTATAGAGATTTCTGGAAGTCCTTGTCTGGGAAATCGAATATCTTTAATCTAAATTATGACAATACAATAGAGTATACTCTAGGTGGTGAGTATGAGGATGGATTCCCGCCAGTCAAAGATGGTGAGGAATATAGTCGTTTTTCAGCGAGACGATATTATGAGAACCCAAGAGGTGTTTCAACTATAGCACATTTACATGGCCAAATATTATTCAGCGAGGCAAGATTGTTCCCGTTTGATTATAGCATTCGGGATTTGGTAAAGAACAAAGATTATCAGACCGCATGTAAGAATAGGATTGGTGGGCAGTTCCCGCCTTCTAATCAGGCGAAAGAAGAATATTTACAACCGGTCATTGTGTCTGGTTCGAGGAAAACAGAGAAGATGACGTTCGCTCCCAATAATGTCTACCTGTCGGACCTGGCGAGAAAGGTGATTGAAAACAACCGATTGATGGTCATTGGCTATTCATTTGGAGATTTGTATCTGAATGAAATTCTGGGATTGGGCATGGCTGCACATGGGGATGATTTCAAGGTAGTGATTATCGACAAGTTCCCTTTATATATAAACTCATATATCTCATGGTTTCATCATCTGATTCATGAATGCAATCCGCAAGAATACACTTTTGTATCAAGGCTCGTTAAGGATAGATTGTTTGTTGAAGTTGGACAGAAGAAGTTTCCGCTTATTGTTAGAGAATATGGCCTACCTGTGGTTTCAACGAATGGGAAATTGATGATGTGTATAAACGGATTCAAGAATGCGGTTATGAACCATAAAGAAACAATACTTGGGTTTCTTGGGGTGTAATTTCATAGCACATATTATTTATCTCCATTTCTATATTGATACCGCTGCAATGGCCTTCCCTCGTAGATAAGAGAACGTGGAGCTAGGAAGAAAATCTTTCTTTGGCAGTTAAATTTCAAATAGATTCCATACCTTTGTACCCGCAAATCTATAGGACGATGGAACAAAGATTCAACAATAACAGTTTAGATCTTGAGATGCTGCGGGAGTTCTGTGAGCGGGAGGGCGAGGCGGTCACATACCGTAAGGGCGAGCAGATAGAGCGCGAGGGTGACCCGGCACGGTGGTTTGCATTTGTCACAGAGGGATGTTTCAAGTATGTGAACTATGGCATCAGTGACGATAAGGCACACATCACATGGTTCTCGTTTGAAGGAGAGTTTGTGGTTGACTACCCGACATTCCTCTATGGCCGTCCCTCGCAAAGTACTATTGAGGCGATGATACCTAGCCATGTGTTCAGGGTCACAGCCCAACAACTGGAGCACTTCTTCGACCAGAGCAAGGAGACTATGAAGCTGCGTGCTGTCATCGCTGAACACATCCTCAGCCAATTTCGTTTACGCTATATCGACCTCCACTGCTTTACACCACGTGAACGTTACGACCTGCTGATGCAGCGTTGCCCAGGCATCGTGGAACTGCTAAATTTACGGGACATAGCTTCGTTTGTTAATGTTACTCCCAAAACAATAAGCAAAATTCGTAAAGAAATCACTTTCGGTAAAGATTAGCCTCCAATATAACAAAAACTCTTAACTTGGGTTAAGAGTTTCACCCTCGGCGACCTTTTTCTTGATTTCGCCGAGACTTTCTTTATATGGCTTTTTATAACTTTGCTGTAAAATTGTAAAAAACGCAAAGAATATGAACAAAAAAACTTCATCACCGTATTGCTCGCCCTCGTTGCGATTAGGAAAGTTTAACGACCAACGGTGCAAGATTTCCGGCTTTCGGTGTTTAATAAAGTAGAATATTAACATCAGAATTATAACGAGAATGAAAACAATGAAGATTAGAATACTCGCCTTTGCGATGCTTGCTGCCTTCTCTCTCGATTCTTGCAGCAGCAAAAACGAGCCAGAAAAACCATATACGACTGACCCTTTGGAAAAAGTTGTGTTCACTGAGTCAGACATCGAGTGGTTCAACCCCACCACCCGCG
>REGX01337981.1_pt1 | contig 11648 bp, 10 predicted proteins | sample 2276321 | NCBI WGS metagenome assembly REGX01 (sample SAMN08335021, study PRJNA423103) | bovine gut metagenome | biome: bovine gut metagenome; feature: rumen; material: feed digesta; isolation source: rumen digesta from from 15 high feed efficiency cows and 15 low feed... | host: Bos taurus ... | reverse complement strand
GACTAGGTTTGACCCCCGATAATCTAGCAATCCAATACTCTTAATCTGAACATCAGATATTTCCTAGTTTGAACTCCTGATAATTCGAAATCTTAAGTCAGAAAATCAAGTAATCCTTAATCTCTAATCTATAATCCGAACATCCCTAATTTAAAATCAGATAGCCTTTGATCTATAGTCTGATAATCAAGAAATCCAATACTCTTAATTTAAACATCAGATATTTCCTAGTTTGAACTCCTGATAATTCGAAATCTTAAATCAGAGAATCAAGTAATCCTTAATCTATAATCCTCTAATCTCTAATTCTCTAATCTCTAATCCGAAATCAGAATATCCTCAATCCGATACAACCATATACTTTTCGAAGGCCTTATCATATTCCTCGCTATTTCCGAGGCGGCCATTAATGAGGCAAACCAACTCGACGGTAGCCCTGCAGCAGAGCTTCTCATCGCTCTTACGGAGAATATCCTGATGGAAGACATAGCGGATGCCCTGCTTCTCAAGCCATAAACGGGAGATGAACCAATCATCGCAACGCAGTGGAGTTTTATACTGCAGATTCATTCTTGCCACAACAGCATCAATTCCACGCTCGTGCATCTCGCTGAAACTCAAGCCGGTGGAACGCAAGAAGCAATGGCGGGTATGCTCGAAATAATGCAGATAATTGGCATTATTTACGATTCCCTCGATGTCGCACTCATAGTCGCGAACTTCCATTTCTGTTTCAAATATGTGCTTAGACATTTTCCTTATGATTTGATTATGGTTGCAAAGTTACGAACTTTCTGTCGAAAAATTGTATATTCGCTTATTTTAACTCATATTTTGAGTGTTCTCGTAGGGCTGTAATATCTTGACAACTCGACTATTTCAATAAATGATACATGCCTCCGGCAAGGGTTTTGATAATGCCTTTCATCTCGAGCATGAATAGGATAGAGGTGGCTTGCTGGATGGATAGACCAGCTTGTACGGCAATGAAATTCAACTGAAGATCATTGTTGCGGGTAAGCACATCAACAATTTTCTGTTCCTCGTTTGATAATTCCGGAAATAGCTGACGCTCAATGCCTTTGGATTGTGCTTTGAAGAGTAGGGCATCTTCCTGCCATCCCATCGCTTCTACAAAGTCCTTGGCACAGGTAATCATAGCCGCCCCATTGTTGCGGATGAGATTGTTGCAGCCCTCGCTATAGATATCGCCGACTCTGCCAGGAAAGGCGAAAACATCTCGGCCATAGCTTTGCGAAATCTCGGTGGTGATGAGGCCACCGCCCTTCTTTGCGCTTTCTATGAGGATGCTGGCATCCGACATACCGGCTACAATTCGGTTTCGGCGAACGAAGTTCATCTTGTCGGCATTGGTCTGTGTGAGAAATTCCGATAGTAAGCCTCCTTGGTTTACCATTTTGTTTGCGGTAGGCATGTGTCGGCGAGGGTAGAGGTCGTCTAATCCATGGGCAAGTACTCCCACCGTCTCGTATCCGTATTTGAGTGCCTCGTCGTGGGCATGAATATCTACTCCATAAGCCAATCCGCTTACTATCAATACTTTCGGACAAAGGGTTTTTAATTCCTGGATAAATTTTCGGATAAGATCCTGTCCGTAAATAGTACATTGGCGGGTGCCAATAATGTTGATAACCCGCTTCTGGTTTAAGTCGGCATTACCCTTGTAGAAGAGCATTAAGGGAGCATCGTCCACCTCCTTCAGACGTTGAGGGTATCGCTCATCAATGAGTGTAAGTGGCAGAATATCGTGCTGAATATCATATTCCATTTCCACTTCCGCCCTTTTCATCGGTTCATCGAGCTGCTTCAAAGCCTCGATGAGCCGGTCGGAAGCATCAGGAATGACATCCTTGATGTTATTGCGATTCTCGATAACGGCAGTAGCCGATCCGAGCATTCGGTATATCTGAAGTAATCCGCTGAGTGTGAAGTAATTAATTCGCGTCAGCGCGATAGTATTTAGAATTTCCTGTTCTGAAACCATATTCTTGAATTATTAATATCGGATATTTTATAAAATGGAAGGATTGAATTTTTAGTATAGAAATGAGCTCTTTTTATACCCCTGCTTTGAGGAAATATCCTTCAAAATAGTTTTGAACTTAAAATATCACATTATTTTCTCCTACTTAACTCTTAAACTTCTATTTTTCCTAACTAGGAAATGACTAACTTTTCTTGAGATATTCATACCCAATTCGACATCTCAGACATTCCTTTTTGTTGCAATATTCATTTTTCAGCTGAATAAGCGCCTGACTATCCCCCGCATTCTCAACAGCCAGCCCTACTTGCTGCCACATTCTCACGATGTAATTATTTTCCGCCTTGAGCTCCTCCAGAAAGTCGAAAGCACGATCACAGAGTTTCTCGTCCATTTTATGTCTGCCATAGGCAAAAAGCATAGGAATAGCCGTATTAATCATCAAGAGGTTGAGGCTGAAAGGCGAAATGCTTTTCTCGTTCATTTCGCTGCTGGAGCCAAATGTATAATGAGTTGACCAATAAGGAGTTACCGATGTCTTTAATACCTCCTTCGTATCCTTAACCGTAGTACATTCCAATAGCTGGCTCAATCCAGCCTTCCGTTGGAAATAGAGATTGGCTAGTTGAGAAATACGGATATGCGGAAAGTTCTGCGGCCGGAGTCGAAGAAACTTCCACAACTTATAATCCATCGGCTTCAGCGAGAACTTATGTGCGAGATAGAGATACTCATTCCTCAACTTCGAGAAATATCCCTCGTCGAGCGCTTCCTGCTGATATCTCTCAGGAATTGCCTTAAGATCCAACAAACCAGCCTGTCCCATAAAGATGGCCTCAATCTGAAAGAGATTGTCGCGATGATGATCGACATCGTGCAGAGGCAGGTTGAGCGCCCATTCCTCGAAGGCATCGCCATTGATGCCAAAGCCATAATTGCGGGCGAGAGTTACGAAATAGCCATCTTCCCACGAACCATTGCATTGCTCAACACGATGCTGGATGGCTGCCGTTTTCTGCTCCAATCGCTCTGTTTGAAGGGCACTCATCCAGGAATGCACCATCAGTCGGGTGAGACTCGGAATGATTTTATAGCAAGGCGGATACTTATCCGTAGAGAGCAACTCCCGATAATGGAGAAGCACGTTTTCGGGAATGTCCAGCTGCATCTGAGGCAGGTAATCGCCTCGGAAGTTCTTCGCCTGTGCATCGATAGAGCTGCAAACATGCAGAATGACATTATCATATCGCTCATCCTTGTCGTGATGATGTAAATACCAGTCACTTGCCCTGTCGTGAATTTCGACATTGCCTACCCATAAAGTACCGTTGATTTTGATTTTGGAATTAAAAAAATCAGGACCAGCGTTGGTGTTATGTAATCCGGGGTCAATCACTTCTACTAGGTGCCCATCGGTTGTCCTGAGTTCTTTGAGTGGGAACAATTTATGCTTCCAGACATAATGCAAAAGCAGTTCCATTAAGCTAAATTTTAGTGCAAAGGTAATAATAAATTAAAAAAACTGAGCAGAAACGCCTAAAAATAATGGGCTTTGCGATGTATAAATGGAAAAAATTGTATCTTTGCGCAAACGTTTAATTCGAATTAAAATGAAAATTGCACTTATCGGCTACGGCAAGATGGGACGTATGATCGAGCAGATCGCCCTAGAGCGTGGCCACGAAATCGTTTGTAAAATTGATGTTGATAATCCTCAGGACTTCGACAGCCCTGAGTTTGAAAGTGCTGATGTGGCCATCGAGTTCACAAATCCGCTGGCTGCCTACGATAACTATCTGAAGGCTTTTAAGCACCATGTAAAGGTGGTTTCTGGTTCTACCGGTTGGATGAAGGACCATCAGGCCGAGGTTGAGGCACTTTGCAAGGATGGACAGAACACCCTTTTCTGGGCTAGCAACTACTCTGTAGGTATGGCTATCTTCCAAGCTGTTAACCGCTATTTGGCTAAGATCATGAATGGCTTCAAGCAGTATGATGTTACCATGGAGGAAACTCACCATGTGCACAAACTTGATGCTCCATCTGGTACAGCAATCACTCTGGCCGAGGAGATTCTCGACAATATGGACCGCAAGGACAAATGGGTGAAGGGTTTCCAGCATAATGCCGATGGTACAGAGGAAGGTACCAATGATGTAGCTGCTGATGAGTTGCCAATCGCAAGTATCCGCCGTGATGAGGTTCCTGGTATTCACACTATCAACTATGATTCTGATGCCGACCTTATCTCTATTACCCACGATGCTCATAGCCGCAAGGGCTTTGCCTTGGGTGCTGTTCTGGCTGCTGAATATACTGTAAACCATACAGGTTTATTGACTACCTCTGATTTGTTTAAGTTCTAAATGTTATGATTGATAGAGAAAAACAAAAACTGAATATGAAGGTACAATGGACAAAATTTATCGTTGTCCTAGTACTCTATTTGATATTCCTCTTCTGGGTGAAGAGCTGGTTGGGACTAATCGTAGTTCCATTTATCTATGATGTTTATATTAGCAAGAAGATTAAATGGCAATGGTGGAAAGAGGCCGAGAGTGTTACCCGCTTCATTATGAGTTGGGTGGATGCTTTGGTATTTGCGCTTGTAGCCGTATATTTCATTAACCTCTTCTTCTTCCAGAACTATGTTATTCCATCAAGCTCTTTGGAAAAGAGTTTGCTCACAGGTGATTACCTCTTCGTGAGCAAGGTGAGCTATGGACCTCGCATTCCTGAGACTCCATTGACAATGCCTCTCACTCAGCACACTATGCCTTTGGTAAATGTGAAGAGCTATATCGAGTGGCCTCATTGGGACTATCGCCGTGTGAAGGGATTGGGCAATGTTCAGCTGAACGATATCGTTGTCTTCAACTATCCAGCAGGCGATACACTTGCAAATGAACCTCAGTTTGCTTCTGCTGATTATTATCACGATATAACCTACCCTTATGGGTATCAATTATATCAAGATAGATATGGTAGCTTGCCACAATTGTCTACCATGAATGATGTAGAACGCTATAAGTTTTTCGAAACCATATATGCATTGGGTACTAATTATATAAAGCAAAATCCTGCCCAATTTGGCGATGTGATTTCTCGTCCTACCGATCGACGTGAAAACTTTGTAAAGCGTTGCGTTGGTCTTCCTGGTCAGACACTTCAGATTAAAAATCATATTGTTTATTTGGATGGAAAGGCAAATAAAGAGCCTGAAAACGTTCAATATACATACAAGGTAAAACTGAAGGGAGAGCTTACAGAGGAATTGATGGATGATTTAGGAATCACTAATGAAGATTTGATTTCGCTGAATCAGAGAGGTTATATTCCTTTGACCAAGCGTGCTTATAATGCATTGAAGGCGAACAAGAATCTAGTAGCTAGTATTACATATAATTCCGAAGCGGAAACAGATACTTATCCTTTGAATGGTTATACTGGTTGGACAAGAGATAACTACGGTCCAATTTGGATTCCTAAGAAGGGCGCTACTATCAAGTTGGATATGAAGAATCTTCCAATTTATGAGCGTTGCATCAAGGTTTATGAGAAAAATGACCTCAAGGTAAATAATAAGGGTCAGATCTATATCAATGGTAAGTTGGCTCACAGCTATACCTTCAAGATGGATTACTACTGGATGATGGGTGATAACCGTCACAATTCAGCCGACTCAAGATACTGGGGCTTCGTGCCAGAAGACCATATCGTAGGTAAGCCAATCTTCATTTGGTGGAGTCATAGTCCAGACCATAATGGATTCTCAGGAATCAGATGGTCAAGACTCTTCACTTTTGTGGATAACATCAAGTAATTCGCCCTCCGCAAGGAGAGAAGTTACGATACATGAACAACTGGACAAAGTTTGCCATCTCGCTGGGAGTGTTTTTAGGTCTTGCTTGGCTCATTCGCTCCTTTGCGTTTACAATCTACTCGGTACCTGAGAATGGACTCGTAGCAGGTCTGCATAGCGGTTCGCGTGTGATTGTAAACAAGGTGGCTAATACTGCCTATAAAAAAGGCGATGTGGTGGTTTTCACCGATTCTTTGTCCAATTATATTGGAACTATCAAGGCGGTGCCAGGAGATACAGTAACTCTTGGTTCCGCCTTATATATTATTCCCTATACTTGTTGCAAGCGGTGCGGATGCCCCGATTGCAAGTTCTATCTCATCGAGCAGGGGAAATCACAACGGCTTGTCCACCGCCACCTTTTTGTGGGGAAAGCCAGCAAAATCTTCTAGTTTTTGGAAACAGCAATACTTTCAGCAACCTATTTTGGTCCGATTCAGTGGTATCAGAAACTGAATCGTATGGATGCTTGTATCATCGATCCTTACGAGCATTTTGTAAAGCAATCGTATAGAAGTCGTTGTATTATCTCGACTACCCAGGGATTGCAGAAACTCTCCGTACCCGTTATCTTCGAGAATCACATGCCTTTGAAGGATGTCGAGATCTCCGATCACGGTAATTGGCGCCATCTGCATTGGAATGCCCTCTGTTCCGCCTATGGCGAGAGCCCTTTCTTCGAGTATTATCAAGATGATATCCGTCCTTTCTTTGAAAAGAAATGGAAATGGCTCCTCGATTATGATATGGAGATCTTGGAGAAGATGATTGAGTTGCTGGATTTAGATAAGACCTATGGAAAGGAAGATTCTTCCATCTCGCTTTCAAAGGAGTATGTTCAACTATCTTCTGGAGATAATATTTCTGAAGATCAACTGGGCGATCCTCAAGCAAATCTATCGATAAAGGATTTTCGAATGAGTATCAATCCAAAACATCCGGGCGAGGATCCTGATTTCCAGTCTCTTAAGTATTATCAGGTATATCAGCAGAAGTTTGGATTTCAAGAGAATCTATCCATTCTCGACCTGCTGTTCAACGAGGGAAATGAGGCAGTATTCTATCTATAACCCCCAATAAAGTTCTATGAAAAAGTTATTACTCTCTCTTCTGCTATGTTTTCTTTCGATTTCATCGTGGGGAGTCTCGAAAGATACACCTCAACTCTGCATGGAGATGCTTCAGCGCTTTCAGCCCTGGCTGCTCAAAGACTATGTGGAGATAGATTCACTTCATGGAACTTTCAAGGGAGAGAACACTTTTGGCAATGACGAGAAAGGGGTGCGCACTAATGCCGACCTCTCGATGATTGCCGCTTTTCTGCAGAAATATTCTTCTTCAAAGAGCGATGAATTGGCCGATAAAGCGATGAAATCGCTGAGATATGCCATCGATACCCATCGTTCCGTAAGGAAATATCCATGTAAACATGGAAAATATTGGGGTTCAAGCTCCCAAAAACAACATCAGTGGGAATCTTCCCTCTGGGCTTTTTCAGTGGCGTGGTCGGCTTATTTTCAATGGGAGAACCTTACGGATGAAATGAAATCCGATCTGCATAAGCTTTTGGTGGCTGAATGTAATTATGAATTAGAACGCGCCATTCCTACGGGTTTTAAAGGAGATACCAAAGCTGAGGAGAACGGATGGGAGGTAGATGTGCTGGCTGCAGCCCTTGGTTTGTTTCCCAATGATTCCCTTGCGCCTCGATGGTATCAGCGGATGAATGAGTTTGCTATCAACAGCTATTCCCATCCATCCGATGCTTCCAATTCGAAAATTGTCGATGAAATCAATCAGCTATCGGTGGCTGCTCTTTATAAAGGTGCCAATCTTTATCCCGACTGGACACTCCAAAATCACGATTTCTTCCATACAAGCTATCAGAATGTGGTTATTCAGGAGTTGGGAGAGGCTTATCTCGCCTTGTCTCTCTTTCCTAAAATTGCTGAGACTCAGAAGGAATGGCCGAAGAAAGCCTTGCTGCATAATTGCGATAAAGTCACCCGAAATGTGTTGAATTGGCTTACACTTCCCGATGGTGAGCAGGCAATGCCGAATGGCAACGATTGGAGTTTGTTCCTCTACGACCAAATCACTTCCTATTCCACAATGGCTTGTTTTCTTGAAGATGCTGATGCCTTATACTTCGAGCGTCAGGCTGCCAATCAGATAGCAAACCGGCAGAAGGCTACTTCCGATGGAAGCTGGCTTTTGCGTGCGGATGTGGGCGGAAGAAGAATGGGGGTTGAGGCGCATCGTGTGATGATGAGCTATCTGATGCATCAATTTAAATCTACCGATTTAAACGCCACAACTTGGAATGATTTTATGAATCGCCATTCCAATGCCAAACTCTTTCCTTCCCAAAAGGTGGTGAGAACTCTCTATCCTGATTATTTCGCCTGTTTTGGATGGAGTGAGGGAAAGAAAAGCTATACTGGTTATTTTGCTCCCTTAGATTCAACGAATAATAATCTGGTAGTCCCTTTCCGAAAGTATAATACCGGCAATCTTATCGGCTATTATAAGGTGAAGGGACATAAGGTGAATGCGGTTCCTGCCTCACAGCCTATTTTCGAAGTAAAAGACCGTGATTTTATCGTGAGAGGTTCCCTTTATGAGAATGATTCCACCCTTCTTCGAAAATTTGTTTTGAAGACTTCATCCAAAGGACTCATCTATGAGGATGAAGTTCAACTGCTGAAGCCTGTCGAAATCCTTGAGGATCATACAGGTATGCTTGCAATAAGCACCGATGAATTCACCCGAACTCAAAGGAATATTTTATCCAGTAAGGGAACAGTAATCATTGATAAGTTGCTGAAAATTCAGAGTAATTCGACTGAAACAGTAGTGATAGGCGATGAATCCATCGAGAATTCTATAAAAACAATAAAGGTTTACCCTTTTGGAGGCAAACCTTTATTGAAGCATCGGGTTATTTATAAATCAATGTCGAAAGGTTATTAGCAGGGAATAGCTCTTGGGCTACCTGCTGAATTTCCTCTGGTGTAATAGCATCTATCTTTTCATAGAGTGCTTCCACATTCTTTTCCCAACCATAGTGCAGGAAACTCTTGCCAAAGTCGAGGGCGAAGTTCTCCCGATTGTCGCAAGCCACTCCAATTTGCCCTTTTATTTGCTTCTTAGCCGCCGAAAGCTGTCGGTCGGTTAGTTTTTCGTTGATGAAGTTATCGAGCTCTCTGCGCACTAATTTCATGCATTTATCGATATCTTCAGGGTCACATCCGAAGTAGATACTCCATTCTCCAGCATCCCCATAGCTCACCATCGAACTTTCCACCGTATATACCAGTCCGTTGTTCTCTCGCAAGGCGAGGTTCAGTTTGGCATTCATGCCCGGACCTCCCAGGATATTGTTGAGCAGGTAGAGGGCTATACGAAGCGGATGGTGGATGTCGTAGGCCTGACAGCCTATCATCACATGCGCCTGATGGGTATTCTGTTCCTTGATAAGTTCTTGCTTCTGATAAGGCTGATGGAAAGTTTTGCGGGGAGTAGTCTTCTCGCAAACCTCGAGTGGATATTTCTCGAAAGCCTTCTCTAGATAATGTCGGATAGCCTTTTCCTGCTTCTCTGCTGAGGCTTCACCCGAAGGACCGCCATAGATAAAGAAGATGGCATTGTCTGGCCGGTAGAACTTGCGGGTGAATCGCAAGGCATCCTCGGTCTTGAAGCCTCTCACATTCTCGGCAGAGCCAAGGATGTTATGGCCAATGGGATGTCCCTTAAACAGAAGATTGTCGAATTCATCGTATATCAGTTCACTCGGACTGTCGTTGTAACTCTCGATCTCATCGCAGATTACCTCCACCTCCTTGTCTATCTCATTCTGTGGATAGACAGAATGGAAGACAATATCGGTGAGCAAGTCGATGGCCCGCTCGATATGGTCGTTGAGGATGGCAGAATAATAAACAGTATCCTCCTTATTGGTGAAAGCATTAAGGTCGCCTCCCACACTCTCCAGACAGTTAAGAATGTGCCAGGAATTTCGATGGGTAGTACCTTTGAAAGTGACATGCTCGCAGAAATGGGCAAGTCCCTCCTCGCCAGGAAGCTCGTCGCGCGAGCCGGCATTGATTTCATAGCCGCAATACACCACCTTGCTCTCGCTCGGAAGGTGAATCACCCTGAGTCCGTTGTCTAGTTGAAATGTATTATACTTCATTGCATTGCAAAAATAATAAAAAGATTAGAGATAAAAGATGGGTAAATGGGTATTTTTGCTATCTTTGCACAAAATAAGCGATGGGGAATCACCTGTCGGTAGAAATAGCAAATATGAGAAAGGTAATTGGAATTGGCGAGACGGTTCTCGACATTATATTTAAGGGAGACAAGCCAGTAAATGCTGTCCCTGGTGGCAGTACTTTTAATGCGATGATTTCGCTGGGAAGAGCGGGAGTGAATACGAACTTCATCAGTGCTACAGGCGATGACCGTGTGGGCAACTATGTAACGAAGTTCATGCTCGACAATGGAGTGAGTTCCGAGGCTGTGAGTGTTTTTCCTGATAGTAAGACTCCTCTTTCCTTGGCTTTCCTCGATGAGAATAATCATGCTGATTATATTTTCTACAAGGATCATCCTCACGATCAGTTGGAATTCTCTTTTCCAGAGGTAAATCCAGATGATATCGTACTCTTTGGCAGCTTCTTTGCGGTGAATCCTGTGGTTCGTCCGCAGGTGGCTGGTTTCCTCGAGTATGCCCGTGATCATGGGGCTATCATTTACTATGATGTGAACTTCCGTCCAAATCATAAGGCCGACCAGATGAAGATTACTCCAAACCTCATTGAGAACCTTGAGTATGCCGATATTGTGAGAGGCAGCAACGAGGATTTTGATGTACTTTATGGAATGCCAGATCCTGATAAAGCTTATACTGCCGAGATTAGTTTCTACACCAAGAAGTTCATCTGTACTTGTGGGGCAGAACCAGTTCAGGTGCGTGCCGAGAATGGTTTCAAGAAGGCTTATGAGGTGGAGCAGGGACCAACCGTGAGTACGATTGGTGCTGGCGATAACTTCAATGCAGGCTTCATCTATGGAATGTTGAAATATAACATTACTCGCGAGACCATCGAACAGGGCTTGAGCGAAGAACAGTGGGATAAGCTGGTGGCAAGTGGACAGATGTTCTCAACCGAATGTTGCAAGGATATCTATAACTATGTATCCAAGGAGTTTGGTGAGCGTTTACGCTAGATAGAATGAAGGATAAAATATTTTTTCAAAAAAATATTTTATCCTTCATATTGTTTATAACTTTTTGATTCATAGTTACTTCCTATGAAGGAAGAAAAAATGGTTTTTATAAACATGCACTTTTCGTGTGATTTATATCTCGTTTGCTGTGATAGATGAAGAGGCATGAAAGTAATCTATCTATAATCTTTGTGAATTATTCCCTTTGTTGAGAAAGTGAAAATTTACCTTCATAAGAACTCTTTGTCATTCAGTTAGTTACGATGAATATGAAGGATAATGTATTTTTTTGAAAAAATGTTTTTATCTTTTATATTTACAAAATTCTATTTCTTGAAGGAATACTAATTTGCTGGATTAATCAAGTTTTCAAAGTAATCATATACTTAACGTGAGTTCGACGAAATATAACTCCTTGAAATTTGGTGATTAGCGAATACGGTTGAAATAGCCAACGTAAATGTACGGTTTAGAGGTCGTAAACCGTCGGTTTAGACCAGCTAAACCATTGAGTTAGCTTTTTTAACATTTGCGGAACATGCTGAG